>JAAUYH010058331.1_pt1 | contig 12990 bp, 11 predicted proteins | sample 7278061 | NCBI WGS metagenome assembly JAAUYH01 (sample SAMN14350203, study PRJNA611818) | marine sediment metagenome | isolation source: surface marine sediment (0.6m) | place: French Polynesia: Moorea | collected 2018-08
TGAGTCTTCGGATTCCGAGTCTGATACCTTGGATGTCGACGCGTAGCATGCCTTTTGTAGCAGTATGTTGGTCTGCTTCGCAATGATGGATAACGTATCAAGGCACAATCCATCGAAATGTGTGGTAGCGTTGGTTATCAAAGCCATGACCGGCTGGGCGCTTCCGCGCTCGTTCTGCATCGTGCTCCACAACACATGCATGTTGGGACTTGTGCAAGAAGGTCGTGCATGCACTTGACATCAGCCAATCACATCGCGATGAATCTCCAACACGTCTAATCTGTCTTACAGCACCTGTACCTCGACACAGTCGAACCACTACAGTATTTCCAGGTTCTCGACCACTTCTCAATCGACACTTGGCATTTTTATTTCCTGTGCAACTTCAGCCAAAGGCTGCTTGCCGCCACGCTCCACAACATTCAATTTTCGGATACTACAGTTATAGAGTCGTACTGGCTACTTCATCAACACCATCAGTATGCCGTAAACAGTGCCTCTAGTGCTACCTTCCTTCTCAAAATGAGGTGCTCGCGGTAAGTGCGCAGGAAGTTGTTCCCCGTTTGAGAAGTACAGCTGTAGAGTCGGTTGACCATTTCATGAAGTGACTTGGAAAAACGTTGTGCTCAATGTAGCCGTCAACACAGCGAAAGAGTTCGATTATTGCTGAACGGAGGGATTACTGTCTTAGCTGGATGGATTATATTCCGGCCACTACATTTTTTGCTACTCACAGATCATCTCTCCAAATTATATAATTTCAATGTGTTCTATACCATGGTGAATTTCAGAAAAACGAATGTCCTCGAATGTTGTCAGTCCTCGTTTCATGGCAGTGGCAGTGGCACCGGTGGGGGCTTAAAACGAGGACGCCCTGTACAGTATAGAAAAAAATTTGGATTGCGTAATTTCTTTCGGATCAATGCGTTCGAGACGATGTACAAAATAGAATTTACAAGGGACCGAATTGCAAAAAAGAGGTCATCAATTTGTAGCCAAACATTTTTTGCAACCCATAGTCAACTGAGTACATAGAGCGAAAATTACAGTGTGGAGAATAATAATAGAAATGCGTTAGATTTGAAAATAGGTGTGAAATTCTATATGAATCTAAGAAAATGGGTAAGTAACACTAAAGCACTAGAAATACGGTTTGTTTGAATAAAATATTAAAAATTATTCCCCGTCGAACTAGGCTCTTACTGATTCTAGTACGACATATTTCGGTGCATAAATGTACATGTGTCGAGGCCTGATAATTCAAATATTGGAGGAGTAGTTTCTGTTTTGTCGAGAAACTCAAGTGGGCGTGATATCGTATTTTTTAATAAAAAATTGAGCCTAAAGATTCCTATTTACAATCGAATTACCACTTTCCTGAATATGTATGCGTATAAATTAGCATTTTGCGTTTGTTGTCTCTTATAGCCAAAACAGCTCTAATAGTCAGCAATTTCAAGCTATTCCGGCTATCGTTAGCGTTTTTGAGAACAGAATCAAAACCTATTGAGTTAAATAAACTGCTCCGTAGTTTTCGATGGACTTACGTCAACTATTGATGAACATCTAGCGACATGGTACTCCCCAGTCGTACATTCGAAGTAGAAGTCCAGTTTCAGAATAATAGTTCTCGAGATTGGTTGGTTTGCGAATGTGTCGATAATACAAACCGCGAGCGCACGTTCGAGAACGTTACCCGAAGTCATAATTCTTGTTTCCCTGCGCGCTATTCGCACTACATCACGCAGCTCACGACTTTGAATCACTTTTTTTGACTTGCGCGACGTCTCGAGCGACACACTAATGATGCCTCGTTTCTCATTCCAATATGGAGAATAACTTCTGAGACCGAAATCGCCACGTAGAACGGCACAGTGTTCGATCTGCGATTATTCAGTAGGAAGCGAAGCGTCACACTCAAGTTGAAGTCTGCGAATAGCTACATACCATGCATTTATAGCCTCGACTCTCATCCTGTGTGCTAGTATTGCACCAGCCGGCAAGCGCGCTCAGCGAGCTCAGATTGTATCACTTTGGTGCTTCTGCCGTTGCCCTCGATACCAAAGATTATAACCGCGATAGACACTTTCAAGCTTCAATGATCCAGAGCACGCTCGGTGATAAGCTCGGTATATTCGTACTCCTGCTTCCTTGCAAACATCTTGGGCGTGGATATAAGGGAGTAGAATCAACGAATACAGAGTAATCATTACGTAGCGGTTCGAAAACGCCGAGCACTTAGAACAACGTTCACGTTCGAACATGGATCCTCGTCATTACGTCGCTCATGTGCGGTACCACCTGGCTGACAGCGACGACACATCAACCGCACTAACGGCAGTATTCACGGGACAGGCACATGACTGTTGTGAGATACACTTTAGTGCATGCAATTCTACCGCACCGCTTACAGCTTGGTTTGGGGCACTTTGATCAGTCCACACCGCTTATGTAGTGTGCATTAGCTAGCGATTAGGATAGAACACATCCCAGCTTTGCAGTAAAACACGTACTGCGCTCGCTGACCGTATTCCTCGCTCCGACCTCGCCTCGTGCGAATTCGACCCTACCCTCTCCCTGCACGATCAGTTCAGAAGAGCCACTCTCACGTTTTCAATATTGTTCTCTCGCAACTCATGTGGATCATTATCAGAGGTACTTTCTGAGCTTCACACCGTTCTTCTGTCTTTCTACACCAAGAAAAGCCAGGCTATAATTTATTGGTCAGAGAGGTCACTGAAAAGTTTCCTCTTCTACGTCAGAGGTGTGGTTGCAATTCACTATCACAGTAAGGCTAAATGGCGATTGTACTTTCTAAATTAGTCAAGTGTTACAAAGCCTGCAGACTGTCTCCAGCGTACACGATGCCAGCTTAATAACGAGGAATCGATCTTTTCTCCTTCTGATTCCTTGAGATTCGGCAATGTTGTCAATAGAGAACCAAGTGAGGAAAGGTATGATGAGTAAGCCGAATAGTGCAATACCCGAAACGCTGAACCCGAATCCCTGGAGTAAGCCTGAAACAGCAGCAGAGAATAATGTGGTAATTTGCGCAGAGTCCTTTTCTTTAGTAGCACAATACATTGCAAAATTTTCGCAGTTCTTCGTCAACACGAAATAGTTCCAGTCGTTCTGGCCGCGCTTTAACTTGGATAACTCGGCTTTAGCACGCTTAGCCGCATCCTTACAGTAATGGGAAGAGCCATTCACAGGTATATTGTACACATCACAATTAACGCCGTTGGAATTCTTGAATGCGGCTTACGATCTCTGCCTGATTTGCGACTTTTACTTGTGGAAGTCTATAACAGTTCCGTAGCACTCTGAAGTGCTAAAATGGTCATGCGGTACCAGTCCAACCTCGCCAAGAAAAAATGACCGACATTGTAGTTGAGACGATGACAAGACCAGAGCTGGATGATCACTAGGCTTAAAAAGCAATTTTATGGAAGCAAGTACTGTTTGAAGACAACTCAACAATTGACTTGTTAAAAATACACACATCTCGACCTATGTACAGGTCAGCTGAGAGAATAGCTGCACGTCAGCAGTCATAAGGCAGACAACGGTGTCTTTTCGCTCATATGCTACAATTGAAATAACCTAACAATACAGCCGTTTTGCGGAATTGGAATCAGGACTGTACGCATATAGTCATTCATTTGGGACTCTATCATTCTTAATACGTTTCTTGCAGTATTTGGGTTTTATTTTTGATTAACCAGCTATTGTTCTATGATTGGTTGCCAGATGTACGATTTTTTCTATTGTATCTGTGGAGCAAAAGCGTTCTGGCATGTCCCAGGACAGCAAATTACTCCGGGTTGAATTTTCTACTCTAGCTCTGACCAGCAGGGTATAAAACCCACCCAGTGATTTCAAGTTTCAGTTTGACGGCAAAGAAGACCCCAAGAAGTTCTTCGACGTGTGTGAGAATATGATCATAAAGGGCGAGATGGATGAGGAGAAGGCAAAAAAGTTAGTAGCAAACCTGAACGAGGAGGCGTTCGAAACTACTTCGACCATTTTACCGACGAGAACGCACCTACAGAGGAAGCCAAGTAGTTTCGGAAGGTCAAGACGGCTCTATTGGAGAATTTCTGGACCAAAGAAGCAGGATTTGAGACCATGAAAGAATCTGTGAACCTGAATTACCCGGGTGAAGATGTGAAGGAGTTTTTTGTGAGAGCTAGCAAGCTGTACAAGGAAGCCAACTTCAACGGAGCAAATCGTGGAATTATAACAGAAGCCATGCAGTCCGATTTAAGTTTGCTACAATTTGCGGTGCTGAGGAAAGCTACTACCTTTGATGAAATGAAAGAGACGCGTATGGAATATGGTGAACATCAGAAATTGTATTCTTCGCCCAACAGGTTAACAAAAACGCTTCTGGTGTACTGAATACCTTCACGAATAAGAGGCCTCAAAGAAGAGATGAGCAGGTTTAGGACAAGATGTATATGATGTGCAACAATTTCGAAGATTTGGGGTTACTATTAAGAAGAATAGGCTAAAGCCAAATATTCAAGACGCTATCTGTCACAAATGCAAGAAGAAAGGACACTACGCCAACCAATGCAGTGCAAACAGAGAAAATGAAGTATTGAAACTATTGTGGAATGTATGGTCATTCGGAAGCAGCGTGCTACAAGAAGCAGGCAAACGAAACGAGAGCAGGGACTCAAAGCTAAAACACGCAGAAAGTTCAAATATTGAGGAAAGAAGTTGCGGCACCAGTAGTACAGAAAGATAAATCAATTATGTATGCTCAAGGAGAAGAAAGCGAAGAGGAAGACGACAAAGTATTGATGAAACGTTTCTTCTATAGAGAATTTGCCCAGAAACAAGTCCGTTTTGAAGAAGGCTCAGACCAAGTTCAAGATCAAATTCATGTGTTAGCTCCTGCAAGAATTACAAGTAGACCAGTGTTCACACCGAAGGAGAAGCCACAGAAGAAAACAGGCGGCCTTAAGAAGAATTATTTCAGGCCGAAGTGGCAATCCAAGCACTTTGCGAGCGTGCTGAACACTACGAATTCTTCAAAAGCCTTGCTAGAGTCCCAGCACGAATCACTTCCGGGCAGGTTGCAAATGGAGATGTTGACAAAGTAAGGATGGAATTGAAGAAGTTTATCGACAAGAAGGTTGCAAGGTCAGCAGAAGGTTCCACCGAATCGTCATCAAGTTGTTAAGCTGTATGTATACTCTGAACCAGCGTATGAACTCTTGTAATCAGGGACTATACCAAACGCTATGTCACGCACGTTAGCGGAGAAGTTAAGATTGAAGTTTTCCCCTAACAAAGCTGAGTATCGTTGTAGCGGATGGCCCACAGAGGACTCTGCAGGTAGACTTGAAGAGATACCTTAAAAATTTAGACATATTGTTGTGCGGCTCAACTTCATGGTTATCAATTCGGTGCCTTACGAATTAATCATTGGATCTCTAACATTAGTTGATACGTGTGCTCGCATGTATTTTATGAGCAAACATTCAAGGTGAGAAAAGACGTGAAGACGGAGACTTTGAACGTCGTCTATGAGCCAAATATGTACGAAGACGCCCAGGAAAAACTGACTACGGACACGGAGAGCGATATTGGTGAATAGTCTGACAAAGAACTAGTGTCATGTCGGCCAGTTGCTTGCTCAATCGGTACGGAGATGCTCAACAGACACACAGTCCTAGGAAGTATCGTAGAACTAGGGACTCATTTGAAGCTTCATCATGCGCAGTAGACGTGCCCAGTCGTTGAAGTGAAAAGGCATGGTGTTCAAATTCTTGTTCAAGCGCTTGATCTGGTTCCGGATCATGAGTAGGCTAGCAGTATTCATACGTGATACGCACAGGTGACGTCATTGAAGCCTAACCGACTCAAACAAGTGTATCGAGATGCCTTGAAGGTTGGTATTAGCAGCAGCGGCAGATGTAGCAGGTATGATAACCGAGACATCATCTGAGTCAGCAGAGCGGGCTGGAGTGGGATTCGTGTCACTGCCCACTGCATTGGCAGGAGTAGAATTATTCGTACTCGGATGAGAGTTGGGAACCGGTAGGATCCCGGGGAATGTGGAACGACGAGCGCGAAATACACTGGAGCGGGCAGTAGAACGGCTGAGGTAACAAATGATTGCAGATGTGGGCGACATGGGCACAACAGGAGGCGGTGGGGCGATTAGAGGAAGCGCGGAGCGCGTAGAAGGTGGAAGAAAAGTGTCATAGTAAGACAATGACTCGTATTCGGGTATGGGGAAAGTTATACCAAAAATCTTGCGTGAAACAGTTGCTTGCAGTTCACGAGTTACCCTCAATATATGATTTGATACCGCAAGGTATTACTTTTCCTTTGCTTGCAACACGGTATGTAACTTGTGAATGCAAAAAGAGGGTACACAAAGATGCATTGTTGTGGTACAATCAATCAGATTTTTCCCTCGCTTGTGAGCGGTTGAATTACTTTATCAGATTATTCTGCTTTCATCATGTCGGCTGATGTCATCTGGTAAGGTAAGAAAATGATTAATACAATTTATTCCAAGTATCTCCAAATGCATTGCTGCTTTGACAAGCATATTTTAATGAATTGGCACCTTAAGAATCACTATCACTCCAAAGACCTACATTTGGCAAAGACAATATTTTCTTCGGATGGAAGCCCCTAAATCCTAACAAGTAGCGAGCCAGGACATGCACGAATTTTATTCTGGGTGATGTAGTCATTTTTCTGGGGCTCCTACTATTTTTAATACGTTTTTTAGTACTTACGTTCTAGTTCATGGTTATCTAGCTATGATTCTATGATTGGTTACAAGACGTATGATATTTGCGATTGTGTTTGTAGATAAAAGGCGTTCTGGCATGTCTAAACACAGCAGATGACTCCGGGTTGAAACTATCTACTCTATCTCTGAAACTATCTAGAACAACGCGTTACAGCTAGTATTAAGAGAATGTAAATTCCGCATACTCGAAACTTATCAGTATCTGTGCAGCTGCTCACGTCATCGATGTTTGGGTGCATCAGAAAACAATTCACTCAGATGCTGTGGTGCACGTACAGCTTTACGAGTTCTCAACAAATTTTACGAATTTTTGCAATGTTTCATATAGCAAATTAAAAACAAGGTACGAGTGCTGTATTTCGCAGTAATGTCTCGTAGACCACTATACGAACAAAATTAACTAGATCTGTTCGACGAACACCCGCCTTACTCAGCCTCAGGTTCGGACAGCCGAAAGTACTACCCTACCAGAGTTTAGTGCAGTACCATGGAAGGTATATTACAGTCATAGAGTCGTAATGCTACTTCGTCACCAATACCAGCATGTCTCAGACAGCTTCTCCGGTGTTATCCTTATTTTGCAGGACTTGTTACTTGTGTGCAGTGCAACAGAAGTTCTTCAATGTTTGAATTGGCATATTATATGTAACAGGCACGACTGTTTGCCTTATCACAACAACAGAATTACGGAACCAATTTCGGTAACGGTAATTGACGGTCCCAATTCTCAGAACAGGTCCATATCCACATCTCCATAAGGCATAATTTTACTAATGCCGGTCTGATCCTCTTTTTCTACCTCTTCTACTCATTTGAGCACCATATTCTAAACCACGATATTCGGCATTTCCATAAGATTTTCAGCAGGTCAAAGAGATTCCAATGCAGATCACCCGTTTCAACTTCCACCGGGATAATGCCAAGTTTTTTGAATTGGCTGTCCAAATCGTCAATAAACTGAAATGGGCTCGCTTAGAATTCGACTCCAACGGCCGAGAGGATGTGCACTTCGAATTCATAGTCCAAAATACAATGAATGCGATGTTCCGATTATTCGACTGCAAGCCTTTCGCATGTTCGAGCACTGTCGTAATGTCCTAAGACGTATATCTCATAACGTTTGAAATGTCGAGCAATGAACGCATTCCAATCAACAACTTCTTTGTTCTACCAGCCCACGATACCCTTGTAATTCGTTTAGCCCAATACCACCTCAATCATTTACTCGTGGTCTTGCTCGTCATCCGTGGCGCTCTATTCCCAGAACTTCTTTTCTTTCACATTAAGGCAGTACTGGAAAGCTTGCGACTTGCATAGCTTCATAGAGTCATACTTGTTTCCTTTGTCTCTAGGAACTTTCGCAAATAACTTCTGTCGCACAATATATCTGCATGCTGACAATATCTTTTGCGCTTACTCAATTTCTTTGACATCCACTTTCAAACAGGTGTAATCCGTTGACCAACAAATTCGTCTCAAAATCAATAGAGATGCCGAGAAAAGACTGATGCGGCTCGACTTTCAAGATAATCATAGCATCTGCAACACAAAAAAGCCGAATCCTTTGTATTGCCAGCAACAGGAGTCGACACTCCACAGTTCCAGGGCCAGTATTGTCATCATGCACGTATCGCCTCGTGTCATACCGAAGTAGTTTACGGCTCAGAATAAAGAGCTTGCTTATTGGTTGCTCACCTATGATTTGTTGAGCTCAGATATTGAAGTTTCGGCGACTTATTCATTCTCTGAAGAGAGATGACAGAATGTTGAGTTCTCGTGGTTCACATCTTTTTTTAATGCCATTTCTGTAGTCCTTATTGTTCAGAAAGCAGCCTTTATTAGATCAAGCCCTTAATTGAATCTTTCAAACTTGATGTGAACTATTTTCAGTTCAGTACATATGCCTTGTGACTAAATGCCCGAAAGACTTACGCACAGCTGTCGATAGACGAGTGAATGCAAAACGAGCGGTTTCAAGAAACGAAGAGTAAGTGTTTTCACGGCATCATTAGTGAGGTCTAACAGGGCGGTCGTTGGTCCCTGCGTACCATTTGCACTCTATCATTTACTGTTAGTGAGTGCTGTTGATTCAGACGGTTTTCTTTCGGTGACACCTTGAAACAGTCACTATTAGTATGTTTAGCCCTAATTCTGCTTTCACCTACGAAGAGAATCTTCGCGCTTGAGATTGACCCTTAAAACGAGATCTTACTCTGGTCGTACTAGTCTACAAGAAAGTGACGCAGCGTGTGCAAGGTGGAGTCAGCCAATGGCGGCAAAAAACGCATTCCCTGCATTGACAATTGCTCTTTACACAGATTGTGCCCAAGCAGACCCTCGTATTGGGGAGAGGTCGGATTGGAACTCCATATATTCTTTTACCATTCATCTGATAATCAAGCCTAGAAATCGCTACGAACGAACTCATGCTTCGAGGCTCTACATCTGGGACCATGGATTCGGGTACTGATACTGAACATACCCAGTACTCACATATACGTCTATATCACGACAAGGCGGAACCTAGCAAATGCGAATTAGATCTTCCCGCGCAACCTCCTCTCCCTCCTCCTATTCTTCATCTGGGTATGATACTTTTAGCCACAGGTGTCGGCACTTGCGGAACATATTCATGAGCTCATCCAGCGATTTGAACGCAGATTGTGCGCTTCGACTCGGCTCGCGAAAATAGAACGTGTCTATCGAGATGTCGTTCAAATGTGTATTCGAGTCTGCAATAATCTTAAACACGCTTACGTCTAGATCCAAGTCGAATGGCTCAAAGACTGCCGACTGCAAATTCGCGGTACATGAAGCTATTAATGCCATATTATGCTCAGTCGCTTTGAAACCGCTTATGTGCAAGTGTTCGAGTTTCGGAAAACATGATGCCGAAAATACGTTCGCAATCATTTCGTCGGTGATTGTGGGTTGTGGGTCGCCACGAGTGTCAAACATGCTCAGTTCTCGTAGATTTGAGCACTGTTTGAATGCTCTTACACAGCCATATCCATACAGTACGTCAGCAGGGACACCTATTCTCGATACCCGAAGTCCCACGTGATACACGCGTCGCCAATCGAACGTTTCGCCCATCTTCCAGTCCATGTTAAACTCCAAATTCGCACATGCGTTAACGACTTCAACCAAACGCTCATAGCATAGTCCTTCTGTGCTCGCGTTCTTCAAATGCGACCCGTCTGAACAAATCAACGACATGTAACACTCCTGACCGGCCACGTCGATGACCTGCTCTAAGTTGTCTATGTCAATCACGCACAACTGCTCGCAGTAATTGCGAATTGCATCAACAACTTCAGCACTACCTTGCGTAGGTGTGATTGATATATCGATCTCCTCGAGTGTGTTGCCACACGCCTTCAGAATCGATGCCAATGAAACGGAGTTCAGCCCGCGAGATTTCACCTGCTTAGGTTCATCTTCTCTGGCAACCCTGCGAAGCTTTGCTCAGTGTCGAAGCTATCCCAATCGAGCGTACACAAGGTTCCAGCATACTCGCGGAAGAATGCTTCTGCAGTCCCCCATTTCGACAACGGCGTTCCATATCGCGAGAAGGCGACTTTCTCCACATTTCGGCAATTCGTGAAAACGTGCAACATTAGCTCTTCCATGAGTTCGTATGCGGCCACTTCGTCATTTGGCGTATCTGCCACAACTATTTTCTGCACATATGGTCCACACGCGGAGAGTATGTTCCTTCAACACCTTTGCCCCCAAATCGATAGAGGTTTGTGGAAGCGGCCTGCTCAGTTCGATTGTGGAGACAAATGATGCAGCGGGATCACGAAAACAACTGTTTCTTGAGAATAACTTGGCCAAGAAGCGAACCGACTCGCTCGAATTATGCAAATTTGGCAGCGACAAATCAACGGATTCCAGAAACCCTAACAGCGTCGGGTACGGTGGCTGTTTTAGCGGACCGTTCAAGCGTCCGACGATTAACGATAGCTCATCGTTACACAATGTGTCGAGTAGCGACGCGGTATTAATTCTCGAGCGAGCCTTAAGACGGGCGCTTTCACAGCTGCTCGTCATTGAGTAGCAGAGACAGCTCCACTCCTGTTGGGTTGAGCCGTGCCGGAAACGTTGTTGGGCTTGTTGAATTCGTCAATGAAATCCGGCGACATATATATTGAAACTTACAGTTCCTTTTCAAACACTCCTCTCCTAATATTCGTAAAAAATAAGATTGGGTTCAACTTACACCTCTAATTCGCTTTAGTTCTCTGTATTTGAGTGACATCTGGAGCTGTAGAAGGCATGGAACAGGGATCACCATCGGGTTCAGAATCTGGTAACTTGAATGCCTATGTGTAGCACGTCTTTCGTAGCAGGATGTTGGTCTGATATGAGATGATGAGTGAAGTATCAAGAGATAATCCATCGAAATGTGTGGCTGTTGTGGTTCTCGAAGGCATGACCGGCTAGGCACTTCCGGGGCTATTGTGAGACGTGCTTCACAATACAATAATGTGGGTGCATGCGCAGGAAAGTCGTACATGCGTTTGACATGAGCCAATCACACCGCGATGAATTAGTCCACGAGGATAGAAAGCAGTTCGGGCAATTACACCTAACCCCTGAAGGAAATACGTGTATATTACTTTCGCCTGACCACAGCAACAGAATTACTGAATCACTTTCAGACACGAGTAATTGAGGGTCCCAGGCCTAACACAAACTGTACATTCACATCTTGATGAGGCGGAATCTTACTAAGTCGAATCAGATCCTCTTTCTTCATCTCTTTTACCCATTCGAGCACCATATTCAGAACTACAATATTCGGTATTTCCAAAATATTCTCAGCAACTCAGAAAGATTCCAATGCAGATGACCCGTTTCTACATACGCTCGGATAACCCTGAGTGTCTTCGAAATAACTGCTCGGATCGTCAATAAACTGAGTGCGCTCGCTTTGAATTCGACTCAAACTTCTGAGAGCATGCGCACTTCCGAGTTCACTGTGCACAAAGCAATGAATGTAATATTCTGATTATTCGCCTACAAGCCTTTCGCAGGTTCAAGCACTGCTCTAATGCCCTAGGACGTATGTGTCACAACTTTCGCGATGCCGAGTCATGATAGCATTCCTCATCAAAAATTTCTTCGTTCTACCAGTCCACGATTCTCTTGTAATTCGTACAGCCCGATACCACCTCAAACAATCACCCTAGCCTACCCCATCGCCGGTGGTACTCTCTTCCCAAAACTTTATTTCTTTCACGTTACGACAGTACTGGAAGGCCTGTGACTTGCATTGTTTCTTGGGGTCCTACTTGTTTCTTTTGTCTCCAGGAACGTCCGCAAATATCTTTTATCGCATATTAAATCTGCATGCTGCGAATATCTTTTTCGCTTTCTTTCCAACTACTGTAAATATCCCAAAGGGTACAACAGTCGATTTTCTCATGAAACAAGCGGGTGTTTATGGATTTCGCTTGAAATTCAAGAGCAAGAGCAACAATTGCCTAATAACACGTTCCTGGAATAATTTCTACCACTACTTGTTCTTGTTGATGCAAAGCAGAACACGTCGAATTAGAATCAATCTCGACAAGAGGCTCACAATGAAATCCGAGCTTAGAGTTCGAGTGATAGCACTCCGGTCAATACGCATGAACTCTAAGAACGACATGTTGCACCGATCAGATAGAGAGGAGAATGAGTCGGTAGCATGAAGAACGAGTGTACGGGCTAGGTGGTTACTTGCAGCGAGCACGACAGTCCTTAGGTAGTATAACACAGGTGATCTGCTTCAAGCGCCGTCTTGAACATGGTACGAAAGAAAGCTGGCCTCTAACACCAATGCATTGTCGAGAACGATTCTCCCATAATATTGGCGTTTGGAACGACACCTTGTTCGAGTCGTAATGCTCTGCTACAACTCAACGCGTCAGGTACAAGTTAGGATAAGAAAATGGCGGCACACCAAACGTTCCCAGTATTGGTTCGCGTTGTATACAGAGATAACGCACGATTGGGCGAGCGTGGAAGTCAACGTTGCGCTTTATCTTCATAGCTCTGTTACAATCGATCTGAATATCATGTGAAATCTTCAAGGTAGACGCACCTGTTCTTCAATTCCTTGTATCAGGCTCAGTGGATTCGGATACTCATAGACAACATGCCCAACCCTCACATACACATCTACGCCACGACAAGGCAGAGCCTTACAAATGCGAACA
>JAAUYH010002868.1_pt1 | contig 12986 bp, 6 predicted proteins | sample 7278061 | NCBI WGS metagenome assembly JAAUYH01 (sample SAMN14350203, study PRJNA611818) | marine sediment metagenome | isolation source: surface marine sediment (0.6m) | place: French Polynesia: Moorea | collected 2018-08
CCTCTTGAGAAAACCAATCATTCAGTTTCTCGACTTAATATTAGCAGACTTCGAATTTCTCAATTTCAGTCCAATAATAATTCAGTTAGTAGCACTTTTTAGTCTTGGAAATATTTACTCTTTGCACAGAACCATATTGCGCACTTAATATTTTTTAGGTCGTGAATCAAGGTATTGCACTAGATTGCTTTTCCCTCTGTTTCTGCCTAATCCTGAACGTAATTGCATCCAACTCTGCCTGCACTACCACTTTTGTTTCTCAGCTCCGTCAGGATGCTGCAGCGCTAAATATGAAGTGCATGAGTTCGATACGAGCGTAAAAAGCTGCAAGTGCACCAATCGTGAAATTCAAGTAGACTTTTTTACCAACGGAGACAGTTTATTGATACACTACATTCCCTGTTTCTCTTTTTTACCCCATTCCTTTTCATGCTTTTATTTTTTTCTCTTTTATTAATACAAATTTGTATCTTCCGATGTTATTCTATGAATTTTTTTCTACAGTTTATACATTAAATAATAGAAGTGGAACGTTCTCTACAGATTCACTTGATCCTGAACTTCCCATAATTTTTCCAAATCAAAATATTCTATGATTTATCGTCGGCACGATTTACACATGCGGCATCTCTACTCCCACTGGAATGTAAGCATTTCTCGCATTGCAAGCTTACATGGTAAGCAAACAAAGGCGAGTCTTGCGAAGGGTTTAGAAATTTCTTCGGGGGGCCACGTTGTTCTGCCAGCAACGTCGTTCCATCTGTAGAGTTGACAATGAGGACTAGCCGTTACCAGTATTATGTTTCTATCATACTCATCTCAGAATAAGAAAGCTACTTGGGCCCAACGAGTTCTCTCTGACCGATGCATCACCCTGATTCACTCTCTTCTGGTTTCCTTCATTTATCTGCTTTAATATCCTCTACCACAACCGAAATTATTACCATTATTAACGCTCAGACTGGCACGCTGGTTTGATTTTGTATGTTAATCACTATTTTTATCAATTTTGCTACACGGATGGTACGCCAGGATCCATTTCAATGGTATTGCACAAATATCGGCATTATTTCATGTCTCTGAAAATCAGGGTTAGTGTGCCATCACAATACCCGTCCTATGACCATTTGTATATTATGGAAAGAAGAGCCTCATACTAAGAAAGCTGGTGATGAGAATCTCATGTACAGTACAAATCAAATTACCATAGCTAAGATTCAATTCATTTAGCAACCGTTCGCTGATCTGCATTTTTTCATGTAGATATGCTGACAGAAACATGCGATATGCCCTAGAAATAACTTAGAGTCATTCTAGACCATACAACCACACATGTGTAAGAATGTACTGCGTATTCTATGAGTTGGATTTCTACATCGAAAAGAATTCAACCAAGGCAGATTGCCATACGTTTCCGTCCTCGTTCTGTTTTGAAATTATCTCTCAGTTACTTGGAAGATATTAGTCACAGCAGGGTAAATGATAAGTATGCAAACTTCGCAAGTTAGAACAAGAATCCATCACCAAGAACTGAGATGGAGCCATTGAAGCACGATGGAGTAGTTCATCATCGATTACGTGCAGATTCGTATTAATTAACGATAAGCATGGTTTCTTTCATTGCTTCTCATTGTCTTCAGGACCGAATCCTTGTTCATGTTGGAGCACAACCAAATAGTGTGCCGCATCTCGGTAATTGTAATCAATCTGTTAATCTTGTTACAGTGGCAGCTGCGCTACAATTACAAACCAGAAAGCAAGTGCGATTCATATTTGCATTCATTTATATCGCACACGCGAAAAACAGTCTAGTTACCATTTCAGGCTCTGGTACTAACGCTCCTTAGCAAATTCGCAACAGTTCGACAATATTGATCGCATTTTTCACGCATTCTAGTCGAAATTTTGAAGGTATCTGGCGTGGGGTTCATGACGAATACTTTGCGCCTTCGGGCAACTCATCCTCTGTTCCTACATGGTCTCAAACATTATATGCCAATCGTGCCACATACGGCCCCTGTATGCCTGCAGAGACCAACAAGCTATTAATTCGAACCGCACATCCCATAACGGGGTCTGAACTTGACTATAAACAAAGGATTCACAACGAATACTCGGATGTTAATGTATCAAATTTCATTGCCGAATCCATTGCGTTTTAGTCGTGGCTCGAGACAATGAAGAAGATATTAGAATGTCTGGTTTCTCACACCATTACGAAATTTAATTCGTGATTCGCTTTTTCCTGAACCTAACCTTCGATAATGTCGTAGGCTAAGTGAACTGGTGCTGATTATGCATGTCTTTTTCAAGAAAAATTTCTCAGGAGCTTACCGAAGGAAACAAATACGGCGCCTGTAATAATCTATGCTCCTTTGATTGTAGACTGTTCCAATGTGAAACTGAGGTAGATCATGTTCGTTCACTAGTACGCGTATCGTTATCTTCGAGATGCCGGTATACAGAACGCTGTTACCGGTAGTACGTTCTTGGGGGAAGAAAACGAAGAACAAGGGTTTTACAGAGAGCAGATTCTTGGGTAGCTGAGCCTTTCATGTTGTTTCGCAACTATTTTCCAGATTACATGAATCGCCAGCCATTCATACTTAGTATTAGCAACACGCTATCTAGAACAGAGCGGTACACAATGTTATTACTAAACGGACTTTGAATGTCATGTTTTTAAATCATTTCTCTGATGCTCGGTAACATTCCTAAAAATTATTCCGTCGCCCTTATGCAATAAGTAAGCTGTTTGGTCAGATTCTCGGCGACGGCGTTCAACGTATTCAAAGCATAATCATGCACCAGACCCTTTCAAAAGTAGAATTTATTTAACTAATTATGAGTATTTAGTGCACTGCGTTCTTGCTTCTGCTAATCTAATAGGATACTTTATTTATTTCTGAACAAAGAATCACAAAAATTATTTTTTAAAACTGTATATAGTTTGAATTTAGTTAAAACTCATCCTTCTAGTCGAGAAGCGTTTCAGAAATGGGTTGTATCATATATCCTGGGTTACTACCGAATGCTTGAAGACATACTGTTCAAGAATGCAAATCAAAAGGATCTTTCTTTTGGCAGCGCTTGTTTCCAGATGATTAAAACTAGGGTCATCCATTGGTGACACCTTAAATGTATAGTACTCTATTTAATTCATTGGACTCGTGATTGTTTTCTCGCCAATGAACAAAAAATAAATTTTTGAAATGGTTTAACACGCATACCATGGTTATCTATAGGTTGGCAATACGAGCTGACGTGAAAGCTTCGCAGTTGGGCTATTCGCGGTAGCGGTTGAGGCGACTGTGCACTCAGGTCGAGTACAATCATTTCAGAAGATTTGCAACCATCAATATGCCTTGAAAAACATAAAGGTGAAGCGTTACTTGCCTGAAAGAGCAGCTGAAAGGAGAAAGGGGAGGTAGCACCTGTGTGTATTGTATCCCAGGTGATTTTCGTATCTTTCTAGGGTGATTTTGATCAGCGTATTAATTTATAAATGCTCGTCCCTTGCGTTTCAGTTTGCGATATTGTCCATTAAGCCACTCTGATTGCTCTTTTCTGTTTAAATATTGCTTGCTGCGGAGTGCTGGTGTATTTACGGACTGCAGATCACATCAGGAAAAGGCCCTAAACTCGTACCCCACCAGACAAGCACATACATCATTTGAAAGATGCGTCCTTTTTTATTAATATAGGGCGGTCTGAAAAACGAAACCTGTTACGAACCATTAACATAAATTTACACACACGGCGCTCGCCGTTCAACACTACGCTGAGTTGCTCGCGAGCACAAACTATACGAAACCACAATGATAAATAAGCATGTTTCAATAATTTATGTTACAGTACAGTATCGCCCCCACTAATAGCACCACCATCTCGCCTACTTGAGCGGTTGAAAGTCGCTCTGCGCCATGGATAGCAAACTGACCGCTTTCTTCGTGACCGCCAGCGCATTGCTCACGATGGGTTTGCCGGGGTACGCCTTGGCCAACAACTTGTATCGCTGACGCTTCGCTCGTACCACATTCACTAAATCCTTCGCGCGTTCCGCGATCCTCACCGCATCCAGTGCAGGTTCATGCGCCGACTCGGGGATGGATTCATACAGCACATACAGTCCAGCGTGTACGATCAGAGTCGAGCAAATGATTTGCTCATTGACCGCGACTCCCTCCCCGCACAGCGCCAGCACCTGCTGCAACGCCGCCTTGGCGTCCATGAGGCGACTTCCACGCATGTGGAACACCCCATCAGCGAATAGTGCCGCCGCACGTACTTGTTTCCCCACAAACACTTCCTCGCCGTCCACATCGCCGACCCGCGCATTGCCCGTGAGCAGGCTTCTATGTGTATGCGCCATCGCCAAGATATCGCCCAGCTTTCGTTTCACCGCCCCATCCAACTTGCCCGCGTTCTCAATGACATCCAAGTACTCCATCGCCACACGGGCATGTTCCAAATTGCCAGACAACGAATAGTATTCCGCCGCAAGTAGTAAAGCCGACGCGCGGGTGACGTCCAAATGGTCCGCGTTGCCCGCACGATCCAACACGTCCTTCACAATTGGATACGCATTTTTCAAATCCACGATTTGTAATCTCAACCTTGCCGCACTTTCCAACAATGCCACGGCTAATGCGCGCCCCGCATTCGCATCAAGGCATCTCGGCAACACTTGTTTGACGCCAAGTTTTATCGACGCCGCCTGCAACGCCCTTTCCGCATTCACGAACGCCGTGTCTTGGTTCTCATTCGTTCGGTACGCGCAAGTTAATAAATGTTGCAGCAACGCGTTCATCACCGGCCTCGGTAACCACACCCACGCACAGTTGCCGGCAGTGGGAACGATGTCTTCCACGGCGCCACGGGCCAGCAAGTCACAATAATCGGACGCCTGTTTCGCGATTTGCGCTCTCACCTGCGCGGTATGTCCTACTCTTAGCATTGCGAAGCCAGCCAGTAGCACATACGCTATTCTCAGTGGGGCCGCATGTGGTAAAAGGTTGAATGGCACGGCGTTCAGGTCTTCCGCTGCACCACGAATGCATATCTCCGTATTCTCGGGCACACCATGCACTAGATGAAGCTGCGCAGCAATCAAGTGAAAGCCAGCGGCAGACACTCTGTCTCCGCGACGTCGACACAAGCCGGCGGCGTTCGACGCGAGCGCCAACGCCTCACTGGGCCCGGGCGCCGAGCGCACCTGACGGGTTCGAAAGTACACCCACCAGTCCCATACGACGTCGCCGCGCTGCGCGGCCTTGCGCATCTCGCCCAGGGCCAGCTTGCAGGCCTTGGTCGCGCCGGGCGCGTCGTTCTGGGCGGTGAGGCAGCGTTCCAAAAGCGCGTACAGACGCATGGTGCGGACGAAGGCGTCGGGCAGCGTTTTCGCCTGCAGCAGTCCCTTCTGTACAAAACTCCTCGCACGGAACAGGCCCTCGTCCGCCTCGCGGTGCACGGGCTCCTTCGTGGCGTGCTCGAGCAGCTGAAACGCCGCGAAATACAGGGCGTCGGCGCGCAGAGATGGCGACGCGCCGGACGTGCCGCCGGCCGCAGTGGCGAACGCCAGTGCGGCCAATCGATGCCGCCCGTTCACGGCCAGGTACTCCCCGAATTCCACGAGCCGCTCCGCTGGGTTATCCTCACGCGCATGTTGCATCGTGCGCCGATTGCGCGTGTATGGGTGCCGCGCGCTGGGGGCGGAACCCAAAAGGCCGGGTGCGATCGGCACGAATCGAACGCAAACCTGAATCACCAAATCCGGATGCGTGAAAACGGGAATCGGGGAGAGGACATTCAGAATCGTGGGAATGGAAACGTCACATTCTGTTTGGGAACCGGATCATAAATCCAGAATCATCACGAGTGGCAGGCGTGCAGAGGAGCCCCCTGCGTGGTGTGTTGGAAAAAGTCTAATTGAAGGCGCGCGCGTGGCAGAGCACGATGCGCACGAGTTTTGTACTGGCCCCCGCGAGTCGACTGAGTTACCGGGCACACTACCGCAGAATGGGTGGTGGCCAGACGAAGCCCGCGATGAAGGCCAGCACCGTGGCCGACAGCACGCGCGCGGTCATCCGCGACAGCAACGTCATGGTGTTTTCGAAGAGTTGGTGCCCCTACTGCACGTCGGTGAAGAGCCTGTTCCAAGAACTGGGCGTTGACCACAACGTGTGGGAGCTGGACGAAAAAGAGAACGGCGACGAGATTCACGACTTCCTCATCGAGGACACCGGCCTGCGCACCGTGCCCAACGTGTTCATCAAGGGAAAACACATCGGTGGCTGGGATGGTACGTCAACTACTGCCTGAACTCAAAGTTTACTGTATACCGGTTTTACTAACATCGACGTGCGTGCAGATACCGTGGCATTGAATCAGCAGGGCAAACTCCTCGACATGGTAAAGGCGGAATAGGCGGGTTTGTTCTGATTCGCGCCCGCTGCATTCCCGTGCGCTGGGTGGACCGCCAGCAAATCCGCGTCATACGAACGGTAGCTAGTGGGAAAGGATGTGCAATAAAGGTGATGTGCAGTACACTTAATGGAGCCGCGCAATTTTGGGTAAGCACTTTTGGGTAATCGATGTACGGTAGGTAAGCGCGCCAAGATGTCATGGTTGCCATAAACCAATGCATGGCGCGCACAGCTATTGGCCAGAATCGAGCCATTTAGTGGCGGCGGCAACAACATGGAGGCCAATAAAACGGGCCGATACTGTTGAACTTCTAACCACAATTTTAGCTGCGAGCGGCCGTGGAACTAGTCCCAAGTGTGTCGCATGGGAGCCCGAGAAGAAGGCGGTGTTCGAAGCCATGAGCCCGTTCGTTCGAAGCAAGGACACCATCGAGGTGGTGAAGACTGACGACGGTGGCACGGAAGTTACGGCCGAGTTCCAGCTCTACCTTCGAGGGCTTTTGTACCCGTTATCGTTCGTTCTCGATGGCGCGATGCAAGAAACCTGTCCGAAAGTGATGAAAGACTTGGACAAGTTCATCGCCGATGAACTGAAGTAGGGCGCTGCATGAGCCATATGTATCAACACCACAACACATCTTCTTTATTAGTCCCCAAACTTCAAGTAAAGATTTTCACTTACTGCATCCCATGCTCTTAGTTGAGTACGAGCCCCAGTTTTCGTGATACTGAATTTAGTGTTAGTCGCACAGGTCTAGTAAGGGGCATCGCAGGTCAACTGACGGGACCAATAACAAATTCGATTATGTCCTGCCAACCTCCAGCACCAAAGTGGACAAGCGACCTCATTTTCATGGTGGTCTTAACTGTCCGCTGTTCTGGACAAACGCGGCACAGGCAGTTAGCGCCACAATGAGCGGCACCGAGGAAATTTCCCTGTGCATCCGCCCACTCGGCGACAAGCCGTTCACGCTCCCCGTCGCGCCCGAGCTCGCGCTTTCCGACCTCCGCAAGACGATAGCGGACCGGCTCGGCGGCGGCCATGTTCGGATGCTGCACAAAGGCCGGCAGCTAACGAACGGCTCCGTGACGCAGGCTGGCTTGTCGAAAAACTCCACCATCACTGTGATTCGCAGTTCCGCGGCGAGCGTCGATGCGGTCCGCTCGCTCCGAGAAGACACGCTGTTGCGCGGTATAGCGGCGAACAAGCAGCCCCGCTTCACCGCCGTGCCCGCTCCGAGCGCGAAACGCCCCAGTCTTTTCGGTGACACTCGCGCGTTGCCGCAGTACGCAAACTGGCAGGATGCATTGGCGATTTTAGATGAGCTGGCCACGCACCCCGGTTTCCACGCGGCGATGTCGAAGCGACATTGGCATGTCGGACTGCTCGCTGAAATGCCGCCCACAGGACGTGTGGGAGTGGACCCGGTTTGTGTGCTTGGGTACAATGTGAATAAGGGAATGGAGATTCATTTGCGGTTACGTACGGATGACGAATTGGGCTTTCGACCCATGCACAAATTGTACGAAGTGCTGGCACACGAGTTGGCGCATTGTGAACACAGTGACCATGGCGAAGAATTCAAGCAGCTCATGTTGGACGTGCAGCGCGAAGCAGAAGAGGGCGATTGGCGGTACAGCACGGGCCGCGTGCTGGGTGATGGCGGTTACGTGAGGAACAGTGTGCCGGGGAGTCGTCGGCGACTTGCCGAAGTTCGGCCAGCACCTCGCGCTGCGAGTGCGGCACGCTCGCGTCTGATACGTGAGCATGAACGTCGGCGTGTTCAACGCGGTAGGACAGAGGAAAAATCGGGCGAGGTCGGATCCGAGAAAACCGACACTGTCGATGTACATAATGGTGGCTGTTGTGGCGGTTCTCATCATCACGGCAGTCATGATGAACAGAAGACCAACAATGATATGGATACAAGCACCGATCAGGCAAACACGGTTGAACCGCAATCCAAAGAAGATGCAGTAATGGGAACTCCTGGCGACCCAGTTGTTTCCGTTGAACAAACGCCGACTGTAGCTCCCGAAGAGAAACCGGTTTTACGCACACCACCAGTGCGTCGCGACTCACAACAGCTGTCCACTCTTTTGGCGATGGGAGTGCAACGTGAACTGGCGATAATCGCATTGCGTATGTGCAAGAACGAGGTGAACGCGGCAGTGGATTATGCTCTGTCACCGCCATCACCTAATTTTGGACCGCTTGAATCAACTGCGCTCGCTGCGGAGCTGCGTGATTTGCTCGATGTGTTGTGCACGGAAATTCCGACACAAGAAGATTGCTTACGTACACTTCAAACTCTCCACACGTACATTAACAACGTCGTGCAATCACCAGGTAATCCACGATACCGCTCCATCAATGCAGCGAATTCAGCATTCATCGCATTCGTAGCATCTCATCCGTCTGCCCTGAATTATCTCGGCATGTCGGGATTCGAACTTGACTTCACAACGAATAGGTGGCTGGCGCAAGACAAGGTTTCGCTTCACATTCTGTCGGCAGCCCTTATTCTCGAACGTTTGCTATCGTTTGTTCAATTGTTAACATGACCACTTCCATGAATGGTGCCTCAATCGTCGGCAAGTTGATCTTGGTTTTTGCGTCCATCCAAACGCTCGTTACAGTTCATCCCTCCACACAGCTAAATCCACAACGTTTACCTAGAGCTTATGAAAAAATTAACAAAATGAAAATAGTGCATAAGAATAAACAATTTGTAGGTGTGCAGTAATCACCGACCAAGCGATAAAAAGATGAACCGGACGTGAAGTACACGCCCTCCACATGGGCATGTTGTTTGGTTTTCTAACTATGAATGTAATTTACAGCTCTTGCTCTGAAGCATCAACATAGTTTCGAGCTACGGGATGTTCAAGAACATTTGTTTTTCAATTGCTCAATCAAATATTTGGGCCATGAGATGGAAACAGAGGGCCCATTTTTTCGAATGCAACTCGATTAGTTACCGTGGTCTCAAAATTATTTTCGTCATATTTAGAATTTCTTGTCTAATGGCAGTGTTCCGAGTCTTTGATTGCACGTAAATCCTGTCTCGTAGTAATGGGTGAAGCCTTATTTGACAGTCTTCTGACCTCGGGAGCAGAATGAGTGCTGAAGCATTTTCACCCGCAGACTTTTCATTTTTCCTACTATCGAGAAGTATTGCAGAAATACTTCAATTTCCTATAGCTCATACCGATACATAATCGAAAGAAACATGTCCCGCGTATTTAATTCTTGTTCTATACACAGAGCTCTTTTCTAAGTATTTACTAGTTAAATGACCCGGACACAGAATAATCACATTCTCTCGAGAGAATCCAGCCACTGGGTGAGTGCACATTCTAGGTCTAGCGCTTAGTTTTGTTGTTAGAGGTTTACAGTCTGTCAATCCCACTCTTGGTATTTTTATCATTTTCCACAGGTCGTGGTGTCTCTTCTGGGCTTGGTTGTGGTGCTTTCCCCCGGGAGGGATTGCATATCACTCTACTTTGATCGGATATGTTATTTGTTTCAGTCAAGAAAATGTGAAAGTAGAAGTTTTGTACTACCTGAACAATCGAAACCAGTATCACCTCTTCGGCAATCTACACTGAGTCATGAAGGGCTGGTATATTGCTACCGCAAGATTCTTTTGAGACATAGTTTTGAGGCAAGTCTTCATTTTGCAACTTATAATAGAATTTAATAACGCTTATTAGTCCACTGATCTTCAAAATGGTTCGAAATAAATTCAAGGTTGCTTGCATCATTACAATCAGTGAAGCTAAACGTAGCAGGAAATAAAACTGCGATCACTTTCTATTGTAGATTGAACAATCTTAAATTTAAAAGTTATATCTATATGTGCATGCCATATTTTCTGCATTGTTTTTTCAAGGAATTACTTTTGGGAACAGCAATCATGATTCAAAGTAATCTGTTGATTAAGCATGATCTTTTATGATATGGTATTCAATCTAGTTAGACTGAAATTTCAGAGTGTTCTAGAGATAAAAAGGGGGTGCACCAAGTGCAGTAGCGCATCCGATCTAGGAAGCGAAATACAATGCAGCGGTATAAGTAAGCCAAGTTCGCCGGCTCGAGCAGAATGCAAAACTAGTGTCATGGATTCAGTTCGCCTATCAAAAGAACGATGAATAAGACGACTCGCATAAACAACGATAAAACGAAGGAATAATTACAATTTGTTTGGGTTGCCCATTATACATAAGCCGTAATACTATGAGCAACATCGCCGCACTGGTAAACCTCAGAGAGCAAAAAAATATGGTTACTCGTGAAAATATCAAAATTACTTAGAGTTTCGTACGGTGCATGGTTGTCATGAAAACCGGAAGCCCGCATTCTCTTACATTTGTAATCAGATTTTAGTCTAGAAGTAAAACGACGATCGATTGCATCTAATTTGACAGAAGTAAGGCATTAGTGGTGCTGCTACAGTATGTTGAACATTCAATAGAAATAAAAACAAAAAGCATCGTAGATGGTCTACTGAGGATGAGTTGACTAAATCACTAAGCTCTTCGAAATGCAAGATCCTATACAGCTGTTATAGCTTTTATAAGTTCTGTAGAAATGGCTCATTACTTTACCAACAGTGGATTTGAAAAATTTTAAGATCTGAATTGACGTCAATTTAGACCTCTTCTGTGCACGAAGTTCACCATTCATGTTTGATTCGGGCCTGTGATAATGTTAATTCGTTTTTTCTCCTAGTTAGTAAGTTCAAAAAATAAAGTAGTTTAATTATATGTCTCAAATCTCCTAGCAGAACCGGCCTATTATTATGTCATATTGAAGTGCGTGGCAGAATCATCACATTCGAAAGATGCCCAGTCTGAGTAGTAAAAAACAGAATACTGCGGAAACGTGCATACTTGTATTGTGAAACAGTTTTCGGGGTTCAAGCAATTTGGAGATATTGTACTATTGAAAACATTCAATAATTGAATATCTCGATTTTGTACTCCAGAGACTATTTTAGACCCATAAATACCCAAAAACGACTAGAAAACATTTGTTTATATATCTTTGCTATGGGTTCAGGAACTGAATGTGAGGTCAATATCTTAAAATTTTATCATATATAGACTAGAGCTTAAATCTCAAGTGTTACTTCCTTCTAAGCTTATTGCTCTTGCTGCTTTGAACTTCGATTCGAGTTCTGAGAGGTGTTGGATTGAAAAATCTAGGCACCACTCATGAAACGATTATCACTAAACTGGGAAGCACAAAATCAGAATCAACGATAGAATTGTGAATCTATTATGATCAAGTTGTATGAGATAGTACAATTATGTAACGATACGTTCAATTAACGAAAGAAAGGAAATCGTGATGAAGTTGATGGCTAGTGCCCATTGACTATAAAGAGTTTATGAAACTTGCAAGGTTTCAATACACTCGAGACTATCCGTTCGGTTTACACAAAGCAATCACTGAAGCTGATCTGATCAAAGAATCAACATTTGCGAACATAATATAGCATTATTTGCAATAGATTTTTAGAGTATTCTGAACACTTCTAGAGTTTTTCAATAGGGTTTCAACTTTTTAAAAAAATCTAGAAAAATGGTTAATTTTGTGGTTCACTTGAAATGGGAGCATTATGTATACTAATCTTCATCAGAATTTCGGTTCATTCTTGAAGGCCGTAATGATGTTTAGAAACTAATAGGAAGCTAATAATATGTGCAAATACCATAACTTCAATGGCTTGTAGCTGAACGAAGGAGAGGGAGAACATCGATCAACAAAGAGATGTGGACACAAGAGAAAATTAAGATAATATGAATCTTTCGGAAAAGAAAGTTCTCGAATAGAATTAGGACATTGGACGGTAAATTCGATCAAAACCCAGTCGTTTTGATGCACGAACTTATCCAAGCGTATATAAGTCCTCCAGAAATTTAATTATTTCTAGGATAAAAATGAAACCTATTTCATTGAAGATTTTGTTTTCTTGGGCACAAGCTGCATATTTATCTAGATCGAATCGGAGATTGTATTTGCTCTTACAACCTGCACTTGATTCCTATACTTGTCCGTATTATATTCTTATTGATATTTATGGGACATTTAAGCTCTCAAAACCAGATGGCTGTTTTAATAAGCCGTGCGTTATTATAAACATCGTTCATCAGGGCGTTTTTCGAGGGCCTGTGAACTGAGATATGTTTTCGTAACGGTTTGTGCAAATCTGCAGAAGGATACCGAGAAGGCTGAATAGGACGTGAAACACTGCTATTTTAAAGCTCGACGAAATTAGATTTTGATTTGCGGTTCCTTTTGGTGCAAACATGAGGCGTTCAAGTGGTTTTGCCAAGCAATAGATGGAAAAAGCTGAATTGAATCGAGACAAATCAGAAAGAGTAAACGTAACTGGACAACTATGAGCAGTGGATTTCTATGAAAATAGAGTCTGCATACAATATTTCGTGTTTAACTCTTCTTTTAGTGTGGATATGATTCATGAACATAGAAGGCAATCATCAATTTGGCATTCGTAGGAATCAAAGAGCTCATTATCTGACTTTCCATGC
>JAAUYH010249273.1_pt1 | contig 12986 bp, 13 predicted proteins | sample 7278061 | NCBI WGS metagenome assembly JAAUYH01 (sample SAMN14350203, study PRJNA611818) | marine sediment metagenome | isolation source: surface marine sediment (0.6m) | place: French Polynesia: Moorea | collected 2018-08
AGTTTCCTTATATATCAAGGGTTTGAGGTATAGATAAGGTCTACACTCTAGTCATGCAGTAAGGGTATTTTAATTTAAAAGCGTAATATAAAAGTGTAATATACTTTTGAAATACGTTTACTCAGCTTACGAAAATAGGTCTACACAAAGTCGGGGTAAAAGTCTACACTACCTTTGCAGAATAAAAATTTCAGGTATGCACGGTAGTGTACATTATTTCAGTTAGAAGAGATACATCCCCCTCACCTACCGCCAAGAAAAAAAGAATTCCCCGCTTGCCGTATACTGTCAAGTGCTTGGTTCGTTAGAACTTCCGATAGGAACACTTGACTTGACTTATATTTTTATTTGCCTTTTAAAGCTTCATACATTTTTAGCTCTGTTTTTAGTTTCTCATTTTCAGCTTTTAAGTATTTAATTTCGGCTTTTAATTTTTCGTTTTCTGATTGTTCATTTTGTACTTGACCGATAGCTTGTTTCATCATCTGTACTTGTCTCTTGTGAGGCATGGATCTAGAATAAGTACCTTGATTCATGCTAATACTATGCCCCAAAGTATCAGCTATTAATTTTGGATTTAACCCTTGTTGATGCGCTCTATGGTTATAAGCATGACGTAAAGCATGAGGAGTAAAGCCATATTTGCGCCATCTAAACCAGTCACAAGCTCCTGATGTACAAACATAACTACCTAGATTACTACCATAAAGCTTTAAAGGATCTTTGATGTCAGGTAAATTTAGCTCATTAATTAAATTAAACTCCTTTAGCCAATCATGTCCTACTGGAGATAATGGCATAGCCATTCTATAGCCTGTTTTTGTGTTATGCTTGATAGCCAAAATATGTAATTTATTGCTTGGGTCAGTAATAGCTGAAATAACTTCATTTTTGCCTTTATATTTTTCAACAAAAGTATCTTCTTTGCCCGTTTCATCTTCTAAGCCTACTTCTATCCAGTCACCATCTTTAAGTATTACAGGATTATCCCAATTAGCTATATTCCAAGCCTCATGAACTCTTAAGCCATAGATAGCTAGTAAACTATATAGGAATCGCCATTGTAAAGGACGATGACGATACTTTTTAGGGCATTTAGGACTAATATCAAAGCCTAAGTTATACACGGTCATTATCTCGTTATCATGAGGAATATATTTATTTTTTGTTTTAGGCTTATTTTGCCCTTTGTATTGATTAATTACTTTGTCAAAATTAGCAATAGAAAAATATTCCAATAATAGCCTTAATGCTTGTAAAGCATAAGTTCTAACAGAAGTATCCTTTTCTGTCTTCTCAATCACTTGTCTAATTATTTTTGCATCAATAGGATTGTCAATTGGAGCAAAAGTATCTTCTAAGTGATGGAAACGTGTATACCAGGATTTATCGGGATGCTTTAAACCTTTATTTTCCCTAAACCAATATTCCTTGTACTCAGTTATCATCTCAGCACAGGTAAGCTGCTTTTTCTCTTCACTAGGCTTACTTTTGCCTAATAGACTATCTAGCCATTCCATGGAGAATTGATTGGCTGTTAACCAGTCAGTTACCCTAGCTGCTATCTTTTCTGCTTCACTAATACCTTGCCTGGTAAATGACCAATCATTGCTTTTTTGCCGTTGTTTACCCTCAAAACTGAATTGTAGGACTACTTTGTCATTAGTACGTTTCAGTTTACAGCGTTTACCATGCTTCCCTAACTTGTCTAGTCGGTTATTAGCTTGGTCAAGGATTTTATACATCTGGAAACTACCATCGCTTGGTAATTGCTCCGATTTAAGGTGTTTAGTCATTACTTATTTTTTACTTACTTAGTTGGTCAATAACGTGCCAAATAAAGCTATAAATAGCATACATCAAGTTAGACTTCTTTTTGAGCAAAAGAAAGAATTACTGGCACAAACTGACCAACCATACCTGGATTTAAACCCAATTGAGTGAAACCACCAGCTAAAGCTGCTAAATTGGCTACATTGCCACCGCCACCAAACGCGCCAGCTAAACCGCCAATTGCTCCAGCCAAGCCACCACCAGGTTGAGGTGCAGAACTTATTAAGTTGTTTACTCCAGGGACAGCACTAGCAACTTGAGCAAATTCTCCATCTCCTAGTTTTTGTTGAGCTAATTGAAAAATCAGTCCCGCGCCACCTTTAGCCTGATCTTCGTTAATTCCTAAGTTTTGGGTTAATTGTTGAACTAATTCCATATTTACTGACATGATAATTTCTCCGACCATCATGGCAAACAGGAACAGAAATTTCAAGAAAAAAAGGTTAAGTTTATCAAAAATGCTGTATAGGATACTACATTTTTGCCAATTGCTCGGTTATTTAGAAACTCATTATAATTATCGATCGCCATTATCAAGATAATTTTTGATAAATTATGTCAAAGCTAAATAGACTATAACCATTGAGCGTGTTTGTCTGGAATAATTTTGGAGCCATATCTATGGGCATACACTTGAGTAAATTCTGCTCCAAACAAAATAATTTGGGCTGAATAATACACCCAAGCTAGAAAGACAATTAGAGAACCAGCAGCACCATAAGCAGAAGCAGCACTACTTTGGCTGAGATAACGTTCTAATAAAAATTGACCGAAAGAAAATAGTAAAGCCGTAATTATTGCCCCGACTAAGACATCCTTCCAAGCAATTTTGACATCGGGGACATATTTATACATCAAAGCAAACATAAAAATCCTTAAACCGAGAGATACAAAAAAGTCAATGTGCGACCATAAGAAATCCGAACCAGGTAAAAAATCTGTGTTGTATTTACTCAGGGTAGATATAACAGTGCTGATTATTAGAGACAAAATTAATAAAAAGCCGATCGCCAGCACCATACAAAAAGACAATAAACGCTTGCGAATAAAACCCCCAACTCCTCTCCCTGGCTTGGGTTGAACGTTCCATACGGTATTGAGTGCATCCTGCAATTGAGCGAATACTCCCGAGGCACCAATTAATAGTACCCCAATACTAATTAATGAAGCTATGCTCCCTGTTCCTGGTTGACTAGCATTTTTTAAGGCTATTTCAATCACACCGCTCGCTTCATTTCCTACTAACCCCTCTAATTGACTCATAAGTTGACCTTCCGCAGCACTTTTACCAAAAACTGCTCCAGCGATCGCGATCGCAATTATTAATAGAGGTGCGACGGAAAATACCGTGTAATAAGCTAGGGCAGCAGCTAAACGAGATACCTTATCTTTCTGCCATTCTTGAAAGGCCTGCTTGAATAACCTAAGAATTGGAATTAATTTCATGTCTCTACAAATCCACAATTACCTTCTAGTTATAGTGGCACTATCTACAATTTATCTTTAGTTGTTTTTATACAGATAAAAAAAATTCAGCAGCTAAACAGCACTCGGGCTGGAAGAATGGCGTTGCAAGACCGCGCTTTTAAGTATAAATTTGCTCTTAACTAAAGTGCAGCAAGAATCTATAGTAAAGATAAAATTAATCCTTAATAAAAAATAAACATAAAGTATCGTGAAAGCAATTTCTATTCTTGGTTCTACTGGTTCTATTGGTACACAAACCCTCGATATAGTCAATCATCATCCCGATCGATTTCGGGTTGTGGGACTGGCAGCAGGAAACAATATTCCTTTACTCGCTAAACAAATACGTCAATTTCAACCTGAAATCGTTGCTACTTCCTACCGAGAAAAACTGTCCGAATTAAAAGAAGCGATCGCGCCTTTACCCAATCCACCTCAAATTTTAGCAGGAGAGGAAGGAGTAGCAGAAGTAGCCCGTTATGGTGATGCCCAAAGTGTAGTTACGGGTATTGTGGGCTGTGCTGGTTTATTACCAACTATTGCAGCTATTAAAGCAGGAAAAGATATTGCTTTGGCTAATAAAGAAACTCTTATTGCTGGTGCGCCTATAGTGTTGCCTCTAGTGGAAAAACACGGTGTTAAATTACTGCCAGCCGACTCCGAACATTCAGCCATCTTTCAGTGTCTCCAGGGTGTACCCAAAGATGGACTAAGACGAATCATTTTAACTGCCTCTGGCGGTTCGTTCCGCGATTTACCCGTAGAAAAATTAAGTTCTGTTACAGTTCAAGATGCCCTCAAACATCCCAATTGGTCGATGGGACAAAAGATTACCATCGACTCTGCCACCTTAATGAATAAAGGGTTAGAAGTTATTGAAGCTCATTATCTCTTTGGTTTAGACTACGATCGCATTGATATTGTTATTCATCCTCAAAGTATTATTCATTCTCTTATAGAATTACAGGATACCTCTGTTTTAGCTCAGTTGGGTTGGCCCGATATGCGTTTACCCTTACTTTATGCTCTTTCTTGGCCCGAAAGAATTTATGCTGATTGGGAGCAGTTAGATTTAGTTAAAGCTGGTAACCTTACTTTCCGCGAACCAGACCATAACAAGTATCCTTGTATGCAACTAGCCTATGCTGCGGGTAGGGCTGGTGGTTTAATGCCAGCGGTACTCAATGCAGCCAATGAACAAGCTGTAGCCTTATTTTTAGCCGAAAAAATTCAATTTTTAGATATTCCTCGTTTAATTGCCACTGTCTGCGATCGCTTTACCATTCAAAATACCCAAACTCCAAGTTTAGAAGATATTTTAACCGCCGATAGTTGGGCAAGAGAAGCAATTTTAACTGCATCTGGAGAAATGGCAAAAGGCGATCGACTTATTTCGTTGAGTTAATAGTTTAATTTAATTCAAAAGGGAAATTAAAAATGCTGAACTGGTTCTAAAAGTCGATCGATCTAAGGTTGAGATGCCATAATAGAAATACCTTTTTTAGGGTTCGCACATGATGCGAACTTTTTCTTATTCTTGACAATACTCTATTTCAAGATCTTTAGCAAGAAGGTTATTATTTTTTTATTAATTAATTTCTATGCCAGTTCACCCTAATTCTTTAGCGAATCTTACGTCTTCTGGCAGCGTTCCAGCAAGAGGCGAACCGAAAAAGAAGCGGAATATCGCTGTAACGGACACTGCATGGGTACAACTAAGGCAATATTGTCAAGAATTAGGAATATCAGTTAGCGAAGCGATCGAAAGAATTGGGCGAGGGGAATACAGACTGGAGCCAAATTTAACAGAAGATAAGGATAAATCTAACTAAAAACCAATGCCTTTAAGTTTAGTCAGGTAACCACCAACAAAAGTAGCTCTTACTTGTTTTCTTTGTCTTTTGTGGTCAATCCAAATCCAATGCTGAACGTTTTCATTGCTGGAGACTTTAGTTAATTCTCCTTTAAAACCGAGAGTACTTTGAACTTTATACCAACTTAAGCTACAAGAATTAAACTGTCGACATCTATAATGAGCGTGGTACAGTTCATTCCAATCTTTTCGCTCGAGATTACCATAAGCTGAATCGGAATATCGATCGTTTTGTGCGACTAAATTAGGTTCAATATTTTGAGATGGGGTTTCTACTCTAACAGGAGCAGGATAAAGAGCTAGAGTGACAGCCAAGAAAAAAGAATATTTAGATGATATCGACATATTTGAGTTTTGAGCAATTGTTTATCCTAACTAAAAGATAAAAAATGAATAAGATAAAAGGTGTGATTGATTTTGTTATTAACAAGCGATCGGCGTAAGCTGGCACTGCGCGATCGCAATTATTATTTATTTCGAGACATAAAAACTTTTCTCTATCCTCAAGAAGAAGATAACTACATCTTGTCTGCGTTACAATTCTTAACAAGACAAGACTAGAGTAATAATTATGACAACAGCTTTAATTACTGGTGCCTCTTCTGGAATTGGCACAGCTTTTGCTGAAGAATTAGCAAAAAAACAGACCGATGTAGTATTGGTGGCTCGCTCAGAAGATAAACTTAGCAAGTTAGCCCAACAATTACAAGAGCAATTTGGTATCAATGCAGAAGTAATAGTTCAAGACTTAACTCTTCCCCAAGCGGGAAAATCTGTATTCGATACGGTAGCGCAAAAAGGATTAACTATCGATCTCCTAATTAATAATGCTGGTTTTGGTGACTATGGGGCGTTTGTAGATCGATCGCTCAATAAACAAATAGAGATGATTCAACTTAATATTACTGCGGTAGTAGAGTTGACAGGACTATTTTTACCAGAAATGAAGCAAAGAGGAAGAGGAGGAATTATCAATATCTCTTCCATTGCAGGTTTTCAACCCCTACCTTATATGTCCATCTATGCTGCTACCAAAGCTTTTGTCCTCAATTTCACCGAAGCTTTGTGGGCAGAAAATAAAGATAGTGGGGTAAATATTTTAGCTGTTTGTCCGGGACCAACCGAATCCCAATTTTTTAGAGAAGCAGAATTTCCTCAATCTTTTGCCAGTAAAAACGACAGTAGTTTAACTCCTGCCGAAGATGTAGTTAAAGAAGCTCTCAAAGCCTTAGAAAAAAATCAATCTACTGTAGTCACTGGTGGTATCGGTAATCAATTATTAGTTAATGTACCTCGTTTTGTCCCCAGAGATTGGCTAGTTAGCGCAGTAGAGAAACAGTTTAAAAGTTAATGTAATGCTTTTAAGTTTTTTATTAATATAAATTCTCTTATGTCTCCAGTAACTTTTGAGAATTGGTATTATTTCGAGATATAAAAACTTTGCTCTATCCTCAAGAAGAAGATAATTACATTTTATCTGCGTTACAATTCTTAACAGGATAAGACTAGAGTGATAATTGTTACAGTTGCTTTAATTACTGGTGTTTCATGAAATTACCTGATGGTCCAAAAACTCCTCCTTGGTTGCAGCTAATTCAATGGATTGCTGACCCCTTAGACTATATGGAAACCTCTGTTCAAAGCTATGGAGATGTCTTTACAGTGCGTGCGGGCTCTCTATTTCAAGGGGTGTTTATCAGTAATCCACAACTAATTCAGGCTATTTTCACGGCTGAGCCAAAACTATTTGATTCTGGTCGAGGAAATGTAAGTGGAAAAATCTTTGTAGGTGAAAACTCCTTGCTTCTGTTGGATGGCGATCGCCACCAGCGTGAGCGACGGATGTTGATGCCACCCTTTCATGGGGAACGAATGCGAGCCTATGGGGAGCTAATTTGTATCCTCACCCAACAAGTCAGTAGGAAGTGGATTACTGGCCAGCCCTTTTCTGTCAGGGAATCCATGCAGGAAATTAGTCTGCGAGTCATCTTACAAGCGGTATTTGGTCTCCATGAAGGACCTCGTTATCAGGAACTGAGACAACTGATAGCAGAAATGATGGATATGACAGCTTCTCCCTTACGAGCAAGTATGCTGTTCTTTAATTTCTTGCGAAAAGATTTAGGGGCTTGGAGTCCGTGGGGACGCTTTCTGCGTCGGCAGCAGCGAATTGACCAACTACTTTACGCTGAAATTCAGGAGAGGCGCATTTCCAACGACCCCGAGCGCACCGATATCCTTTCTTTAATGATCTCAGCTCGCGATGAGCAGGGTGAGGGAATGAGTGATGTGGAATTACGCGATGAACTGATCACCCTGCTGCTGGCGGGTCATGAAACCACAGCCACTGCCTTATGCTGGGCTTTGTACTGGATTCATTCTCAGCCACAGGTACGGGAAAAGTTACTGCAAGAACTCGATTGCCTAAGGGGAAATCCAGACCCGACAGAAATTGCTCGGCTACCTTATCTCAGTGCTGTTTGCCAGGAGACACTGCGCATTTATCCGCCATTATTACTGACCTGGCCTCGAATTTTGAAGGCTCCTTTACAGCTAGGAGACTATCAGTTTGACACCGATACCACGCTTCTTCCTTGTATTTATCTCACCCATCGGCGGGAGGATTTGTATCCAGAACCAAAGCAGTTTAGACCGGAACGATTTTTAGAAAGGCAATACTCTCCTGGTGAGTTTTTTGCCTTTGGTGGAGGGAACCGTCGCTGTGTTGGGGCAGCATTGGCTATGTTTGAAATGAAGCTAGTAGTGGCAACGCTCCTCTCAAATTATCAAATGGCACTGGCTGATAAGCGACCTGTGAAACCACAACGCCGAGGCTTTTTCATTGCTCCTGCTAGTGGGTTCAAGATGGTGATAACAGGACAACGTATGCCTCAAGAGCAACCTAGTGAACCCGTTGCTAGTTGAGTTGAGCACTAAGCAAGCAGGGGCTTTATTAAAATATTTTAGCTATACAAGCAGGAAACTAAATTATGTTAATTACAACTTCGATCGAAGAAACTCTCGAAAAACAAAAAAGATTTTTTGCATCTGGAAAAACTAAAAATGTTAACTTCCGCATCGAACAATTAAATAAGCTAGAATCAGCTATTAAAAATCACGAGCCAGCTATCTTAAAAGCATTAAAAGAAGACCTCAACAAGCCAGAATTTGAAGCATATATTGAAATGGCTGTTATTAGCGATATAAAATATGCTCGCAAAAATATTAAATCTTGGGTTAAACCCAAAAAAGTTAAAACTCCTATAGATCAATTTCCCGCATCCGCTCGCATTCATCCCGAACCTTTGGGTAGTATTTTAATTATTAGTCCTTGGAATTATCCCTTTTCTTTAATGATTAATCCTTTAATCGGAGCGATCGCAGCTGGAAATTGTGCCGTACTAAAACCTTCAGAAATAGCTCCTGCCACCTCCAAAGTTTTAAGGAAAATAATCGAAGCAACTTTCACTCCCGAATATATCAGTATATTTGAAGGTGGAGCCGAAATAAGTCAAGAATTATTAGCCGAAAAATTTGACCATATTTTTTTCACGGGAGGCACAAAAATCGGTCAAATTGTTATGGAAGCAGCAGCGAAAAATCTTACTCCAGTTACTTTAGAATTAGGCGGTAAAAGTCCTTGTATTGTCGAGCGCAATATTGATTTAAAAGAGAGTGCTAAAAGAATCGCTTGGGGTAAGTTTCTCAATTCAGGACAAACTTGTATTGCTCCCGATTATCTCTTGGTTGAGCGAACAATTAAAAACGATTTAGTAACTACAATTAACCAGTGTATCAAAGATTTTTATGGCACAGAACCTCAATCTAGCCCCGATTATGCTCGAATAGTTAGCCAGCGTCATTTTGAGAGATTAGTGGCCTTACTTCAAGATGGCAAGATTATTACTGGAGGTCAAATTGATGAAGCAGACCTTTATATTGCTCCGACTTTAATGGACAATGTTGCTCTTGATGCTCCTTTAATGCAAGAAGAGATTTTTGGCCCGATTCTTCCCATAATCGAATATACAAATCTAGAAGAAGCTATAGCTTTTGTGAACGAACGACCCAAACCTTTGGCCTTATATATTTTCAGTAAAGACAAAATAAAACAACAAAAAGTAATCAATTCTACTTCTTCTGGTGGTGTCTGTATTAACGATACTATCATGCATGTTGGTGTGCCAGAATTACCTTTCGGTGGCGTTGGTAATAGTGGAATTGGTAACTATCACGGTAAGGCTAGTTTCGATACTTTTTCTCATCATAAAAGCATTTTGCAAAGATATTTTTGGTTCGATCTTAATTGGCGATATGCACCTTATAAAAATAAAATCGAACAAATTAAAAGATTAATGAAATAAAGCAGTGAATTGCAGGGCTATTTCCTTCTAAAGGAATGTGTAATACTCTTTTAAAACTAAGATATTTTACTTAATCCTTTAAGAGTTTCTTCCATTACCGCTGTAGTTTGTCCAGAAACACTAAATAATAATGCTTCTCGATAAACTCGCCCTGCGGGATGATCTCGATCGTTAGCTGCACCACTAGCAGAAATAACTGCTGCTTGACTGCAACGTCCTGCTAAATTAATTGCTGATGCTCTTAATTGTAATTGTTTTTGATAGGTACAATCGGTAATAGCTGCAAACATAGCTTGACGACAGTTGTCTAGTTCTTGCTGAAGCGATCGATGAGATTCTTGTAAAAAAGAAAGTCGTTTTTTCTGATAACTAATCTCTAAAATATCCAATCCTGCTTGAGCGCATCCTAAAGCATAAAAGCCATGATGAAGTACATTTTTTTTACTACTTTTATGTATCGAACCTGCTGGCTTAATAGCGACTACTTGGTTATTCGGTAAAAGCCATTTTTCGATGTTAGCACTCACTGTATTGGTAGAGTTCATAGCTATTAATTCCATAGGAGAACTAAAAGTAATTAGTCCTTCTGTTTCTTGCTGTTGTAAAGGCAAGATGCCATAAATTTCTCTACCATCGGGTAAGGTTGCCCCAATAATAAAATTATCGAAAAATCCCCAACCAGTTATCCAAGGAACTTTTCCTTCTAATCGGTATCCTCCTTCTACTTCTTGTGCTTTCATCAGAGGATTACCAGGACGACGTAGTTGGGAAAAACCTACTCCTACTAACACTTTTCCCGTACTCATATGGGGTAGGTAGTGCTGTTTGAGTTCTTGATTATTACTAGCTGCTAGCATCGAACCAGCACTTTGATGCTGAGTTTGCAAAAAGGCTAAAGCACCAGAATATCTAGCTATTAAAATTTGGAAATGACGATAATCTATTTCTGTAAAACCAGCACCTCCAAAACTTTGAGCTACTCTTAAAGCAAGAAGAGAGCGATCGCCCATTCCTAAAAGTACTTGCTTGAGAGTTTCTGGACTTCTATCTATTTGTGCTGCTTGAGGTGCTACTACTTCTTGTAAATAATTTTCGATAGTTGCTAGTATTTTTGTCGTTTGGTTTTGCTCGGATTTTATGCCCAGTTGCATTAAATATTTTCCTATGACCTTGAATAAATAATATTATTGATATTATCTTAAGATAAATTTCCTATAGCGTTTCCTGCTAACCATCCAGTTGTCCAAGCACTTTGAAAATTAAACCCACCCGTTACACCATCAATATCTAAAATTTCGCCAGCAAAGTAAACTCCAGGACAAATTTTACTTTCCATAGTCTTAAAATTAATTTCTTTGAGGTTTACTCCGCCACAAGTGACAAACTCTTCTTTAAATATTCCTTTACCCGTAATTTTATATTGTCCTTGAATTAATTCTCTGACTAATTTATTTAGTTCTTTTTTACTTATCTCTATCCAATTTTTTTGGGGTGAAATTTTCACAAAATTAACTAAGCTTTGCCATAATCTTTTAGGCAATTTGACGGGACAATAACTATATATTTGCTTGCGATTATTTTCTAATTTTACTTGTTCGAGAAATTGCTTTAAGGTTTCTTGATTATATTCAGGCAGCCAATTTATTTCTAAAGAAAGATGATAATTGTTGTCATATAATATTCTCGCTCCCCAAGCTGATAACTTAAGAATAGCAGGGCCACTAAGTCCCCAATGAGTAATAAGTAAAGCCCCTGTTTGTTCTAACTTTTCTTTGCCAGTTCCTAACAAACGAACGCGGGTATTTTTTACACTAATTCCTGCCAAATTTTGTAAACGAACATCTTTAATATTAAAAGTAAAGAGAGAAGGTACGGGAGGTTCGATGGTATGTCCTAAACTCTTTGCCCAACGATAACCTAAAGGATTACTTCCCGTTGCAATTAAAAGGCGATCGCATGGCATTGTTTCTCCATTTTTTAACTCAATTTGAAAACCTTTTTCTCTACTAGGAGAAGGGTTAGAAGAGAGGTTTATTATATTTTTAACTACAACTCCAGTCCGCAATCTTACCTCTGCTTTCTCTGCTGCTGTCATTAAACAGTTGATAATCGTACCTGAGTCGTCGGTAGTCGGAAACATCCTGCCATCAGCCTCTGTTTTTAGCTTAACTCCGCGAGAGTTAAACCAAGCTATGGTATCTTGAGGCTGAAAGCGAGTAAAAGCCGATCGCAAAGCTTTACCACCTCTAGGATAATACTGCACTAATTGAGCGGGATCGAAACAATGATGAGTAACATTACATCTACCCCCACCAGAAATAAGCACTTTAGCTAGAGGTTTACGGGCTGCTTCTAGTAAAGTAACTCGAACAGAAGTATCAGCTTCCCGAATAGCGATCGCCCCAAAAAAACCTGCTGCACCACCGCCAATAACAACCACTTTTAAACAATTATTAGTCAAGGAAGTTTTATCTGATGTCTATATTTTTTCATCATAAGCTCTTAAGTAAAGAAGTTACAGAAGTCAAAGCATTTCAGAATCTGAATTTTGCTCAACTTCTGGATAGACATAGCATCCTATGTGTTTCCTGACTTCTGAACTCCTAGATTTCTGAATTCTTCTCAAATCTTACTCCGCTTCAAAATCATCTTTTTCTGCACCACAAACAGGACAAACCCAATCTTCGGGTAAATCTTCAAAAGCAGTACCAGGTTCGATACCATTATCTGGATCTCCTACTTCGGGATCGTATTCATAGCCACAAACATTACATACATAGGTTTTGGTAGACGTAGCCATAGTGTTCTCCTTCTCGATTTCCTGTAATAGTAAGAGATAGAATCAGACTGGGTGCAAATTTTTGAGTTTTTTTTACAAAGAAATTTCTTCTGCTTGAACTTAGGGCGGTTTACTAAAGTCGGGCACTTGGCGAGCGCTTTCAGTTTAAAATCTTCTGGTTTTTTGAATGCCCCAACCCAAACCAGAAATTAACGCAATTAGCAAGCAGACTAAAATAAATCCTCCAGGCAAAAAACCCAAAATACCCAAGCCTCTGAGGACATAGATTACTAAAAAGCTGGTTAAAGAGAAAGTAAATACTTTTAAGAGCATAGTGTACTTAAAAAGCCCTTAGCTATTAGCTAGTAGCCGTTAGCTAATACTTGGTTACAATGAATTATTTTTTCATTATGCAACACTAAAAAGTTATCTCTCAATCCCTTTGAGTATTTTGTCCCAGTCAAATTAAATTTCTTTACTTGCTACTGGCTACTCGTTACTTGCTACTTAGTTTTTAAGCAACTATTACCGAAATTAGTCTATCCTAGAAAAAGATATCTTTACTAAACTTTACATTCATTTCTATTTCAATCTTTATGGATTGCATAATCAATCGTCGAGCCCAATTTTCCGCCAGTCATCGCTATTGGTTATCGGAATGGGATGAAGC
>JAAUYH010253630.1_pt1 | contig 12985 bp, 15 predicted proteins | sample 7278061 | NCBI WGS metagenome assembly JAAUYH01 (sample SAMN14350203, study PRJNA611818) | marine sediment metagenome | isolation source: surface marine sediment (0.6m) | place: French Polynesia: Moorea | collected 2018-08
CATCCGGTAACCGGGCTCAACCAGGCCCTTCATCCGGGCGACCTCGCCCACCGCGCGCACAAAGCCTGCGATTTCCTCGGCAGGCGCCTTGGCGGAGAAATCGTCCCAGCTGACATATTTGCCCTTGGGGATCACCAGCGTGTGTGTCTCGGCCTGAGGGTTGATGTCCTCGAAGGCAAAGGCCCAATCGTCCTCGTATACCTTGTTTGAGGGAATCTCCCCACACAGGATCTTCGCGAAGATGTTGTCATCGTCGTACGGAAGCGTCGGATCGATCGGCATTACTACTCGCTCCTGCTGGCTTTTTCCTCGAGACCCGACAGACCTTCGCGCCGTTCGAGCTCGGCAAGCACGTGGTCGAGCGACACGCCCTTGGCATCGAGCAGGACGAGCAGGTGGAACAGCAGGTCGGCGCTTTCGCCCACCAGCTCCTCGTTGCTGCCCGAAACTGCGGCGATCACGGCTTCGGTGGCTTCCTCGCCCAGTTTTTGCGCAATCTTGGGCACGCCTTTCGCGTTGAGCTTGGCGACATAGCTTTCATCGGGCGAGGCCGTACGGCGCGAGGCGATGACCTGTTCGAGGCGTTCGAGTGTGCTCATGGGAATCGTATCTCGTTCAATCGCCGCGCGCGGGCAAGCCTGCATCACGCAGGGCCTTATGCGCGTCCGCGATCGAGTACTCGCCGAAGTGAAAGATCGAGGCGGCGAGCACCGCGCTGGCATGGCCTTCGCGCACGCCTTCAACCAGGTGATCGAGCGTGCCCACACCGCCGCTGGCGACCACCGGAACGTTCACAGCGTCGGCGATGGTGCGCGTGAGTTCGAGATCGTAGCCCGCCTTGGTCCCGTCGCCGTCCATGCTGGTGACGAGCAATTCGCCCGCGCCGAGGTCTGCCAGCCTCACCGCGTGTTCGATCGCGTCGATCCCGGTCGGCTTGCGGCCACCGTGCGTGAAGATTTCCCAATTGCCGCCCTCGGTTCGTCGCGCATCGACGCTGGCGACCACGCATTGGCTGCCGAATTTCTTGGCGATCTCGCGAACGAGTTCGCGCCGTTTCACCGCCGCGCTGTTGACCGCGATCTTGTCGGCCCCGGCACGCAACAATGCCCGCGCATCTTCGACCGACGCCACGCCGCCACCGACTGTGAGCGGCATAAAGCAAACTTCGGCCGTGCGTTTGACGATATCGAGCAACGTCCCGCGCCCTTCATGCGTCGCCGAGATATCGAGGAAGCACAATTCGTCCGCTCCCGCCTTGTCATAGGCGCGCGCCTGCTCGACCGGATCGCCTGCGTCCTTGAGGTCGACGAAGTTGACGCCCTTCACCACGCGCCCATCGGCGACGTCGAGGCAAGGGATGACACGGATGCGGACTGTCATAGTGTGGCCAGGCGGGAGAGTGGATAGATGATAAGAAAGATCGCCCACGAAGCGTTCCAGCCAGTCGCTATCCAAAACTTGCTGGGGGCGTCGTCCATTGCCCAAGAGGGTTCGTTGAATCCTACGGGCAAGCTGAATTTCATGCTTCCCCTGCGAAATCCAAGGACGATCCTAGCGAGTAAGAAAGAGCCCAGAAGGACGGCGATGGCGTTTACGGCATTCACGCTCGCGCTCCCATCGCGATCGCCGCCGCAAGGTCGAGCTTTCCCTCGTACAGAGCTCGCCCGGTTATCACCCCCTCGATCCCTTCATTGGCGTGCAGCGACAGGACATGGATGTCGTCCAGACCCTTCACCCCTCCGCTGGCGATCACCGGGATGTCGACCTGCCGCGCGAGTTCCACAGTCGCATCGATATTCACGCCTTTTAGCAACCCGTCGCGGCCGATGTCGGTGAACAGCAGCGAGGCCACGCCTGCATCCTCGAACCGACGTGCGAGATCGACCACGGGCACATCGGACACTTCGGCCCAGCCCTCGGTCGCGACCATGCCGTCCCTGGCATCGACCGAGACGACGATACCGCCTTCCCATTCGCGAGCCATGGCTTTCACGAAGTCCGGGTCCTTCAAAGCAGCCGAACCCATGACCACTCGCGACACACCGAGGTTGAACCAGCCTTCGACGGCCTCGGCATCACGAATGCCGCCGCCAAGCTGGACATGACCGGGGAAGCGCTCGACGATCCCTTTCACCGCGTCGATATTGCGCCCTTCGCCCGCGAAGCTGCCGTCGAGATCGACCACATGCAGGTGCTCGGCGCCCGCTTCCGCGAAAATGCTGGCCTGCACAGCCGGATCGTCGCCGTAGATTGTCGCACGATCCATGTCGCCTTCGGCCAGTCGCACCACTTCGCCGCCCTTGAGATCGATGGCAGGGAAAACGATCAAGGTGCCCACTCCAGGAACCGCTCCAACGTTGCCAGTCCATAGGCCTGGCTCTTCTCCGGGTGGAATTGAACTCCCAGGATGTTGCCGCGCGCAACGGCAGCGACAAGCCCTTCCCCGTGATCGGTCATGGCCGCGATGTCCGATGGGCTTTCAGCTGCGAAGTGATAGGAATGGAGGAAGTACGCCTCGCCTTCCTCGATCACCAGGTGGTGCCGCGCATGCGGCAGCATCGCGACATCGTTCCAGCCCATATGCGGGATCTTGATCGCCGGATCGCTCGGTTCGATCAGATGCACCTCGCCGGGAATCCAGCCGAGCCCGCGGGTGACTCCGTGCTCCAACCCTCTATCGGCAAGCAATTGCATCCCGACACAGATGCCCAGAAACGGCGCGCCGCCGACATGCACCCGCTCCGACATGGCATCGATCATGTGCGGGATCGCCTTCAGGCCCTTGGCGCAGGCCTTGAACGAGCCGACTCCGGGAAGCACGATCCGGTCGGCTGCACGCACGACATTGGGATCGTCGGTGACCTTCACATTGGCCCCCACCGTCCTGAGCGCGTTGTGGACCGAATGCAGATTGCCCGCGCCGTAATCGACCAGCGCAATAACTTCGGCCACGATTAGAGCGCCTCGGTCGCGCAGCGACCGCAAGCGCGACCGCGCGCCCGCAGCGATGCGGCCGAAGGCCGCATGAGCGAGGAAATCGCACGCCCGGATGAGCGTGCGGAACAAAGAATCTGCTCAGCCACCGAGTTGCCCCTTGGTACTCGGGATAGCGCCGCCCTTGCGAGGGTCGCGCTCGACCGCAACGCGCATCGCGCGGGCGAAGCCCTTGTACAGGCTCTCGCAGATGTGGTGATTGTTGGTGCCGTATAGCAATTCGCAGTGAAGCGTCAGTCCGGCACTCTGCGCAACCGAATGGAACCAGTGCTCGATCAGCTCGGTGTCCCATTCGCCGAGCTTTTCCTGAGTGAAGCCCGCTTTCCAGACAAGATAGGGCCGCCCCGAAATGTCGAGCGAAACCCGACTCAGCGTCTCGTCCATCGGCGAATAGGCGCTGCCGTAGCGACCGATCCCCGCCTTGTCTCCAAGCGCGTCGCTGAGGGCCTGGCCCAGCGCAATCGCCGAATCCTCGGTCGTATGGTGCTGGTCGACATGCAAATCCCCGCGCACCTTCATGCTTACATCGATCAACGAGTGCTTCGAAAATTGTTCGACCATATGATCGAGGAAGCCGATCCCGGTCGAAACGTCATAGGTTCCCGTGCCGTCGAGATTGACGCGGATGGCGATCTCGGTCTCGGCAGTTTTTCGCTCGATTGTGCCAATTCTGGGGGTGTCGGACATGCCTCGCGCTATAGGCGCGTCAGCCGCCAAGGCAAGCTGTCACTCCATTGCTAACATCGGTGTCAATTCCAGTCCGCCAAAAAGGAATGACAGTTCGCGTCGGAAAGACTTGACCAGCGCCGCGCGCCTCGCCACGATTCATCGCGTCATGAGCGAAGACACCCCCGATAGTCTGATCCCGTATGACGAGATCGTTCAGGAAGCGCTGCGCGCCGTGGTTGGGCGCGTGCTCGGGGAAATCGAGCAGGGCGGCAGCGAATTGCCCGGCAATCACCACTTCTACATCACTTTCAAGACCGGCGCGCAGGGTGTGTCGATTCCACCGCACCTGCGCGAGCGTTTCCCCGACGAGATGACGATCGTCCTCCAGAACAAATTCTGGGACCTCGAAGTGCGCGAAGACGGCTTTTCGGTGGGACTTTCGTTCAACCAGATCCCAGCCAAGCTTTCGGTCCCGTTCGCCGCGATCACCGCCTTCGTCGATCCGGCCGTGGATTTCGGCCTGCAATTCCAGGCGTCGGTGGCCGAAATGGCGCCCGAAGAGCACGAAGACGCAGAAAACGATTCGGTCGATCAGGCGGATCCGGACGGAGATGGCTCACGCAGCGATGACGGATCGAATGTCGTCACCGTCGATTTCGGTCGCAAGAAATAGTCGCGCTCGATCTTCCGACGCGCGATGACCGATCCCGAAATTCCCGAAACTTCCGGCGAGAGACCCGACAAGGGCCTGCCGCTGCCCAGCCCCGATCCCGCGACCAATCTGCTGATTGCAGACATCGTCTTGCGCGGCGCCGGCCGCGTCCTGCGCGAAACGCTGGAAAAACGGATGCTGGTCGCCAACTACGATCCGGACAAGGCGCGCGAACTCGTCGATGGACGCACGGTGCTTACCAGCCTTGCGGTCTACGGCGCTAGCAAATTGGCCGCGCGCTCGACGCCGGGGCTGGCACTGGTGGCTGGCGGACTGGCGCTCAAGGCGCTTTACGATCGCGGCAAGAGCATCCAGCTCTTGCGGCGAGAGCAGGAAACTCCGGATGACTGATCGCAGGATTGCGCGGCGCCCTTGATTTTCCCGGTGCCTTTGCGGCAACGGGGCATATGGGCGACCAAACGAAATCTCTCGACAAGCTGCACCGGCGTGGGCTGCTGTTCATCCTCTCTTCGCCCTCGGGCGCGGGCAAGACGACTCTCTCACGCATGCTCCTCGCGAGCGATCCCGACATAAAGCTGTCGGTCTCCGCCACCACTCGCGCCGCCCGACCTGGGGAGGTCGACGGCGAGCACTATCACTTTGTCAGTGATGCCGAGTTCGATCGGATGATCGAAGAGGACGAGTTCTACGAATGGGCCGAGGTCTTTGGATATCGCTACGGCACCCCCAAAGGCGCGATCAGAGCCGGGCTGAAGGAAGGCCAAGACTACCTGTTCGATATCGACTGGCAGGGTACCCAGCAGCTGTACCAGAAAGACCAGCAGGATGTCGTCAGCGTCTTCATCCTGCCGCCCAGCCTGCCCGAATTGCGTCGCCGCCTGGAAGCCCGGGCCCAGGACAGCGAAGAGGTGATCGACAACCGGATGGAACGCGCCCGCGCCGAAATCAGCCACTGGGCGGAATACGATTACGTGGTGATCAACGACGATGTCGACGAGTGTTTCGAGCGGGTGTGCGAAGTGCTCGACGCGGAAAGGATGCGCAGGACGCGCCAGACCGGGCTGATCCCGTTCGTGCGGGAGCTGATGGGCTAGCCCGCTTGGCATTCCAAAGGGGCTGCGCGCTTTGCAGTCCGAATATTGATCGTTTGCGGCGAATTCGCCAAGATGCGCTCCTAAAGGGGGCGAATAGCGCTGCAAGCGACACAGTATGGCGGATTCGGAAAAAGCTAGAATTGGGCGGGCAAACGGCGGCCTGATCCCGGGAATATTGCTCGGCTTCTTTTTCGCCATCACCGCAGCGATTGCCGGACCCTATCTATTCGAATGGCTGACGCCGATCATTATCGTCGTCCTGTTGCTGGTGTCGATCGGTCTCGTATTCCTTGCGATCTGGTTGGTGCGCAATTCGGACGCTCTCGTCGCGCGATTTCTCGGCCGACCGCTCAGCAAGACCAGCGCGATGGCCGACGAATTGGCGGTCGCAGCCGAAAAACTGGCCGCCGGCGAGCAGCGGGAATCCTCGTTCCACTTTGCGCGCGCGGCCGATGCCTTCATCCATTTCGTCGTCGAACTGCAAGCGCGTAAGTGGTCGTTTGCACTCGTGATGTCGGCGCTGGCGGTCCTGGCGGGGTCGCTCAGCACCCTGATCCTGTCGCAGCAGAACGCGATCCTCAAGCAGCATAGCGAGCTGCTGGCGTCCCAGCGCAACCTCAGCCTCGCCCAAGAGGCGCAGCGCTATCTACCGCTCTATCCGGAATTGCTGGATGTGATCAAAGAGATAAGGAGGGAGAGCGACGAGTTTGTTCCATTTGAGGGGGACAAGGGTCATTTCTCGCGTCCGCTCAAGCAATTGTCCCCCGAGCTTTCAGAAAGGATCATCGCGCTTTCTCACACCTTCCGTCCCTATTGGCAATTCAACTCGGATCAGGGTTTGGAAACGCAACACGAGGGCGAGTTATTCGATCCGGGTGATTCCTTAGAGATGGTCCGATTAAGTCCGGAGAGGGGCATGCTGCTTCGGGCGATCCTCGACAACAGGATGTATCTGGATGAGCCGTCCCGTGCTGACTTCTCCTATGCAGACATGCGCCGGACAAATGTGGTTGGTACAACAAACACGGGGGAGTTTCTCAATCGTAGCGGGCTCGTCGGAGGCAATTGCTCTTACCTCAAAGACTCGATTTTTCTGGATCCGACTTTCTCTGCCAAGGGCGCAGAAAATTACGGTCAGGATGAGATTCAAGAAGGTCTGGAATTTCTTGCGGGCAACGAAGAATTGATCCGCGAAGTTAACCCGGCCATCCTGCTTCTAAATCTCGAAGAGTACCGGATTGAACATGCAGACTTTTCCGGTTCATTCATTTCAGCGGTCATCCTTCCAGAAACTCGTGGGACATTGAAATTCAATGCTGCACGCCTCGTCAATGTCCGCATGATCGGAAACCAGATCAATATCTCCGGAGCCATTGCCGATGCTGTCGGCGTTGACTCGACATCACGAGGGCCGGTCACACTGACCGCCAAGGGGACCTTGTTCCTCGATCGGCTCTGCCTCGGAAATGACGAACCCGAGGCGATTGAGTATGTCGATGGCGCACACTGGCGAAAAATCAATAATATCAGTAACGTACTCGAACGTACACGCACCATATATGATTTCGGAAATTCCGATTTTTCGGGTGCACTGTTTCCTCAGTCATTGGTGGAGGACGGACACTTTGGTGATCTTGGAGTGAACGATAGAGCCGCATTTGGATACAGATTTCAGAGTCTTGCCGGATGCTACGTCCCAAGCAAGACCGGAGAATACCCCGACGGGTTCTTGGCGGACGGCGTCAAAGGTGATCGGTGCCGACATTCATCGGAGATGGATGAGAATGCACCAGGCGAGCCACGGTAATCCTCACGTCGTAGCGCGCTTCTCCAGCTCCTCCAGCAACTCTTTCAACTGCTCTTCGATGATCGCGCCGCTATCGCCGCCGCCATAGTTCAGCGCGCCGCTGGAAAAGGTCGTCCCGAAGGTCTCGGCGAGCGTGTGCGTCTGCAACACGCCGCTGGCGAAATCGCGGGTGGTGAGACTGTCGAGCGGATGGATGAAGGCGCCCCAGACAAGGCCCTGGCCAACGGCGTAGCGCGCGTCCAATGCCGTATCGAAATTGGCCTGCATCAGCCGCATCAGTGCCTCTTCGGGCAACGCATCGACCGGCGCGATCGGGGTAATCACGCGCATGCGACCGGCATTGGTGTCGGTCACCGCCAGCATCATCCGCTCATCGATGGTGAACTGCCAATTGTTGCCAGTGCGCTCGGCATCGCCATCCAGCGCACCGATGACTTCATCCATCGCATCGAGCGCCGCCTGCATCTCTGGCGCAGTTTCGGTGGTCTCCGGCTGAGTTTCCTCGAGATCGGAGAAATCGTCCGAGACGGGAGGAGGCGCTGCACGCAGTTCGTCCTGCGCGACGACCGCAAGCGGAGCGATCGTTGCCAATCCCGCAGCCAGAGCGATCAAGGTCAGGCGGCGCGGCGGGGTACGTAGCATCAAGCGACTCCTCGAAATGGTTGGATCATCGAGACAATTCGGATGCTAGCCTCGCAAGGTTACAGCGTCGATGGCGCAATTCAGTCCCAATCTCTCGATTTTCCTACAGGTCGCGCAATCGCTAGGGCGGGAGACGGCTCTTTCACATCGTCGACACACAAGCGTGCCGCCCCCAAGGCGCGTTCGAGTTGGAAGAGTGTCAGCTTCGGTTTGAAGCGAACTTCCTTCTGGATTTCAGATAATTGTTCTGGAAAGGACCGGTCGACAGAGTGTCAATTGTGTCAACTTCGACTGCGGTCTTGGCACACTAATGCAGGGTGAATTCACCATCGACATTGCGGAATTCGCGCGCCCCGATGCTACGTTCATGGGCGATGCGGACAGAGTGGATCGCGGCTTCGATCTCGCGCCGCCAGTGATCGAGGAATTTGAACAGGACGGGATAGTCGGGCGCTTCGTCGTAGTCCTGCCACACGAATTGCTGAATCAGGGACGGATAGTCGGGCAGATAATAGAATATCTCGGCCGTCAGCAGGCCGTAACCCTTGAGCTGAAATCTGAAATCCCGATCCGCCATAAGCGCCTCGTCCTTTCCATGGCACATGAAACCACGAAAAAGCTGTCAAAACGCTTAAATCCGGCCAAGTAGTTCAACCGGCTGATTTTGCGAGGTAAACTGGCGCATTTCCGCCTAATGCGCCAGCGTTGGGCTGTCGTTCAGCCTCCCGCAGGATCGTTGAACAGGTTGGGCAGCGATGCGTTCACCACCCCGCCATCGACCGTGACGGTGTCGCCGATTACATAGTCGCCTGCGCGGCTGCACAGGTAGATTGCGGCAGCCGCCATATCTTCCTTGGTGCCGATCCGCTTGGCCGGGATCATCGCTGCAGAAGCGTCGGGCGCGTTCTTGGCCGCCTTGTTCATCTCGCTAGCGAAGGCGCCGGGCGCGATCGAGGTGACGATGATGTTGTCGTGAATCAGCCGCGCGGCCATGCGCCGGGTCAGTTGGATCACGCCCGCCTTCGAGGCCTGATAGGCGTAGGTTTCCCACGGGTTGATCCGTTGCCCGTCGATCGAGGAGACGTGGATCACCTTGGCCGGGTGGTCGCCCTTACCCGCCGCAACCAGCAGATCGTGCAGCTTCTGAGTGAGGAAGAACGGCGTCTTGACGTTGAGATCCATCGTCCGGTGCCACCCGGCCTCGCTGAATTCGAGATAGGGCTGTCCCCACGCCGCGCCGGCATTGTTGATGAGGATATCGAGCTTCTCCTCGCGTTTCGCCATTTCGTCGGCGAGCGACTGGATGCCGTCCATCTGGCTGAGGTCCGCGGGAATGCCGATGACCCTGTCCTCACCGAATTCGGCGATGGTCTCCTGCATCTGCTCGACCTTGCGGGCCGAGATGTAGACGCGGGCACAACCGGCCGCGAGCAAGCCTTCGACGAACATCTTGCCGATGCCGCGCGATCCCCCTGTGACGAGAGCGATGCGTCCTTCGAGGCTGAAAAGTGATTGAAGGTCCATGATCAGTACCCGCTCATTTCAGCAACACGATTGGCGTGGAAATAGGCATCGCCCAGGAACTCCTGCAGCGCCCGGTCGCGTTTCATGTAGAGGCCGATATCGTATTCGTCGGTCATGCCGATGCCGCCATGCATCTGCACGCCTTCCTTGACGGCGAGACCGGCCGCCTTGGCGACCTTGGCCTTGGCGACGGAGCTCATCAGTTCGGCGGCTTCGCTGCCGCCATCGAGCAGCTGCTGAGTCTTGATCGTCACCGCCCGGGCGATTTCGACTTCGGAATATAGGTGGCTGGCGCGGTGCTGAAGCGCCTGGAACTCGCCGATGAGCTTGCCGAATTGCTTGCGCTGCTTCAGGTAGTCGATGGTCATATCCATCGCCCCGCGTGCAACCCCGACGCCCTCGGCGGCGGCTCCGATCCGACCGGCGGTGAGCACGGCGTTGAGGATCGCCCGCCCGCCATCGACCTCGCCGATCACTGCGTCGCCATCGAGCTCGACGCCGTCGAATTTTGTGTGCGTCGCGACCGAACTGTCGACCAGCCGCACCGCGTCGTGGCTCATATTTGCAGCATCCTTGGGGACTGCAAAGAGCGTAATGCCATCATCGTCGTCGTCGGCTCCGTTGGTGCGTGCAGCGACCACGATCATGTCGGCGCTCGCACCGTGGATGACGAAGCTCTTCGATCCCGTCAGCTTGAAACCGTTGCCGGATTTCTCGGCCTTCGTTGTAATCCGGCTTGGGCGGTGTTTCGCGGTTTCATCGATCGCCACTGCGAACACGCTTTCGCCTTCGATCAGGCCCGGAAGGTAGCGCCCTTTCATATCGTCGCTGCCATGCTTCAGCGCCGTCGCGGCGAGCACCGAAGAGGTCAGGAACGGTGAAGGCGTGAGATTCCGGCCAATCTCCTCAAGCACGATCCCGGCTTCGACATGCCCCATGCCCAGACCGCCATCATCCTCGCCTACCAGCATGCCGGTGAAGCCCATTTCCGCCATCTGCTTCCACAACTCGTGGCCGAAACCGTCCTTGCAGTCGCGGTCGCGCCAATGGCGCAGCTGCTTGGCGATACTGCCTTCCTCGGCCATGAAGCTGGTCGCGGTATCCGCCAGCATCGCCTGATCTTCGTTGTGATAAAGGGGCATTGGGGTTCCTCTCCCGGAATTTCTAATCGTCATCCCGGAAATGATCCGGGATCCCGCTTTGTTGTCCCGCTGCGAGAAGAAGCGGGGCCCCGGACCAAGTCCGGGGCGACGTAGATGAAGTGTTTACGATCCCGGCAAGTCGAGAATACGCTTCGAGATCACGTTGAGCATGACCTCGCTGGTGCCGCCTTCGATCGAATTCGCCTTGGTACGGAGCCAGTTGCGCGACGGCTTGCCGCCATCGGTGTCGTCGCTTTCCCATTCGAGGCTGCGCGAACCGCCAGTGGCCATCATCAGCTCGTGACGGCGCTTGTTGAGCTCGGTGCCAACATATTTCATCATGTTGGGCTGCGCCGGGTGAGCCTTGCCGACCTTGATCTCGTCGAGGAACTTTTCACCCATGGCAGAATAAGCGAGTGCATCGACATCGAACATGGCAAGCTCCGCGCGCAACACAGGGTCAAGCTCGTCGCCGGTCTTGGACGCGTGGCGCTTCATCGCCGCACCGATGGCCGAGGTGCGATCGCCGCCGCCCGCGCCCGAGATCATCTCGCGTTCGTGGCCAAGCAGGTATTTGGCAACGTCCCAGCCGCGATTGACCTCGCCCACATAGGCGGGGATGCCCTCGCCGTAGCTCTTGGGCACTTTCACGTCTTCCATGAAGGTCTCGCAGAAGGGGGAATTGCCGCTGATCAGCTTGATCGGCTTGGTCGACGCGCCTTCGCTCTCCATGTCGAACAGCATAAAGGTAATGCCCTGATACTTGTTCGTCTTGTCGGTGCGGACAAGGCAAAAGATCCAGTCGCACTGATCGGCGTAGGAGGTCCAGACCTTCTGGCCGTTGACGACCCAGTGATCGCCTTTGTCTTCGCCATAGGTCTGCAGGCTGACGAGGTCCGAACCCGAGCCCGGCTCCGAGTAACCCTGACACCAGCGGATCTCACCGCGGGCGATCTGGTTGAGGAAGAACTTCTTCTGCTCGTCTGTGCCGAAATGCAGCAATGCCGGGCCGAGCATCCATATGCCGAAGCTCGAAAGCGGCGGACGCGCGCCGATCCGGCTCATTTCCTGGCGCAGCACCTTGGCTTCGGCGGGGTTGAGGCCCGCTCCACCATATTCGGTCGGCCAGGCGGGAACGGTGTAGCCCTTGGCGAGGCACGCTTCGAACCACGCCTTCTGCGCGTCGTTCTTGAAGGTCGCATTGCGACCGCCCCAATAGACGTCTTCCTCGTCTCGCACCGGCTGGCGCATTTCCGGCGGACAATTCGCCTCCAGCCATGCGCGCGTCTCATTACGGAATGTTTCCAGATCGGACATGGCCCGACTCTCCTCTCGATAAGCTCCCACTTGACGTTCACGTTATGGGAAGTGCCGGGGTGCCTGCAAGCGCAGAAATGCGAGTGCGCCATGCCGTAGCGTCAGCCGGTTTCCGTTGACGCGAGCGGCATCGCCTTTACGTTTGACAGCGGAGCTGAGGAGAGTGTTGGTGTTCGGATTCGCCGTCGAAATCGGCGCGCCGGTGGGCGCCGCATGAGCTTTGTAAAAGGTCCACTGCCGCAGAGCCTCAAATTCATCAACGGTTCGGGCGCCGTTGCGTTCGGCGTCAAGGATAGCGGCTTTTCGTTCTTCCTGCTGCCCTATTACAACCTCGTTCTTGGTGTCGATGCAGGACTGGTAGGGGCCGCGCTTGCAACTGCGCTGATTATCGACGCTTTTGTCGATCCGTTGATCGGCCACCTCTCGGATAGGACCTACACCAAATGGGGCAGACGCTTGCCATGGTTGTATGTCGCCCCCATCCCACTCGCTTTCATGTGGACCATGCTGTGGTCGCCACCGTTCACGGGAACGCCGAGTTTCTGGGAGATTGTCGCACTAGCAGTGGGGGTGCGCTTGCTCCTCTCAGCCTGCGAGGTCCCATCGGTCAGCCTGGTTCCGGAAATTACCGACGACTACGTCGAGCGCACCACCTTGTTCCGCTACCGTTTCCTTTCAGGCTGGCTCGGCGGTCTGCTGATGATGGTGATGGCTTTCACGGTGTTCCTGCCGACGCCTGAAGCTCAGCTGCGACCAGAAGGCTACGCGCTCTACGGAATGTTCGGAGCGGTCCTGATGGTGATCTCGGTTATTGGGTCGGCGGCGGGGCAGCACCGTATCGTAGCCCACCGGCCGGCGCAGAAGCCGCCGCCCTTCTCGCTGACCGGGGCTTTTGCCGAGATATTCGATGCGTTCCGTGAAAAGGCTTTTGTAATTTTCGCGCTAGGCGGGTTGGCCGCCTATGTCGGTCAGGGGATGACCTTTTCGATCACCCAGTACGTCAACTTGTATGTCTGGCAATTCAACGACACGGCGTTTCGGCTCTATCCGTTGGTGTTGTTTCTCTCGGTGTTGTTGATGTTCCTGCTCGTCGGGCCTCTTCACCATCGCTACGGCAAGCCCA
>JAAUYH010018291.1_pt1 | contig 12984 bp, 9 predicted proteins | sample 7278061 | NCBI WGS metagenome assembly JAAUYH01 (sample SAMN14350203, study PRJNA611818) | marine sediment metagenome | isolation source: surface marine sediment (0.6m) | place: French Polynesia: Moorea | collected 2018-08
GATACTTCAAGATGGCTCGATGCATTCGCTGAACGTCACCTACATTCCCCATATTCAAGAAGAAGAGCTAGTTCAAGGATTTTTTGCTCTTACTAGCGATATTAGCGATCGCAAAGCGATTGAAAGAATGAAAGATGAATTTATTTCTGTCGTAAGCCACGAACTCCGGACCCCTCTGACTTCGATTCACAGTTCTCTCAAGATTTTAGCAACGGGGAAACTAGGTAGTCTCTCTAGTAAAGGTCAACGCATGTTACAGATTGCCGATGAACAAACCGAACGCCTGGTTCGCTTGGTAAATAATGTCCTCGATTTACAGAGAATTCAGTCAGGTGCCATCAAAATGAACAAACAAGCCTGCCACACCAGAGAACTGATCGTCGAAGCTGTACAAACTATGCAAACCCTAGCTCAAGAACAAGGGATTAGACTTTTGATTGAGCCTGGTGATTTCATTGTTTGGGCAGACCGAGATTATATAGTGCAAACTCTGACCAATCTTTTGAGTAATGCGATTAAGTTTTCTCCCATAAATAGTACTGTTGTCCTGTCAGCCGTAATGATACCCCAACAAAAAAGCACTAACCAAAATCAAACTATCTCATACATTACCTTTGCCGTTAAAGATCAAGGGCAAGGCATTCCCCAAAATCGCCTGGAAACCATCTTCGAGAGGTTTCAACAAGTAGACTCTTCTGATTCGCGGAAAAAAGGAGGTACTGGTTTAGGATTAGCGATTTGTCGTCAAATTGTCGAAGGGCATGGTGGTCAAATTTGGGCAGAAAGTTGCTGGTCAAGGGGCAGTACTTTTTATTTCACCCTACCCGAACTCATTCCCTCAGGGAGCGATCGCTATGACTGACAAGAATATTTTACTAATTGATGATGAAGAAACTATCCAAGAAGTAGTAGAGCGCCAACTTTGTTTTGAAGAATAAATTAAATTTTGGAAAAAAATTTCCCCCTGCCTCCCCTGCTCCCGAAGCTTCCCCTGCTTGCCCCTATCCCTAAATTCAAACTTGGTGGAGCAGTAGTGCAAGTGGGCATCGAGATTGAAGCTATTGGCAATTAGCGATCGCGTCATTAAGTCAAGAAGGCATTACTTTAACTCAAAAGCATTAACCTGATGCTATTCTCCTTCAAAATCTCGGAGTAGTTGATATCATTACCAAACCATTCAATTTTATGACCCTTGCTAGTCAAATAGCCAAAATACTGGGCTGGAAATTTTAAGTGATGTTGTTGAATCAGATCCTGCAGCAATGAGAATCTTATTAGTTGATGATGATGAAACTTTAATTGATTTGCTCACCAGAACTCTGGCACAACAAAATTATGCTGTTGATGTGGCGGTAGATGGGGAACAGGGCTGGATTTATGGTTCTACCTATAGCTATGATTTAATGATTCTCGATTGGTCTTTGCCCAAACTTGATGGCATTAGTTTGTGCCAGCGTTTTCGGAATCATGGTTATGCTAACCCAATTATCTTATTAACTTCTCGTGATGGTAGCCAAAATAAAATTAGGGGTTTGGATGCTGGGGCTGATGACTATATCTGTAAACCCTTTGATCTCGATGAACTAGCCGCTCGGATTCGTACTTTGTTACGGCGGGTCAACTGTGATTTTTTTCCTGTTTTGAGTTGGGGAAAGTTAGAACTAAATCCTTGTAATTGCACCGTTACCTATCAGGGACAACCTTTGTCGTTAGGGGCTAAAGAATATCGATTATTGGAATTGTTTCTCCGTCATAGCCAAGAAGTTTTAAGCATTGAAGAGATTATCGATCACCTTTGGTCGGCCACAGAATATCCCGCCGAAGCTACAGTCCGCTCCCACCTGCGACGTTTGCGCCGAAAATTAAAACTAGCTGGTTTACCTGAAGATCTAATTATTACCATCAGAAGACAAGGTTATGCTTTAAAACGTCTGAATAAAAAGGATGATCCTAGCCAGAATTCCCCAATTATCCAGAATCAACAATCAACTTCTCAAGACAAGATATTAGATAAGAAATCACAACAAATAGCTGCTTTAACTGGCATTTGGGAAAAACATCGACCTCAAAGAGAACAACAATTAGTCTCCCTGGAACAAGCTGTTACAGCTTTGCAGGCAGGAAATTTAGCGACTCACGATCGCCTTTCGGCAATTGCGATCGCTCACAGTTTTGCTGGTAATTTAGGACAATTTGGTTTAGATCGAGCTTCCCAACTAGCTAAAGAAATCGAACACCTGCTGCAAAATGCTCCTAGTAATGATCCCAAACAACTATGGCAATTAGCTACTAAATTGCAAGCTTTACGTCAAGAATTAATGATAAATCAGAATATTAGCGAGCAACTATCTCAGAAACTAGCAGCAGATTTGCCTTTTTTGTTAATTGTCAACAATGACGAAAACTTTACCGAACAATTGCGCTTAGAAGCTCAAATTCAAGGCATTGCTACTAAAATCATCTCGACACCAGAATTAGTTAGAGCCTGGTTGACAGAAAAACAAGCTAGCTATGAACAACTTCCAGATGCTGTTTTGCTCAACATATCTTTTTTTGAAGATGCACTAGAACCAGATTCTCGACCAGAATATTTAGCCTTAATTGCTGAATTTAATTTACTTGTGCCATCGATACCAGTTGTTGTGATTGCCGATCGCGATCGCTTCCAAGATCGTTTACAAGTAGCCCGACATGGAGGAAAATTTTTTCTCACTCAACCGGTGAGCCCTAATCAAATTATCTCCGTTTGCCAACAAGCATTACAATATTCTTCTATAGGCAAAAAAATTATGATTGTTGATGACGACATAGAACTATTGCAAGTATTGCCCAGTTTACTAAAACCTTGGGGATTTAAACTCACCACCCTAGACGATCCGCGACAATTTTGGGAAGTACTTCAAGCTGTAAACCCCGATCTACTAGTATTAGATATTGAAATGCCCCACCTAAGTGGTATCGAACTATGCAAAGTCCTGCGAACTCATGCTTATTGGTGTCAACTCCCTGTGTTATTCTTGAGCGTTCATAGTGATCCCAATATTTCCAATCAAGTATTTGCTAGTGGTGCTAATGACTTTATCAATAAACCAGTGGTCGCTCAACAACTTGCCCATCGGATTCTTAATCGTCTCAATCTAAGAAGTTCTTGAGATAATAATATTGGGGATAGTGAATTACTCTGAGCAAAAACTTTAGATAACAGGAACTGTAAAGTGAAACTGACTTCCTTGATTTTCTCCTTCACTAGTTGCCCAGATTTCACCGCCCATATTCTGAATAATCTGACGACAAATGGCTAAACCCAAACCAACACCACTAACACTACGACGTAGATAACTTTCGGTTTGAGAAAAACGATCAAAAACCGTTTCTAACTGAGACGGATCGATTCCTCTTCCTGTGTCAGAAACTACTATTTCTAACATTGGTGTTGCCGAAGATAAGTTACTTGTCTGATGATTAATTGCTACTTTGATCGCAACTTTCCCCGTTTCCGGGGTGAACTTACAAGCATTGTCTAATAACTTCACTAAAACTTCGACCAAACCTTCAGCATCAGCGGAAATTGTTGGCAAATTTTTGGGTAACTGGATTTTAATTTTGGGTTTAGAAGAGTTTTGGTAAATAGTTTCTATGCGACGCTTAGCTAAGGAGATCGCATATTCTAATTTTAAAGGTTCAATCCGACGATAAGCATGGCCTGTTTCCAGTTTAGAAAGGGTTAAAAAATCTTGAATCAATTGACGTAAACGCTCCGTATCCATCAAGGCAGTATTTAGCATTTCGGTTCTAATCGCCAGCGGCATATCCGGTTCTGTTGCCAAACTTTCGAGAAAGATGCGAATCGTTGATAAAGGAGTCCGTAATTCATGTCCGACGATGGCAATCAAATTACTTTGAATCCTTTCAATTACTTCCAATTGATGGTTTAACTCCACCAAATCAGTATAGGCACTAGCTTGCGCGATCGCAACTCCCACATTAGTTGAGACAGCTTCTACTAAGGCAATATCTTCTGATTGCCATTTATAATCTTGTTCCCCACCATAATGAATCTCTAACATTCCCAAGAGATAATCTTGATAGCGAATTGGAACGAGCAACCAACTTTGAATTTGCGCCTGATTGATTTGCTCTGTCAACAGGTTGTTTTGTTGAATATAAACATTATCAGCTACATTATTAATTGCTAAGGCAGAATTAGTAGCTTGAGCTGCTACAAATAAAGGATTATTAGTTAACAACCATTTGTTTCCTAACAGAGAAATCATCTCTTGGGCTACATATTCACACTCAATAATTACTGAACTATCTTGAGAATTCAACCGATACAGTAGGCAACGACAGTGAGGAAACAATTGTCCCAATTCATTGACTGTAATTTGCAAAACTTCTTTGGGATCGAGAGAACTACGCAAGGCAGAAGAAATATCATTAATGAGCCGTTCTTTACGCTCTGCTCTGGCAATAACTTGGTAAGCCTTAAACAATTTATATTGTCCTGCTTGTAAATAAGTTACCAATCTTTGAGCGAACACCTCTAAATCTACCGATTGAGTAGTCAACAAAATTTTTTTAGTTGGTGCGTTTAAAGTCAAATTATATAGTTCTTGGGCTTGCTGCAAATTTTCTGCCAATTCAGGACGAGCAAGGGCGATTTTTTCTAATAACCATTTGGCGGCTGTGTGGGAAATATTTCTTTCAAATGTCCAAAAAGCTTCAAATCTTTTACCTTGCTCGATATAAACATCATTTTCCCCTTGTTCTTGTCCAATAACACAAGCAGTATATTGTTGACCAACAATAACTAAATGTCTTTCCTCCACTAAAATATCAGTTGATTTGAGGTCAATAACCTTATAATTTTCTTGATCTTCAGTGATATTGCCGATATCCGTTTTTTGAGTAGAATCGACGAAAATATAAATTTGATCTGTGATTTGCGAAATTTTTTGATAGCGACGCATATTAGGACGGAAGAACTGTCCTAAACGAAAATTCGCAATAATTAAAGGTGCATCATCTCCTGCTAGCACTAAATCTTCCATGGCACGACATAATGCCATCAAGGGAGATTTAAAATACATTTGCGGACGCAGATGGGGATAAGCTGTTACTAAGTAGCTAAACAGTGATTTAGTGATAGTCACAAAGTTGCCTCATAAAATCCTATAGGCAAGGTAGATAATTGCAATCTTACACAACTACTTTTATACAATTAGTACTAATTATCAAGCTCTAGCTAAGAAAAACTGACGAATCTATACAATAATTCTGCTTTAGGTATAGTTTTTTAAACCTATAACCTAATTTTAGTATCCTATGCGACAGTTGCTATCAATTCTTCCCAAATTGCTGAAGGTAATGCCACTCGCTCTAGGATAGTATCTTCAAGACAAGCTTGTAGGAAAATGGCATCGGTAACATCTGCTCCAGTTAAGTTAGCCTGAGATAGGTTTGCTCCACTTAGATTAGCTCCTCGCAGATTGGCATAACTAAGATTTGCTTTGGTTAAATCCGCTCGGGATAAATCAGCTCCTCGAAGATCAGCTAATCTTAAATCCGCACTGTTGAAATTGGCTTGTTGTGCTTGAACCTTATTTAAATTCGCGCGAATCATGATGGCTTGATTCAATTGAGCTTTAATCAAGTTAGCTGCTCTTAAATCAGTTCGCCATAAAGTTGCACCAGTTAAGTTACATTTACCTAGATTACTTGCTCGGAAACTAGCTTGGCTAAAATTGCCACTAGCGAAATTAGAGCACCAAAATTCCGCTTCTGTTAAATTTACTTCACTTAAATTAGCTAACTTGAGGTCAGTCCAGGCAAAATAACGCTCGCCTTGCTCATAAAGTTTTTGTAACTGGCAAGCTTTCATAGGATTTGGAATTTTTTTGATTAGAGATACTTCTATAAAATAAAAATAAGCCAGCTTATAGCTTAATATTTTTTTACAAGGATATTTTAATTCTTAATTATTTTTTAACATTTTATCTTTCATGATAAAAGCACAATTAAGGATATTAGAGCAAATAATTGTAATTCTTTATTAATGGGTTTATTTTTTATTTTGAATCTACCATGCCTGATTTACAAAATATTTATAATTTTATCGAAATATGTAGTTTGAGCCTAAAAATATTTTTAATAAGTACCTAGCGATACAATAGAAGTGGAGGAAGATTCAATTTTATCTACATTTTTGAACAAAATAGCCGCGAGCGCAAATTGTAAAACTTGTTCAATTCCCCAGTTTACTAGTTCATAAGATTGAGGAACTCTCCAGATTTTTAGATATTTCGTCGGCGAAAAATTGTGCTGCTTCAAGCTCGTTAAACGAGGTTAGAAGCAAAAAGCTTTTGAATAGCGGTAAGAGCTAATGATATTAAAGTCAAGAATTTCCTTGATTCGCGATCGCCGAGATTCCTATAAATGCGATCGCTGTATCCTGAATTTAGTGCGTCAACAGTTGATGCAGACAGATGAAAATATCCCTAAATTAAACCAAGAGCAACAAATACTGACACGACTTAAGCAAGTTTTTGATTGCTTAGGTGTGATTATTGTGACATCCCAAGGGCAAGTGCTGTTCATAACGCAACGGGGAGAACAACTGTTGAACCAGTATTTTGACCAAAAAAACTCAGACTCATTACCAGAGCTATTACAAAATTGGTTTAAACATGAAATTTTGTCCCTCACCTCTAACGGAAAAATTCCTTCCTCCTGTTTACCTTTACAAATTGAAAAAAAAGGCAAGCAGTTACTCATTCGCCTGATTGCTAGTTTAAGCGGGGAGCAATATCTGATCTTGTTAGAAGAACAAGAACTGCGATCGTTTTCCATTGCTTCTTTGAAATTACTAGGACTCACTAAACGGGAGGCAGAGGTTCTGTTCTGGGTTGCCAAGGATAAAAGTAATGCTGGAATTGCCAAAATACTGGGTTGCTGTGAAGGAACAGTACGCAAACATCTAGAGCATGTTCACAAAAAACTAGGTGTACAAACCAGAACAGCTGCTGTGATGGTTGCCCTGGAAAAATTAGGGTTACTTAAAAGAGGAATTGTTGCAATATCTTCATAATCTTATACGCGGATCGTCGTATTGTTTCCAAAGTTTATTTGGAGGAATATGAGATTAAATACACATCTACTTATCATAATATCTTTGTAAGGAGAAAAGATTATGTTTGATCAAAAGTCTAGTTCTGATCATCCTGCTAACCGAAACCGCATTGACGCTGTGGTCTCTGGTGCAGCAACTGAGCCAGTCGCGGTTGCTTTGGCTGAGAGCAAGGTATTTCTAGAGCAGCAATCGGGAGCTTCTCTGGAGTGGAATCCCATTACTGGAACTCCTAGTTGGATAGAAGGGAAGCTATCCAAGTCAATGGCAGGAACTGCTGCTGGAGTCAGCCAATCCTTCTTGACGGAAAAACCTGCTGTTCTAGGACTGGGTGCAGAAGATGCTGAAGAACTGAGTGAAGTTGACTCCTTTGAGTGGGGTGGATTACAGTTTGTTCGTTTCCAGCAAAATCACCAGGGATTGCCTGTCTTTGGCGCAGGCGTTTTAGTAGGTGTAGATGACAAGAATCGAGTGCGGATGGTGACAAGTGGTCTGCGCCCGCAAATTGCTGTTAAACCTAGCAAAAAGCCCATATCTCTGAAAGAGGCTCGCCAGATTGCCCGCAAGGATCTGGGTGAAGGGCTTGAGTTGAGGGGTGGCATTACCCATGACACCGTCCTCTATCCGACGCAACAGGGGCATACGGAAGTCTATCACTTAACTATTCCGGCTGAAAACCCCTTGGGTGACTGGGAATACTTCATTGATGTCCAGAATGGAGAAATTGTAGACAGCTACAACTCGATGAACTTCCACTCACACTACTTTGCCCCTCGGGCAAGAGTTTATCCTGAAAATCCACAGGATGGAGCTCTGAAAACCGTGATGCTGCGTGATGTCAAGTCTCCTTTCAAGCACTTGGATGGTCGGTATTGCAAGGCAATTAATGAAGATGCACCACCTGCAATGGCAAGTAGCAACTATCGATTTGACTTTCCTCCTGAAAATACCCACTTTGATGAGTGTCAGGTCTATTACGCTGTGCAAAAAGTTTATCAATACTTCCTGGATTTGGGATTCCGAGGATTTACAGTCAACAATCCCTATGGCAAAGCTAACAACGGACAATTAGCTGCTAACGTTCATATTGGAACCAACTACAACAATGCCTTTTACAGTCCCTCTACAGGACAAATCTACTTCGGTGATGGCAGTTACAGTTCAGGGAATCCCCATGGATTGCAAGACTTGGCTAAAGAAGTCGATGTAGTTGCTCACGAGTTCACTCATGCCGTAATAGATGAATATCATCCCGGTATGTTTGGAAGTGAGGGACGGGCACTGCACGAAGGATATTCTGATTATTTCGCTGCTTCTTTAACAGATGAGCCCGAATTAGGCGAATATGTCGTACCTGCCCCTGAAAAAGATGGAATCATTCGCAATTGCGACAATAACTTGAGGTATCCTGGTGCACCAACACAACCCCATGCTCGTGGTACCCGTTGGGCAGGAGCTTGCTGGGATTTGAGAAAAGAAGTCGGACAAGAAGTTGCAGATTTCCTGATCTTTGGAAGTATGCTTATCATCGGAACATCTTCACCGACCTTCAAGTATGCCAAGGATTTACTCCTACTGATTGACAGATATTGGTGTGGTAGTGAGTATCAAGCAACAATCAAGCGAATCTTTGAAGTTGAACGGGGTATTCCTGTTTAGTAGTTTGCTTTATCTAGGTTAACTAGAGGAATAGCCTAATTAGGACTGGGGCGTGGTAAGACCATGCCCCGAGATGCGACTTTTTACTATGGAAAAGCTTTTTGATCTTTATCAAAGACTCATTCCAGTCACAATTCTAGTATCGTTTCTAGGATTTATGACTGCTATGGCAATGAATACACCTGATAATAATCCTTTCCTTACGGAAGAGGGGCATCTGATCGCGGAGTTGGAGTTCCAAGATGGGCAGATGGGCTTTGTAGGGATTTCTGGAATATCTTGGACAATTCTCCCCAATGGTAACTGCCAAGCTGCTCGTTTTATCAATGATACTTTCTCCCCTCCCCATCAAACAGGCAAATTAGACCAACAGGATTTAGTAACGCTTTCCAATATTCTGTTCGATCAAAATTTTGCAGACCTTTCCTCTGAGATCCCATCTGAACCAACGCTCAACCCTCACAGCATAACTATTCGCCTAGGAGAGAAATTATCAACATTAGAACTACCAAATAATCAAAGTATTGAGTATGCTCTGATAAAATTACAGAATCGACACGAAACTCTTCAATCTAGATTCCTGACTATTGCGCAGGTCATCAATCGGCTTGTACAACAGCATTGCGAAGATAATTAGGCTGTCACTAGCTTAGAACAGGTATCTATTTCGCTAGGTGCCCCCAGCAGTTGTCACCCCTTCGACGTGAAGTTTTTAAGAAACTATATCTGCTATATCACTGATTTTAATACAGGTGAGTTGCTAGTCGTCGATATCATCAGACGCATGGTGACTGATCGGATTAAAGTGGGGGCAAAACTTTTCGGCATATCACTGGATAGCAACAATATGATTACTTACATTTGCAACCTAGCGAAGCCATCAGTTTATATTGTGGATTTTATCTCTAAGGAAGTGGATGAAATTGAAGGGTTAGACGGGCAGTCTTCACACTGTGTAATCGATGAAAAAAAACAGCAACTCGTGGTGGCATGTCAGGGTAGCAGTTTAGGTGGTGCTGTAAACTTTGTCGATCTAAAAACGAAGAAAATTATCGCCTCTGTCACAGATGAAAAGATTCGAGCATGTATTGGAGTAACTATTGTCGAGGAGGCAATTATGGCAACTGAAGCCGATCGCGTTTTGCTCTTGATAGACGCGATCGCTAAAAAATAATTTTATTTGATAGTATTTTCAAGGAGATTAATTTTCATGGAGATAAGCCTACAGAAATTCCTCAAAGACAAATTACGTCTGATTTTCTTGGCGTTCACTGTCGTTATCTTTTGCCTGCTGATGGCAGTTTTTCCCAGCCCCGCTCAGGCGAAAATTTGGCATGAACTTGACGGAAATTCTGAAGATGTCAATCCTCAATTGTTCGGGCCAGTTTATGATCTAGGAGGCGGAGGTAAAGATGTTGATCGCGCTATTCAATGGATGGTAGACAAAGTTCGAGGCTGTGAAGATTGCTCAACAACTGTTGATCTAGTAGTAATTCGTTCTCTGACAGATGACGACCAAGAAGATTGGGATTTTGAGCGAGAAAAGCCTGATCTTGAAGAAGATTATCTTGGATACCATGAGCTTTTAACTCTTCAGGGTGTAGACTCGATCGCAACCTTTGTCTTCTCCAATCCAGCTCGCCAAGATGCCAATCAACCTGATATTGCTGAAGCAATTGAACAAGCTGAAGTTGTCTTTTTTGCTGGTGGCGATCAATGCAAATATGCTCGAAACTTTAAGGGAACTGCTATTGAATCTGCTATTGAATCAGTTCAGGCTAGGGGAGGAGCAATTGGCGGAACTAGTGCGGGTGCCATGATCCAGGGAGAATGGATTTTCAATTCTTGCTCAGATACCGTTACCTCTGATGATGCCCTCGAAGATCCCTATGAAGATATTCTGTTTACTGGGAACCTATTCCAGTGGCCAGCACTTCAAGGAACTATTGTAGATACCCACTTTTTCCAGAGAGATCGCATGGGTCGCGCAATGACCTTTGTGGCTCGTTTGCTGAGAGATGGCATTACCAATCAAGCTCTAGCTATTGGTATTGATGAAGGTACTTCGCTGGTGATCGATCAAGAAGGCATGGCTGAGGTTATGAGTAATAGGACAAAAGGTTCAGTGTATTTTATTTTAGGCGATCGCCAGCCTGAAGTCTGCGAACCAGAAACTTTTTTGAGTTTTGACGATTATAAAATATGGCGAGTCAGAGATGGAGAAACCTTTGATCTGCAAAATATTCCGTCAACGGACTATTATCAAGTCAGTGTCGATCGGGGGCGCATGTTTCCTGGCAATCCTTATTGTAAATGAAATAGAACGGTCTCCTGATTGTTTAAAGATCCACGTTACCAAAATGCGAGCTCGCATAGCGAGGCACTGCGCGGTCTGCGCTTGCGCAGCTCCGGGATGGGGGGTTTCAGTGATTAATGAATTCGTATCACTAGTTAATTTTGTTTTATTTGAGCCCCCATTCCCGCCCGAAGGGGCAGCAGATCTCTTCGAGATCGCGTCTATTGAGAACAAAATGCGATCGCACTACTAGCAATACCAACTATTATGTATAATGTGAATAGAACAATTAAATAAAGGTATAACCGTGGTTGAAAGACTAAAACGCTGGGAGTCTCCTCGTAAAAGAGGACGCAACTATAAAGGTAAAGGTGGTTCCGCCAGAGCCAGACAACTCAGAAAACGAGAAAAGCTACTCCGTAAAAAGCTCCAACAAAATCAAAACATCGAGGCGAACCAACAGCCAAAATCACAAGAGGGGGAAATTATTCCTCCTCTATTTTTTTCTCGTAGAATTGAAGTTAGATACTATAGAATCCTTAGTAAGCGCGATCGCAAATTGTCAGTAAACGCGATCGCTTGATACCTTGTTGAATCCTAATCTATTTTCCTGGAAGCTATTGATGCAAGCAAAATTGATTAATTAATGACCGAAAATTGAAAACGAAGAGAGATCACTTTTTAGTATAGTTATCTTAATAAAGTAAATTTTTATTAAGTAAAACTATATTTAATGACTATTTCTCCCCTAAGCTGGCAAGAATTAGAAGCCCTCACAGACTTTCAATTAGATACCGTTAATGGACCTACCAACGCTCAAGCCCAGTTACGTCTCTTTGGTCATGACGAATCCGATGTGCGAGTAATCTTATACCGTGACAACCATGCTTGGTGTCCCTATTGTCAGAAGATTTGGTTGTGGCTGGAGGAAAAACAGATACCTTACCGCATCAAAAAAGTGACTATGTTCTGTTATGGGAAAAAAGAGAGCTGGTACAAGCGCAAAGTACCTTCGGGTATGCTGCCAGCACTTGAGCTAGACGGTCAGATTATTACAGAAAGTGATGATATTTTAATCGCTTTAGAGAAAGTTTTTGAGGTTTTAGGGTGGGGAATGCAAGATCCGCAAGTGCTACCCCTACGCCGACTAGAGCGACTGCTATTTAGAGCTTGGTGTAACTGGCTTTGTTATCGATCGCGTTCTCCTCGGGAAGAGCAGTACAACAAAGATCAATTCCTAGAAATAGTCTCTATGGTAGAAGATGCTCTAGATCGCACCCCTAGCCCTTATTTTTTAGATGACTTCAGCACTGTGGATGTGATTTTTACCCCCTATGTTGAACGAATGAATGCCAGTCTCTACTATTACAAAGGTTATTCTCTTAGGGAATCAAACCCTCATTTGAGCCGCTGGTTCGATGGCATGGAAAGCAGAGCTACCTACCGTGGCACCCAGAGTGATTTTCATACCCATGTCCATGATTTACCGCCCCAGATGGGAGGCTGCTGGGAAAACGGTGAAGCTCAAATGCTATTAAATAAGACGAGGGTAGATCATGGCCCATGGATCGGGCTACCAGATGTGACTTATCCTGAGCCAAAAACCTCCCGCAGCGAAGCTCTCCAAAGAGTAATTAAGCACCGTAACAATATTATTAAAGTCAATCCTGCCCCAGATAAATTATTCGATCAAGCCTTGCGTTGTGCCTTAACTCATATGATGACAGGCGAAATTTGTATGCCACCGTCGGGCTCTGATTCTGCGCTGCGTTATTTACGCGATCGCATTAATGTGCCTCGGGACATGTCTATCTATGCAGCAAAAAGACTCAGGGAAGCCCTAGAGAAAACTGCCGCCCTAGCAGGAGATGGTCAAGGTACTCCTATTCCCTTTAATCATCGC
>JAAUYH010200666.1_pt1 | contig 12984 bp, 9 predicted proteins | sample 7278061 | NCBI WGS metagenome assembly JAAUYH01 (sample SAMN14350203, study PRJNA611818) | marine sediment metagenome | isolation source: surface marine sediment (0.6m) | place: French Polynesia: Moorea | collected 2018-08
TCTCGCCAGCCCCAGCGGGCTAGATTGGCTCTTTCGCCATACCTTTCCCGAACTCGACGTGGTAGTGCAGCGCATCCCGAGTGAGCGTCGTGTTCTATCCAAGGCGGCCCGCATCGGCCATGGCGCCTTGGGCCAGTGTGCCTTTGGACACTTTGCATCGGTGCCAGTCCAAGACGTCGAGGTGGCTCTATTGTGCCGTGATGCCGACACCCGGGCTGGCGAGCCTTGGATTCATGCAGCTCCAGCCCGTCTGCGGCAGCATATTTTTCCCTTTCTCCGTCAAGTTCGCATGCAATTGACGGTGGCCCTGATCTTGCTCACACAAACCACGTACGCCGACCTGGAGGGCGACAGCTACGTGGCCTACGATCCGCTGCGCGGCGGTCCCGATCGGCCCCAGCGCATCGTGCTATTTAGCGGATCGATGCCCCACCAGCCACAGAGCCCGTAGGAGCCCGTGAGAGCCCCTTGGAGCTCATGACAGCTCTGGTGCTTCCATACTGGACACCATCTCGCCGACGTTCTATGCTGCCCCATTATGGCACGCCATCCGCATCTTGAACTCGACGACCCGCATTACCACCACGACCATTCCGCGGCCACGACACAGCCGCACCGAATTCATGCGCCGACTTCGACTCGGCGGGTGTTTGATGGCCGCCATCAAACTGATGGCCGCCATCAAACTGATGGCCGCCATCATCGAGACCCACCGCCGGGTCGCACGGTGGTCACCGCGCTGTCGTTTCCCGCCAGAGCGGCCCAGGCTGCGGTCGTGCAAACCATGGCAACGCCAGCGTCTCCCCCTGTACGGACATTCCCGTACTACCTGCCGTCACGACCGAGCGCGCCGCCGCCTTCGGTGGCAACGGTGCGAGACATGCGCATGGCCGACATTCCCCGCGCCAATAGCACAGATAAAGACCGCTCAGGAGCGCCGCAATGAGTGCCACCGTGCGTGCCGACTCCGGGCCCTCGCAGACGCCTCCATCCAGCGCCCGCATTGTATCCCTCTTGCCGTCGGCCACGGAAATCGTCTGCGCGTTGGGCAGAGAAGAGCACGTGGTCGGCATCTCGCACGAATGCGATTTTCCGCCATCGATCCGCGACCGTCCCGCATTGTCACGGGCCCGAATCAGCACTGCCGGGTCGAGTCGCGCGATTGACGCAGCGGTACGATCCGTGGTGCAGGACGCTTTGAGCGTTTACGCCGTCGACGATGAGCTCTTGGCCAAGCTCAAGCCCGACGTGATCGTCACCCAAGACCTATGCGAAGTATGCGCGGTCTCTCTCGACGACGTGCGCGCCGCAGTGGCCCGCCTCGCCCAGCGAGAATCGGTGCAAATCGTCAGTCTGCGGCCGACGCGGCTCGCAGATGTCCTATGCGATATCGAGCAGGTGGCCGAGGCCCTCAACTGTCGCGACGAGGGGCAGCGGGTACGAGCGGCCCTACAGGAGCGCATCGACCGCATTGATGCCGCCCACGCCCACGTGACAAACAAGCCGCGCGTCGTCTCCATCGAATGGATCGATCCACTCATGTTGGGCGGCACGTGGATGCCGGAACTCATTACCCTGGCCGGCGGCATCCCGGTCGGGGCCCAGGCCGGTCAGATGGCGCCCACCATCACGCCCGCACAATTGACCGAGATGCAGCCCGATGTGGTGCTGATCAAACCGTGCGGTTTCGACATCGAGCGCACGCTGCAGGAACGCGACATTATTCAGCAATCGATCGTCCATGCCGTGGGCGACCATTGTCGGGTATGGCTGACTGACGGCAATGCGTACTTTAATCGCCCCGGCCCCCGGTTGGTAGAGTCGCTGGAAATCCTGGCCGCATGTCTCCACCCAGACATCTACGGCGCGTTCGCCGACAAGCACGCCGCGGTTATCCGCGATGCGCGGCAGCTTTAAATGAGCCGCACGGCCATCGTCGGTGGGGTGGTAATCCTACCGGTTTGATGGGGATGCGCCGCCCTGAACGTCCACCAGTACATGTAGGTTTTGCGCTGGCCGCGAAGCACTACCGCGCTGCCGCAAGCGGGGGTGCGCACAGACGCCAATTGCGAAATAGAGCACGCTCTACCCAAAGCACCAGCAGGAGCTGTGATACATTGCGATATTGAGTGTTGTGTTTGATTCAAAATAGTCAGATCGAAGCCGTGAAGTGGGTTATGCAGCGTCTGCTGCAAAGGAAAAGGTCATGAAATCTACTCCTAGAAGCCGTTTGGGCGCAGCCCCCACACAAGAGACTATCGCACCACCCGAACCAGCAGATATTGCCGGTGCCAATCATTCTCTGCGGATGCAAGAGACCGTCGCTCCACCCGAACCAGCAGATATTGCCGACGATAATCACGCCCTGCGGATGCAAGAGACCGTCGCTCCACCCGAACCAGCAGATATTTCTGACGACGACCACTCTGTGCGCGTACAACCGACTACCGCACAAAGCAAACCTGCAGATCCGATATCGGCGGACGTGCGCCGACAGAGAACCGTATTACCCAACGAGATCGCGAACACGGCGCCAGCATCATTAATGGAAGCTCGCTCGGAAGACCGGCCGCGCACATCTGAGGCTGATATCCATATTGGTAAGTATCAGCTCATTCGCGAACTGGGACGCGGTGGTATGGGATCGGTGCACTTGGCCCGCGATACCCGCTTGGGCCGCCTGGTGGCGATCAAATTCTTGACCGTCGACAGCCGGTCCTTGAGCCAGCGATTCATTGCCGAGGCTCGGACCACTGCGCAATGCAACCACGAGAACATTGTTGTCCTATACGAGGCCGACGAATATGAAGGCCAACCGTATATGGTACTTGAGTACCTGCAAGGGCGCTCTCTCGCGCAATTGCTCAACGAACAGCGCACAGTAAATGGCGGTGACAACGGCGGTCACAACGGCGGCGACCATGGTACGCGGCAAATCCTGTCGGTGCCGCGGGCTGTCGAACTCATGATACCGGTGCTGCACGCACTGGAACGCGCCCACAACATGGGTATCGTCCACCGCGACCTCAAGCCGGACAATATTATGCTCACCGACAGCGGGTCTATCAAGGTGCTCGATTTCGGCATCGCCAAAGTCCTGGCCGACGCTGCGGAGCCCTGCGACCACGACGGGCAGATTGCGACAGAGGGGCTTGGCGCTGGCAAACATCGAACGCAGGGGCTCATCGGTACCATTCCGTATATGTCACCAGAACAACTTGCCGGTACGCCAGTGGACGCGCGCAGCGATATTTGGGCTGTGGGGATCATGCTCTACGAATTGCTGACCGGTGGTCATCCCATGGGCGTGCTCACCACCCACAAGCTCGAGCGCATCGCCCGGCTCGATGTGCCCATGCCGCGGGTGACCGAGCTGCGGCCGGACTTGGGCGGGCTCGGTGCTGTGATCGACCGTTGTTTGATCAAATCGGTGACCGATCGCATCAGCTCGGCAAGAACCCTTTTGCGCGAACTCGACGTCTTTGCACCAAGTCGCGCGGGCTTGAGCGCGAACGCCGACGATAACCCGTTTGCGGGCCTGTCTGCATTCCAGGAAAGCGATGCGGATCGTTTTTTCGGACGCACCTCAGATATCGCGAACCTCGTCGCCAGGGTGCGCAGTCAACCGCTGGTCACCGTCATTGGACCGTCAGGCGTGGGCAAGTCGTCCCTGATCAGAGCTGGGGTCATTCCCGCCCTCAAGCGCTCGGGCGATGGCTGGGAGTCCCTCGTCATCCGCCCCGGCCGCAAACCCATTGAGGCCCTGGCCACCGTATTGGAACAGCTGCGCGCACATACGACCAGCGACCGTGCACGGACCACGCTATCCGAGAACGCCAAGCCCTCATCGTATTTGCCGACCGAGGAGGTGGAGAGTCGTGCGGCCCTATGCGACCATATCCAGTCCGAACCCGGATACCTCGGCACCGAGCTCCGCGCCTGGGCCAAGCGCAAGCTGCGACGCCTGATCCTGTTTGTCGATCAATTCGAAGAGCTCTATACCGCAGGCGCAAACGCCGCCGAACGCGAGGCGTTTTTGGCCTGTCTCGCCAGTGTAGCCGATGATGCCAGCTCGCCACTGCGGGTGCTCTTGACCATGCGTTCCGATTTTCTCGATCGCATGGCCGGTGACCGCGCATTCATGACCGCGGCCACCCGGAGCCTGATCCTGCTCTCTCCCATGGATCGAGACGGCCTGCGTGAAGCGCTCGAAAAGCCCTTGCTGGCGAATCGCTATCGCTTCGAGGCCCCGGGCATGGTCGACAAGATGCTAGACGAATTGCAGGACACCGCGGGCGCCCTCCCATTGCTACAATTTACTGCCAGTCAGCTATGGACGGCCCGCGATCGCACAGCGCGGCTCATCACCGAGGCCAGTTATCAAGCCATGGGCGGCATCGCCGGCACGCTGGCCCGGCATGCCGACCAGGTTCTGGCCGGTATGCCCACGTTGCAGCGCAAACTGGCTCGGGCCATTTTCGAACGTCTGGTCACGCCCGAACGCACCCGCGCGATCGTCGATCTCGACGAGTTGCGGCTATTGTCGGGCGACAGCGGCAATATCAGCGATATCGAAGATGTTCTGCAGGCCCTGGCCGAAGCCCGTCTGGTCACAGTCGAACTCAGTGAAGAACAGGCCTTGGACAAGTCCAATGCGTCTATACGCAAATCCGCCCATACCGCGTCGAGCCACAGTACCGGTACGGTCGAGATCATCCACGAATCCCTCATCGCGCGTTGGCCGCGTCTGCACCGATGGTTGGACGAGAACCAGGACGATGCAGCGATGCTGTCTCGTCTGCGCACGGCTGCCAGGGAATGGCATAAAAGCAGCCGTTCCGAGGGGTTTTTATGGAGCGGAGAGGTGGCTGCGGAAGCGCGGCACTGGGACAATCATTTTACTGGTGCCCTCGGTCAGCGCGAACGCCAGTATCTCGACGCAGTTTTTGCCCACGCCGATCGATACCAGCGGCGCAAGCGCAACGCGGTGATGGCCATCGTCGGGCTGTTGAGCACGCTCTTGGTTGCCGCCGTCATCGCCATGGTGCAGATTCAGGGCGCTCGTGCAGCGGCCGAGGCCGCCGAAGAACAGGCCAAAGCGGGCGAACAGCGAGCGCAGGCGGCCGAACACATGGCCAAGGAACGGCAAGCACGCGCAGAGGCCGCAGAGGCACTGGCCAACGAACAGCGAGCCCAGATCGCCGAGGCATTGGCCAAGCTGGAACAGTCGGTTGCGGCCGAACGACAAGCCCGCGCCGAGGCTCTCGATAACGCGCAGAAGGCACAGGACCAAGCTGCGCGAGCCAGGGCCGCCCAAGATGCCGAGGTAGCGGCGATCAGACGGGAGCGGGCCAAAGCGCGCGAGGCGGAGGCGGCGGAAAAGACCGCCGCCCAGGCCAAGGCCGCCAAGGCCCAGACCGACACAAAACTCAAACGCGAGCGGCGCAAGTCGCTCGGCAATATCAACGCGGAATTGGAGTAAATCGACATGATCTGTACTGCGACATACGTGGCCCATACGATATTTGGCGATCTCTACAGATTGGGGGCGACATTGCTTGCGCTCTCGACGCTGGTATCGCCGGGCGTGGTTTTCGCCGATGAACCGCCATCCGAGTCGGCCCAATCTTCGGCGCAGCCAGGGGCGCAAACCAACGGCGACAAACCCTGGCACAGAGGTGTTAGCGATGAAAACAAGCAGCGCGCGATTGCCACGTATCAGCGTGCTCGAACGCTACACCAAGCGCACGAGTACGAGCAGGCGCTGGTCGCCTACAAGGCCGCGCTAAAAGACTGGGACAATCCGGGAATCCACCACAACCTCGGCTTGCTATTCCTCAAGCTCAGCCATCCACTGGCGGCCTATGAACATTTCTCCCGCGCGCTTGCCTGGGGACCTACCGCGCTCGACGACGGCCGGCGCGCCGAGGCCGAGCATCATATAACAACCCTGCTCAGCGAGCGCCTGGGGCGCGTCACTCTCCACAGTGCGCAAGCCGGCGTGACGGTCTCCCTCAATGGCGAGGTGCTCTTTGTGGGTCCCGGAAGCAAGAGCCGGGTCTTGGTGCCCGGCAAACAAGTTATCAATGCCGCAAAGCCCGGCCACTACCCCGTCATTGAGACCCTGGCTCAATTGCCTGGCCAGGACAGCGCGATCGACGTGACCCTGGTCGAAGACAGGGTCGATAGCGAGCGCCGATGGGCCACATGGTTGCCGTGGGCCGTGCTGGGAGGGGGCCTGGCCGCCAGCGTGGCTGGGGGCGTCTTGCAAGCGCGTGCCGGAGATAACGTGACCACGGCAGATGCGCGCTTAAAAGTCAATTGCCCCGACGATCTGTGTGCGCCGCAAACAACTGGACTATACAGCGACGCCCGGTGGCAGCAACGTCTCGCCATTGGCGCATTCACTGTCGGCGGACTCGCAGTGGTCGCAGGCGTGGTAGGCGTATTCGTCAACCAGCCTATCACCCGACGCAGCGCCAACGACAGCGATGCGCGTATCGAGAGCACCCCGCTCATCTGGGAACGCGGCGCCGGCTGGTCGGCGTCTGTGGAGTTCTGAGTCCCCTCCGTTTACATCGTGGCATGGAAAGAGTTTATGATGACGTACAACAAGGCGAAGCGAACGACAATATGGCTGGCTCCTTTCATCGGCGCACTCGTGGGCGCAATGGCGCTGGGGGTAACAGTCTCTTGCGTCAATACCAGTCGCACGCTATGCGGTGATGGCTATTGTCCAAGTGGCTATACGTGTTCGGCCGACCAACAATGCGTAGACGGCTGTGGCAATGGTATCATTGACAACGGCGAAGCATGCGACGACGGCAATCGACAAGACGGGGATGGATGTAGTTCCGACTGTCAATCAAATGAGGTCTGCGGCAATGGGGTCCTTGACCCTGTGAAGGGCGAGGTCTGCGACGACGGTAACCAAGTAGGCAACGACGGCTGTAGCGCTGACTGCAAATCGAACGAGCAATGCGGCAATGGGGTCCTGGACGCGGCGTTTGCCGAGGCATGTGACGACGGCAACAACCAAAACGGTGATGGCTGTAGCGCCGATTGCCGCTCAACCGAAGAGTGCGGCAATGGAGTCCCCGATACTGCGTTTGGCGAGGTGTGTGATTGCGGCAGCGATGGAGCGCCCAACGCGGAATTGTGTCAAGGACGCGCCAACGCAGACGACGGCGGGTACTGCCGCACAGACTGCAGGTTGCACTGTGGCGATGGCGTGCTCGCCAGGGACGAGGTGTGTGATACGGCTCTGGCCGTGACAACGACGTGCATTGGATTCGGCTTCGACTATGGCGAGCCCGGTTGTGCGGCGGCCTGCGATGCCGTTATCCTCGATACGTGTGGGAACTTCGATGGAACATCGCTCAATAGTCCCATTACCCATGCGGTATATGGCTTGTGGGATGACGAAGCGGGGCATGTATTTGCGGTTGGCGAGGATGGGACGATCCTGCGATTCGATGGCAAAAAATGGCAAACGATGGACTCCGGTGTACGGAAGGAGCTACTGAACGTATGGGGCAGCGCACCGGACAATGTTTTTGCGGTGGGCCAGGATGGGACGATCTTGCACTACGACGGCGAAGCTTGGAGCCCGATGACCCACGATGCCGATAATGCGCCAGATTTATGGAAGGTATGGGGCAGCGCGGCCGATGATGTTTGGGCAGTGGGGGAACATGGTACCGTACTGCATTATGGCGGCACTGGTTCTGGCTGGAGCAGGGATACAACGATCTTGACAACACAGACGCTACTCGGGATAGCGGGCAGCAGTCGAGATAACATCGTTGCCGTCGGCGCCAACGGGACCATACTCCGCTATGATGGCACTACGTGGAAGCCGGAGGAATCACTGCCGCACTTAGGCGCCAACGTGCACCTATATGACGTGACAGTCGATGGGCCGGACAGCGCCATCGCCGTCGGTTCGAATGCAACGTTGCTACACTATAATGGGATCGAATGGTCGCCTGCGCCCTCAGTGATCAGCGATAGGTATGCCTCGGCGAGCTTCCCTAGGGACTTGCGTGGTGTATGGAGCAACGGCCCCAATCACGCCTATGCCGTGGGACGATACGGACTGGTGCTGCATTACGATGGCCGCGCCTGGTGGGATGTATCACCAAAAACGAGTCAGCATGTTCTGGGAGTGTGGGGCAATAAGGAGAACAAAGCATTTATCGCCAACGCGGTCGGCGAGGTTTATCGTTATGATGATAACTTATTACAGCAGGCGATCCGGGACTCGGACGCGGGGGCATTGAGCGGCGTGTGGGGGACGGCTGCCGATAACGTGTACGTGGTCGGCTATGCTCATCTTTCGGGGCGAAAGGGCATTGTCCTACACTACGACGGTGCTACATGGCAGCAAATCAAGGTCTTTAGTGATGTGGACCATCTGACCAGCATATGGGGCAGCGATAACGATAACATATTTGCCGTTGGCTATCGCACAAGCCCTACTTACCAAGGCGTGGTCGTGCACTATAACGGATCAGAGTGGCGTGTTATCCGTGAAATCGACAACCAGCAATTGATCAGTGTTTGGGGCAGCGATGCCGACAACGTGTTTGCAGTGGGCTCCTATGGCACAATCGAACACTGCAGCGAAAACTGCGGCAACGGCGGTACTTGGACCAGAGAATCTTCGGGGACCAATGAGTTTCTCAATGCAGTGGCTGGAAACGATATAGGCCATATCTTTGCCGTCGGTGATGAAGGTACTGTGCTGTCTTATGACGGTGATGACAGTGATGGCAGCAAATGGAACCCTCTGGATTCCGACACGTCGGAAGACTTAGAGGGTCTTTGGGTCGGAGCTACCGGTGAGGCCATTGCCGTTGGCGATAACGGCACCGCGATTCGCTATGGCGGCAGTGAATGGACATCGCTCGACACCTTGTTGCAGGCCAAGTTCAACACGGTCTGGGGCCGAGGCGCAGACGACTTCTACGTCGCTGGCGAACGCAGTGTCTTGCGCTACGATGACGCATCTCAGTCCTTTGTACCGCTGCGGCCCAACGAGTCATGGGCATTCAATGGTATATGGGGGTATGGGGGGTCGATTTTCTTTGCCGGCGATGCCCAGGTCCTCTACCGACTCTACGAGCCGGCGAAACCGGGGCAGTCGTTGCGGCAAGAATACGCCCCTCCGCAGGATATCACCGCCGCAATCCATTGAGTCCCCATAGAAAGGATCTCACAGACAGGTTCTCACCACATAGGCAAACACTTCGGCAATCGCCGCCACACCGCTTCACGCTGCCAATCGCACTACTTGCGCGCACAGACCATGCGCACAGCGCGCGCCTCTTCGCCCCAGGGGGCGATGTTGGTCATCTGCAAGACCAATTCTCCCGTGGGCGTGCGCACACACAGACCGATGCGCCAACCCCAATCGGACTCGGGGCCGTAGGTGCCCAAGACTTGAAATAGCCCCCAGCCGTCTGCGACCTTGTTGCACTTCATTGGCTCGGGCTGATGCCAGGTATCGGTAAACTCGGCGCCGCCATCACCGTCGGCGCCGCCATTGAGAAGGCGGATACTGCCCTGATGGGGCTCGTCTTTATAGATCCAAGTATAGTGAACCGTATCGCCTTCGAGCTTGATCGTGCATGGACTGCGCTGGACTTGATCGCCGAGGGGATCGAGCCACAGCTCTGAATCGCCCTGCCACTCAGTTCCCTGTAAATCGGTCGGTATCGTCATGGGGCGGCAGTATACCGACACTTCTGGCGCGTATCGAGTTTTGCTAACAATATGACCCTGTTTGGTCCTGCCGCTAATGCGTCTCAGTACGAGCCGTTATCCTACGGTCCACACCGTCTCATAATTGATAATGGGGCGCTCGAATTCGACACCGAGCTCGACAAATTCCCGGCCGAGTTGCGCCATCTCGGCCATCTGGTTCATCTGATTGGCGTGCTCCAAACTATCCCAGATGCTCACGTTGATCATGGTGGAGGATTCGCGCTCAAGCCCGGCGTAGTAATGAAGACAGCCGGGCAGGCGCTTGATGGCGGGAATGAGCGAATCCCCCGCCATACGCAGCCGCTCTTGCATCTGTGGGTAGAGGTCTGCGGCAAATCGCCCCCGCGAGATACGCACGATCAACTGCAGCGTTTGCCCTGGCTCGGCGCGGCGGACTTCCAGGCCACCAGCATCTGCTCGCGCACAGCCCGGAAGCAACGCGGCACCGAGTCCGAGAGCCGGTAAAGACAGCATGGCTTGACGACGATTGGTCATGCTCGCCATGGTGCCACGCATGGCGGCAGGGTCACAATCGGCCGCGGTTATATCTGCTATCCAGCGTGTGGATGAGGGCTCGCGCCAAGCCCACGACCCCATCGCCTCCAACACTGACACCAACGCCTCCAACTTATCAAAACCCCTGTGGCGAGGTACTAGGACTAACGCCGTTCCACGCCCGGCGTCTGTGCCGCACGCTCGGCCACGAAATCGACGAAGTGCCGCACTTTGGCGGCCATGTACGGGCTCGGTTGATAGAGCGCATGTAGTGGATAGGAGGGCGGCGACCACGCTTCGAGCACGCGGCAAAGACGTCCAGCCGCAATGGCTTGGGCAAAATACCATAGCGGGCCCGCGTGCAGTCCGCCGCCGGCTTCGACCACCCGGCCGGCGCCACCGAGATGATTGACCGCAAAGCGGCTGGCGCACTGCACGCGGTGCACTCGGCCATCGCGGTGGGTGAGCGCGAGCTCCGCCCCGGCCTGCAAGTCGGAGAACAGCACAAAATCATGCGCAGTCAACTCCTCTGGCGCCGCAGGTATGCCGCGCTGTTCTAGGTAGTTGGGACTGCCCACAATCGCCATGGGCATCACGCCCAAGTGTCGCGCAATAGCGGCGCTGTCCTGGAGTTTGCCAATGCGAATGGCGACGTCGATTCCCTGTGCATTGAGGTCGACATAGGCGTCGCTCAGCATCAGCTCGACCGACAGCCGCGGCGCCCGCGCCGTCAGCTCTCTCAGCCATGGGCCGATGTAGATGGCGCCAAAGTCGATGGGGGCGGCCACCCGCAGCACCCCGCGCGGTTCGTCGGCAGTGCCGGCGATGTCCTGTTCTAAGGCCGCGATCTGCTGCAACAGTTCTTTGAGGCGCTGATAATATGCGTGCCCGGCATCGGTCGGTACCGAGCGCACTCGCGAGCGCTTGATCAGGCGTACGCCCAAGCGTTTCTCCAGCTGGGTGAGGCGCCGGGATACGTTGGATGGATCGGTGCGCAAGTCCGCAGCCGCAGCGCGCAGGCTGCCGGTTTCGACGATGCGCAGAAAGAGATGTAGGTCGTCTAGGCTCGCGTTCACGGGTGCCCATGTAGATGACCATATAGATGCCGATCTCGCATCTACAACATGCACATTCCGTCTATACCGGCCCCGGCGCTCTGTCGCTACATCTCTGTAGGAACCCAAGACAGAAGCCTGAGACAGGAAATAGACCATGCCCGCAACAGCAAAGCAGCCCAACCCAAAATCCCATGGCAAGACAACTATATTTCTGATCGGAGCCAGCGGACGCGTCGGCAATGCCGCCGTGCGCTATCTGGCTCAATGCAATGACGTGCACCTCATCGCCGGCCTGCGCGACCCGGAGCGCGGCAGAGATCGGCTGCCCGCGCACGTGGAGGTCCGCCGCTTTGATCTCGACGATCGCCCCACCATCGACCGCGCGCTGGTGGGCGTGGAGCGTCTGCTCCTCCTCACCGGCTATACGGTCGATATGCTCAAGCAATCCCAACGCGTGATCGATGCCCTCAAAGACGCAGGTGGCCAGCATATCGTCCATATCGGCGCATCGGGCCGTCCCACGGCCGAGGTGGCGCATTGGGGCTGGCATCGCATGATCGAGGCATATATTGAGACCCAGGGCTTTGGCTTTACCCATCTGCAGCCAGAAGCCTTTATGCAAAATATCATGGGCTTTGGCTGGCTTTCCGGCCAACGGCTGACCAACCTCATCGGCGATGCGGTGTGGAGCTGGGTCGATGCCGAAGACGTGGGCTTATTGGCGGCCAACGCCCTGCACCGCCCCCAGGACTTCCGCGGCCAGCGCTGGCGCCTCGGATACCATGCTGCCTCCATGGCGGATGTGGCCCTCATGCTGCAGCAAACGCTCGATGCGCCCATCGCGCTCAAGCCGCAGGCGCCCGAGGACTTCTACCGGGCCGCCGTTGCAGCCGGCGGCGACCCCGCCTATCTGGCGTGCATTCGCGATCAATTCCTCCTCGATGCTGCCGGGGCCATTGGCGATGCTGAGCGCACCTTCGATCCGCAGACATTCGCCGATGCTGTCGGCCGAGCGCCGACGATGTGGCCGGCGTTTCTCACACGGGAACGCGCCGCCCTGCGAGCCGCAGTGGAGCCCGCATGAGCGTGTCCGCCTCTGCGTACAAAATACCGTGTTTTAAAATCATACTTTCATCGGCGGCACCATCGGCCTATCGACGCTCAACATGTACGGCGAGTACGACGACGAGAGAGCGTAGGTCAGAGGCGCAGACGCAATAACGCCCAATCTCGCTGCCGGCCGCACAGGCGCGAGGCCAGGGAGAAGATGCGCCAATGCCACGTATACTTGCGCTTGAGCAGCCTCAGGGCCTCGTTCGCGGTGTCCGGCTCGGTGATGATTTCGCCTTGGCCGGCGAACCAATCGCCCAAGATCTTCTTGCCATTCACGTTGCAGGCCGCCACGCGGATGTCTCCGTTGCGGCGCAGGCGTTTGACCTTATAAGAATCCTTGTTGGTCACGACCACGAGTGATTCGCCGTCGCCTTCGCCCATGTGGGCGAACCAGACCGGCGTTTTCACGCCCGTGCCGTTTTTGCGGTACGTCTCAAGGCTGATGTAGCGGGCGCGCTGGAGCGCGCGTAGGGGCTCGTTTGACGTTGTCGTGGCCATGTTCGGCAGTGTGACATCAGCATACTAGATGGACAAGAGCCTCAGACACAGA
>JAAUYH010256965.1_pt1 | contig 12983 bp, 9 predicted proteins | sample 7278061 | NCBI WGS metagenome assembly JAAUYH01 (sample SAMN14350203, study PRJNA611818) | marine sediment metagenome | isolation source: surface marine sediment (0.6m) | place: French Polynesia: Moorea | collected 2018-08
GTCGACGACCTCGAAAACCATGTGGTGCAAACCGGTGCCGTCATCGGTGTCACCGATGTACATTCCCGGGCGTTTTCGCACCGCCTCGAGGCCCTTTAAGACCTTGATATTACTGGAAGTATATTCTGTTTCGTCGGTCATTCCGCGTTCCTTGGGGACAACCGACGCATTGTACCAAAACGGCGCTCCCGAAAGGACCCCGAAAGCACTCTAAATCACCGAATTCCCAGCGGAAACCCGACGCGCCTCTAGGGGCGCTTGTAGGAGCGGTCGTAAGACCGCGACGGGCTTACAAGGCACCCGCGGTCCGGTAATTCTTCACCGAAATGGCTCGCTGCGCTGCGCTTTATTTCCGGTGCAGAACTCCCCGCCCGCTGACGCCCTTTAGCATCGTGCCAGAACGGTTCCCGTTATTGCGAACGCTCCAGCTGCCGGACGCCGGGGATGCCGCACCGAGCGAGTTCGCGAAGCGCTGTCCGAGCGAATGTGGCGCCCCGGTGGTCGGCAACGCTTTCGGGGCGGCTCGTGCTGACTAAGAGATGCGCGTCAGCTCCCCCTGTTCCACGTGAAACACCGCCGGCGTTGCCGGGAATCGGAGCGCGTCTTTATCCAGACTCGTGGCGATGACCTGGGCACCGAGGCCGACCACCTGCTCCATCAGCCTCGCGAGCGAATTGCCGTCAAGTTCGGCCGCCGGGTCGTCCAGCAGCAGGACCAGCGGGCGCTCCAGCGCCGTCTGCGCGGTATCGGCCGCCGCCAGGATCATCGAACACGCGAGCAGCTTTTGCTGACCGCGGGAAACCAGGCGCTTGGCCTGCCGCTCGTCATAGCTGAGTTTGAGGTCAGCCCGATGCGGCCCCAGCTGCGTGGCGCCCTGTTTGAGGTCACGCTCAAACCCCTCCTCCAGGGCGTCGCCGAGATCTCTGTCCCCGCTCCACCCCGATGCGTAACGAAACTCGATATCGTGGCCCAACATGGTTGTGCTGCGATCGCGAAGCGAATCGTGACTGGTTTCCAGCGCGAGGCGCCGGAATTGATCGACTTTCTGCGCCTGCGCGAGGAATTCGACGTCCCACCCCTGGATTGACGAGCGGGAAGACCCCGCCCTGAGCGCCGCATTTCGCTGTTTGAGCGTGCGGCGGAAGCGCCGCCAGGCGTCGAGGTAACCCGGTTCCACGTGGAACGCAATCCAGTCCAGGAACCGCCGCCGTTGCTCCGGGCCGCCACTGACAAGGTTGTGGACCTCGGGATCGATGATCTGCAGCGTCAGCGCGGACGCGAGCGCGGCACTACCCCCGTCCCGGTCCCCGTCGACGCGGATTTCGAGGCCTTCACTGCTGTTTCGCACCCCGATCCGGTGTTGCCCGCCTGACCCGGACACCTCACCAAAAAGCAGGAATTCACGTTCTCCGTGGCGCACCAACGATTGCGTCGCGGCGCCGCGGAACGACTTGCCACGGCCCAGATACGCCAACGCCTCGAGCAAACTTGTCTTGCCCGAGGCGTTGGCCCCATAGATAACGTTGAACGCCGGATCGGCGCTTAGCTCAATGGACTTCAGGCAGCGAAAGTTCTCCGCCGTAAAACGGTCAACAGCCACCCCGAAATCACGCTCCCGCCGTCACAGCCTCATCGGCATTACGACGAACTTGCAATCGTCGGCGCCCGGACGCCGGATCAGGCAGCTCGAGTTGCTGTCCTGCACGGAAATGCAGATCTCGTCGCCTTCAACAGCGCCCAGCGCATCCAGCAAGTAATTGACATTAAAGCCAATTTCTATGTCTTCACCGCTGTATTGCACCTCGAGCTCTTCCTCGGCTTCTTCCTGCTCCGGGTTATGCGCCTGCAACACCACGCCACTGTCCCGGATGATCAGCCGAATGCCCCGGTATTTCTCGTTCGAGAGTATCGCCGTCCTCTGCAATGCGCCTTTGAGCGCGGCCCGGTCAGCAGTGAGCTCGTTGCTGCTCTCCTTCGGAATCACCCGGTCGTACTCCGGAAACCGCCCATCGATCAGCTTTGATGTGAACCGTATGCCCTCGAGCTGACTCCGGATGTGGTTCGCGCCCAGCTCAATATCCAGGTTTCCGTCGCCACTCATCAGCCGCTGCAATTCCAGCACGCCCTTTCGCGGCACGATAACCTGTTGCTCGTCCATCCCCGCGCCGTCAATCTCAGCCTGACTAAGGGCCAGACGATGCCCGTCCGTCGCCACGGCCCGGAGGTGTTTGCCCCCGGTCTCCAGCAGCATGCCGTTGAGGTAATACCTCACATCCTGCTGTGCCATCGAGAAATGCGTCTTCTCGATGAGTTTGCCGAGCAGCTCTTGCGGCACCGATATCGTCTGACCTGCCTTGATGTCCTCCACCGTGGGAAACTCCGCCGCAGGCAGCGTTGCCAGGCTGAACTTGCTGCGGCCGGCTTTCACAAACAGCTTTTCTCCACTGACGTTTACGCTGATCTCCGTGCTCTCCGGCAATGCGCGGCAGATATCCAGCAGTTTCCGGCCCGAAACCGTGATTTCACCGCCGGATTCGACGTCCACGTCCGCAACGGCGACGAGCTCCACCTCCAGATCGGTTGCCGTAATCGAGATTTGCCCGTCTTTCGCAACGAGCAACACATTGGACAATATCGGCATCGTTTGCCGTCTCTCGACAACACCGATGACAGCTTGCAGGGGCTTTAAAAGCACCTCGCGAGCAGCGTTCAACTTCATACGTACCACCTGTTAATAAATACTGGAAATAGATCTTTTATAGTTATTATTAAGCGCCGACGATCTTGTGGATAACTAATTTATATCTTTATAAATCAATAGGTTAGTCACGAAAAATCGCGGCAAAAAATACTGTATTGTCTCTTTTCTAGGTGTGAATACCTTGTGGATAAAATCGCCCATTCAGCTTTTCCACCGGTTATCCACATCATCCTGTCAGAGTTCTCAACAAATTCAAGTAGTCGTCATCGACCCGTTTGTCCGTCTCACGTAACGACTCGATTCGACGGCAGCCGTGCAATACCGTCGTATGGTCGCGGCCACCGAATGCATCGCCAATCTCGGGCAGGCTGTGGTTGGTCAGTTCTTTGGCCAGCGCCATGCCGAGCTGTCGCGGCCGTGCGATCGAGCGGCTGCGCTTCTTCGACAGCAGGTCCGCAACGCGGATTTTGTAATAGTCGGCCACGGTTTTCTGGATATTCTCGATCGACACCAGGCGTTCCTGCAGTGCCAGCAGGTCCCGCAACGCTTCGCGGGCAAAATCGAGATTGATCGGCCGACCTGTGAAGCGCGAATTGGCGATAACCCGACGCAAAGCACCCTCGAGCTCACGAATGTTGGAACGGATGCGCTTGGCAATGAAAAACGCGACTTCCTCGGGCAGCTCGACACCCTCGTTGCTTGCCTTGCTCATGAGGATCGCGACCGAGGTCTCGAGCTCGGGCGGCTCGATCGCAACGGTAAGCCCCCAGCCAAAACGCGATTTCAGTCGTTCCTCGAGTCCGTTGACCTCCTTCGGGTAACGATCACAGGTTAGGATGATCTGCCGCTGACCTTCGAGCAAAGCATTGAACGTATGGAAGAACTCTTCCTGTGAGCGCTCCTTGCCGGCGAAGAACTGGATATCGTCAATGAGCAGGGCATCGAGCGACCGGTAGGAGCGTTTGAACTCCGAAATCTTGTTGTGCTGCAGGCCCTTGACCATGTCGCCGACGAATCGCTCCGAATGAACGTAGGCGACGCGCGCATTGGGCTCTTTCACGAGCATGGCATTGCCAATGGCGTGCATCAGGTGTGTCTTGCCCAGACCAACACCGCCATAGATGAACAGCGGGTTATAGGACTTGCCGGGATTCTCGCCAACCTGGCTTGCCGCGGCACGGGCAAGCTGGTTGCTCTTGCCTTCGACGAAATTCGTGAAGGTAAATGACGGATTGAGTCTCGACGTGATGGGTGTGGCAGGTGGTGTTCGAGACGGCTGCGGTGCCTGCTCGACACTGCTGGTCACCGCCTGTGGTCCGACGCGCGAGCCAACCTCGATGATGACTTCGACTCCCGAAGAGACGCTGTCGACAAGTTCGAGGATACGCTCTACGTGATGCTCCTGGAGCCAGTCGACGACGAAGCGATTCGGCGCCAGCAGCCGCAGCACCTGGTTTTCTTCGATGGCCTGCAGCGGGCGAATCCAGGTATTGAACTGCTGTTCCGGAAGCTCGGCCTGCAATTCACGCACGCAGCGGCTCCACAGAGAGTTTTCAGCAGCTAACACGGTCCCTCGTCCTGGTTCGTCTTATTCGGGCTGTGGTGAGACCGGCCAGTCTATACCGTCTTTGGCCCGAATGCATACACTGGTCTATTGACAGCCGAAATGGTGCCACGTACCCTTGCCGGCCTTCCGATTAGCCGGCTCTGAACGCCGGCTTTTTACGCAGGACCAAGGCTCATGAAACGTACGTACCAGCCCAGCAAACTGAAGCGCGCCCGCACGCACGGTTTTCGCGCCCGCATGTCTACGAAGGCAGGCCGGCTCGTATTGAAACGCCGCCGCGCCAAAGGCCGCGCCCGGCTGACGCCGTAATACGCTCGCGATATCGGCGTGCGACAAGTCCCGATTGGCAGCCTCCTCATCGCTCCGGTTTCTTAAAGCAAACCGGCTCCTTGATGCGGCCGCATTTGGCCGCGTGTTCAAACGAGCGACACGCAGTCGCGACAAGCTTTTTACGGTACTGTGCAGGCCGAATCGCGAAAACGTTGCCCGGCTCGGCATGGCAATCTCGAAGAAGCACTGCCGGCGCGCAACGGCACGCAATCGCTTGAAGCGCATCGTTCGCGAATCGTTTCGGCAGCACAAGAACGAGCTTGAAGGGTTCGACGTCGTTGTCATGAACAAGGCGGAAGCGGCAACGGCCAGCAACAAAGCGGTGTTCGAAAGCCTGGAAGGCCATTGGCGGGCATGCCGGCAAAGAAAGCAGGGCGCAAACGAGCGGGAATAGACTGAGCGTATGGATAATCAAAGACTGCTGATCTGGGCGACGTTTGCACTGCTCGCGTGGATGACCTACACGGCCTGGCAGGCAGACTACGGACCGAAGCGCGAGCCCGCGACGCCTGCTACCGAAGAAGCGGCCCCTGAATCCATCGACACCGATACCGGGCTTCCCGAGTTCGACGCCGCCGAGAGTGACGTGCCCGTCGCGCCCGGCCAGGCGACGGCGCCGACGCCGCAACCGGCGAGCGACGAAGCGCCGGTCATCCGCGTCCTTACCGACGTCCTGGACCTCGAGATCAGCACGAAAGGCGGCACGATCCAGGGCGCAACGCTCCTCAATTATCCCGTTGCCAAGGATCGGCCGGACGACCTCGTACGGATGCTTGGCACGGATCGCGAGAATCTCGGCATGGTGCGTACGGGACTGCGCATCGCCGATGCCGACTCCCCGGACCACAATGCCGTGTTTACGTCGCCACGCCTCGCTTACGAACTCGGTGATGCCGGGGAACTCGTCGTTCCGTTGACCTGGCGGAACGAGGCCGGCGTTGAACTCGAGAAGCGCCTGGTCTTTCGGCAGGGCAGCTATCGCATCGACGTCGAGCAGCGGCTGTCGAATTCGAGCAGCGAAAGCCTGCGCGTGGACTCCTATGCGCAGGTATTGCGCCGATCCCACAAGCAGGACCGGTCGATGTTCGACGTCGACTCGTACTCGTTCGATGGTCCGATCGTCTATGACGGCGAGAAGTCCGAGAAGATCGATCGCGACGACCTGATCAAGAAGGGGCCCTACGATGCCAGCACGGCAAACGGCTGGCTCGGAACAATCCAGCATCATTTCGTAAACGCGATCGTTCCGCCCAAAGAAGAACTGCACAAGCTTCATGTCGCGGTCAACCAGGCACAGGATGTTGCGACGGCGAGCGTCATATCGGGCAAACGCGACGTCGCCCCCGATACCACCGAGACCTGGACGACGACAGCGTTCGTCGGACCCAAACTGCAGTCCCAACTTGAGGAAATCGACCCGAAGCTCAAGCTGACTGTCGACTACGGATGGCTGACTATCCTGTCGCAACCGCTATTCTGGTTGCTCGCATTTGTCCACGACTACGTTGGCAACTGGGGTCTCGCGATCATCGTCGTCACGATCCTGATCAAGCTGGCGTTCTACAAGCTGACCGAATCGAGCGGTCGCTCGATGGCCAAGATGCGGAACCTGCAGCCGCGGATGAAAGCGCTGCAGGAGCGCTACAAGGACGATCGCCAGGCACTCAGCCAGGCCATGATGGACCTGTACAAGCGCGAGAAAGTCAATCCGGCCGCGGGCTGCCTGCCGATTCTCATCCAGATGCCGTTCTTCCTGGCGTTCTACTGGGTGTTGCTCGAGAGCGTCGAAATGCGGCAGGCGCCGTTTGCGCTCTGGATAACGGATCTGTCGTCGAAAGACCCGTTCTTTATCCTGCCGTTGATCATGGGCGCGGCGATGTTCTTCCAGCAAAAGCTCAACCCGGCGCCGGCGGACCCGGTGCAAGCACGCGTCATGCAGATCATGCCGATCATCTTCACGGCGTTCTTCGCGTTCTTCCCGGCGGGCCTGGTGCTTTACTGGGTCACGAACACGCTGCTATCGATCGCCCAGCAATGGAAGATCAACAAGGTCGTCGAAGCCGAAGCCAAGGCTGAGAAAGCACACAAGAAGAAGGGCAAGAAAGACTAATCGGCGGCGGGGACCAGCTCGCTGCGGACCTTGATCTCGCCGTGCAGCTTACGGTTCACGGGACAGCGATCGGCTATTTCGAGCATGCGCTCCCGCTGCGCGTCCGTCAGCTCCCCATCGAGCTCGATCCGGCGCCGGAACTCGTCGATACGCCCGTCTTTGCTCTCGCAGTCCGCGCAGTCGTCCGCATGGATCTTGTTATGCGTCACCCGAACCGTGGCCGACTGCAGCTCGATGTTCTTGTGATTGGCATACATGCGCAGGGTCATCGAGGTGCAGGTCGCCAGCGACGCTGCTAACAGGTCGTATGGCGTCGGGCCCCGCTCGGTGCCGCCGACACTACTCGGCTCATCGGCGACGAGCGTGTGGCGACCCGCCTGAACCTCGGTGTGAAACCCGTCGCCGTAGGTGCGCGCAACAACCTCACCGTCAGCCGGCGCAGGCGTATCCTGCGGTGCATTCGCGATATAACGCGACGCCCATGCCGCGAGTACCTGCCCGACGTATCGGGAATCGCGTTCCTGGCTCAACAGGTGGTCAGCATCGTCGAGCGTGACAAAACTCTTCGGGTGCTTCGCCGCTGCGAACAGGGCAGAGGCGTTGTCGATGCCGACATAGTCGTCGAGTGGCGCGTGCATCACGAGCAACGCTTTGCGGAGGCGGCCAACCGTCGCTTTGAGATCGTGTGACTCCAGGTCATCGAGAAACTGCCGCTTCATGCGGAACGGCCTGCCGCCGAGGTTCACCTCCGCCTCGCCGCGTTCGCGCAGTTCCGACTCCGAACCCGCCAGCAGATGCGTCACGTGAGCCGGTTCTGCCGGCGAACCGATGGTTGCCACCGCCACGGCTGAAGGGATGTGCGGCGCCGCCTGCAGCACAGCCGTTCCGCCCAGGGAATGACCGACGAGGACCTGCGGCGCCTCGAAGTTGTCGGCCAGGTAGTCGACTGCCGCGCGCAGGTCCGCCACATTCGATGAAAAACTCGTGTCTGCGAACTCGCCTTCGCTCTGCCCGAGACCGGTGAAATCGAAGCGTAATACCGCGAAGCCCTCATCGTTAAGGGCAGTGGCAATGTTGGCAGCCGCCTTGAGGTTCTTCGAGCACGTAAAGCAGTGCGCGAACAGGACAAAAGCGAGCGGCCGTCCTGCCGGCATGTCGATGAGGCCGGACAGTCGCTCGCCAGCGGTGTTATCAAAGGACACTTTGCGAGTTTTCATCGTGTTGTTTTCCCTGGCTTTGTTCCGTTACATGGACAAGGTCGCGAGCAATTCGTTTGCTAGAATGCCGCGGCCCTTGTACCCGCTACCTGGAACGAGAGTACGATTATCGCGCCAACCGACACGATTGTGGCAACCGCGACGCCGCCGGGAACCGGCGGCGTGGCCGTCGTGCGGATGTCCGGTCCGGAGGTCGAGTCGATCGCAAGATCGATGTTGGGAAGCCTGCCGGAACCGAGGGTCGCCACGTTTCGCGTCTTCCGGGGAACGGACAGCCGGGGCATCGACAACGGCCTGGCCCTGTACTTCCCGGCCCCGGCCTCGTTCACCGGTGAATCCGTGCTCGAGCTGCAGGGACACGGCGGCCCGGTCGTCGCAGCGGCGATCGTCGATGCCGCCGTGGCGTTCGGCGCCCGCCTGGCAGAGCCGGGCGAATTCTCGAAACGCGCTTACTTGAACGGCAAGCTCGATCTTGCGCAAGCGGAAGCAATCGCAGACCTGATCGAGAGCGGCACGGCGCAGGCGGCCAGGGCGGCGCTGCGATCCCTGTCCGGCGGCTTCTCGCGCGCGGTCGAGGCGCTGGCGGAACGGCTCGTCCGGCTGCGCATGTACGTCGAGGCGGCGATCGACTTCCCGGAGGAGGAAATCGACTTTCTCTCGGACAACGCGCTCGTCGAGAGACTCGGTGACGCCGGGCGAGCATTCGATCAGTTGCTGGCAGACGCCCGGGCGGGGCGCGTACTGCGCGACGGATTCCGCGTAGTCATCGTCGGCAAACCGAATGCCGGCAAGTCGAGCCTGCTCAACATGCTGAGCGGCGAAGATTCGGCGATCGTTACGGAAATTGCGGGCACGACGCGGGACGTCTTGCGCGAACAAATCAACATCGATGGTCTCGCCGTGGAGCTCGTTGATACGGCCGGGATCCGGGACAACCCCGATCGCGTCGAGGCAGAGGGCATCCGGCGCGCGCGCCTCGCCATGAGTAATGCGGATGCTGTGCTCTGGATACAGGACGCCAGCGGCGACGTTGCCGAAAAACCCGACGACGAATTGCCCGAGGGCATCCCCGTGGTCGTGGTTCGCAACAAGATCGACCTGACCGGAGAGCGACCGGGCGTGAGCGAAGACCGGCGCGCCGTCAAGCTGTCCGCGAAGTGTGGTGATGGCATCGACCTGCTGCGCGAGTTGTTGCGGGAACTCGCGGGCTACGAGGACCTGGGAGAGGGCGCTTTCACGGCACGCCGGCGCCACGTGGAGGCGCTGAAACGCGCGCACGGGCATTTCCTGGCGGGCAAACGTGAACTCGAAACGGCGCGAGCCGGCGAACTGCTGGCTGAAGAACTCAAGCTGTCTCATTGCGCACTCGCAGAGATTACCGGAGCCATGTCGTCTGACGAATTGCTCGGACGCATCTTCAGCGAGTTCTGCATCGGCAAGTAGCAGACGCCCGCCGACTCGACATAATCGCCGTCTGTTCAGGAAGCGGTCAGCCCCCATTCAGGGTCGGAAGCTATCGTTACGGTGTTCTACAACGATTGGGCAAACAAGGAACAACGTAATGATTCGACCTGTATTAATTTTGGCGACTGCAACACTGGCAGCGCCCGCGATGGCCGATGGCCTCGACTACAATTACCTGCAAGGCGGGTACCAGCGCATTGAGCTCGACGACAATTTCTTTGACGTCGACGGTGACGGACTAGGAATCGGCGGTTCGTTCGAGCTCGGAGACAGCGTGTTCGTGTTCGCGGATTACGGAACCGCGGACTTTGATTTTGGCGTCGACTTCAACGAGCTGGGCGCCGGTGTCGGCTACCACGTGCCCGTGGGGCCGCAAACGGATTTCGTGGCGACGCTTGCCTATGTGCGCGCTGAGGCAGAATCGAGCAGTTTCGGTTCCGTCGATGACAGTGGCATCGGTGCGTCCATCGGCCTCAGGAGCATGGTCACCGATACCGTCGAGTTGTTCGGCAGTATCAACTACGCGGATCTCGATGACAGCGGCGACGAAACGTCGTTTGCCGCTGGCGCGTGGTTCAACGTCACGGACAACCTGGCGCTGGGCGTGAGCGCTGGCGTTGGCGATGACACGACCAGCTACGGCGCCGGCGTGCGCCTGTACTTCAGCCGCTAGTCGCCGACACGGAAGCGGGGCTCGCGAATGGCGAGCTCCGTTACGGGTCCGTACCTGGAAACCTGGTCTCGAATCTTCACGGCGTCGCCGAGGATGACGAAGACCAGGTCTTCCGGTGCCGGGTACACTTCGTCGATGACGGCGCCAATTGATTCCAAATTAACGGTCGCGAGGGCAGTGCCGTAGTCGTTAATGTGTTCGACGGGTAAACCGTAGCCCTCGAGCATCGCGAACGTGCCGGCAAGCTGGCTTGCGGTTTCAAGTGCCGTCGGAAACTGGCCGAGTATGTAATTGCGCCCGGACTCGATCATGTCCGCACTGATGGCGCCGTTCCTCAATTGCGCGAGAATGTCCAGCGCCATGTCGATGGCCTCGATGGTGGTGTCGGTCGCTGTGAACGATGCAATCGCGACGTAGCCGGGTGTCGAGGGCCGCAACAGTCGCGAGGAGGCGCCGTAAGTCAGCCCCGATTCGACGCGCAGGGCCGTATTCAGCATCGATGTGAAGCGGCCGCCGAACAGCGTATTCACCAGGTTCAGGTCCGCTCGCCGCGCGTAGTCGACGGCGACACCGACGTTCCCCATGAGAAAGTAACTTTGCGTGGCGCCGGGTTTGTCGATCAGCAGCACCCGCGTGCCCGACTCTGCCGTCGCGACCGGGATGTCCGGTAGCGGCGCGGACGCGGAGCGCCAGTCAGCGAAGGCGTCGGTGAACGCCTGCTGCATGGTCGCTGTATCGAAATCGCCGGCAACGGCTATGACGAGGCGGTCCGCACCGACATGTTCGTCGTACCACGCCAGCAAATCCTCGTGCTCGATCGCGGCGAGCGTTGTCTCACTGCCGCCGACCGGATTGCCGTACGGGTGATCCCGGAACAGGAATGCGCCGCCGTAGGCGGGCAGCAGAGCGTTGGGGTTGCCGTCCTTCGCGGCGAGAATCGAATTGATAGCGCGCTCGCGCAGCTTCGTAAACTCCTGTTCGTCGAGGGACGGCCGCTGCAACATGTCCGCGAGCAGCTCGACCATAAGGCCGGCATCGCGGGCGAGGAACTCGGCCGAGACCGCGATGGACTCGAGTCCCGCGCTCGCGCTCAGTTCGCCGCCAACCGCGGCAACGGTCTCCGCAAATTGTGCCGCATCGCGATCACCCGCACCTTTTTGCATCAGGGCGGCGAGCAGCGACGCTGTTCCGTCGCGGCCGTCCGGGTCGGCAACGGCGCCGCCGCGCAGTAAGGCCTGGACGCCGATCAACGGCACGTCGTGCTTTTCGACCAGCAGCAGGACGGTGCCGTTGTCGAGTTCGACGCGCGTGTGGCCGGGCAGGGTGACACCGTCGGCGATCGCGCCGACAGTCAGCGACAGGAGCGCGATACATGCAAGAAGACGGTGCCGCATCATTCCGCCTCCTCCGGTGCCGGGGCCTGCAGCGTGCCGACCGTCATATTGTTGCGGCGGAAGACCTTGTGTGCTGAGGCCCGCAGGTCTTCAATGCTAATTGCTTCGAGCCGCTCGGGCAGTGAGAACAGGATCTCGTAGCTGCCGTGGAAGACGTCGAAATCGCCGAGCAACGATGCCTTGCCGTCGATGGTTGCCATTTCACGCCAGAAATCGGCCAGCATGATATTGCGTGCTTTGTCGAGTTCCGCCTCGGTGACACCCTCGGCAGCGACGCGCTCGAGTTCGTCGAGGACGCGCGCTTCGACGGCGTGGATGTCGCCATCCGGTGGCAGTGTCATGTAGAAGTACGTCAGACCCGGATCGAAGCCCTCGTGCAGGTAAACGCCCACCGAGACAGCCAGCTGCTCCTGCTCCACGAGCAGCTGATGCAGCCGCGACGAGGGGTCTCCGGCCAGGATGCTCAGCAACAGGTTGTGAGCGAGGATGTCGGGGTCATTTGCACGTCCGGAATGAAACGCCATGTGCAATAGCGGCGTCTGCGCATCCGTCTCGATAGCGACCCGCCGCAGTCCCTGTTGTTCCGGCTCGACCGTGCGAATTGCCGGGGGCTTGTCCTGTGACGGTATACCGCCGAAATAGTCTTCGGCCAGCTCGAACAATTCTTCCGGGTCAATGGCGCCGGCAAACACCATGGTCTGGTTGTTCGGTGCGTAGTACGTTCGGTAGAAATCTTCGAGGTCCTGTTGTGTCCAGTTCTCGATGTCGGACGGCCAGCCAATGACCGGAAACTGGTAGGGGTGTGCAACGTAGGCGGTCGCGATGACCTGTTCGAACAGCCGCGAAGAATTATCATTGTCGACCCGCAGGCGGCGCTCCGAGTAGACGACTTCGCGCTCGCTCGTGACGACTTCGGGCACGATCTCGAGGTTTTCGAAGCGGTCGGCTTCGAGATCGATGATAGTCTCGAGCGCTGCAACCGGGAACCAGTCCTGGTAGACGGTGACGTCCCTGGATGTGTAGGCGTTGTTGGCTCCGCCCGCGGCTTCCATCTCCCGATCGAACTCGCCGGGCTCGCGCTTCGACGTACCATTGAACATCATGTGCTCGAAGAAATGCGCCACACCGGTGATGCCGGGATACTCGTTGCGACTCCCCGCACGAACGAAGTTGTACATGACGACATTCGGAATATCGTAGTCCGGCCAGACGATAATGCGCAGGCCGTTTTCGAGGGTAATCGACCGAATCTCTGGCGGCACACCTTCGAGAATGGACCCGGAACCGGTAAGCCGTTCCTCGGGCGGAATGACGAGATCGGGCAGCAGCCGTTCCATGACGAGCGCGACGATACCGAGCATCGCGAGCACGAACACGGCAGCGTTGAGCTTCTGTCCGGTCTTGTAAACGATCGACTGGGTCTGGTCGACCTCGATGGCCTTCTTGAGACCACTTGGTGTGATCTCGTAGACATAGGCGAAGATCAGCGCGACCGGGAAGCCGATGACGATCAGCAGGTACAGGAAC
>JAAUYH010016996.1_pt1 | contig 12982 bp, 5 predicted proteins | sample 7278061 | NCBI WGS metagenome assembly JAAUYH01 (sample SAMN14350203, study PRJNA611818) | marine sediment metagenome | isolation source: surface marine sediment (0.6m) | place: French Polynesia: Moorea | collected 2018-08
AGACTAATCGTATGAATTGCACAATCGTCTGGTTCCGCCGCGATTTACGCATAGCTGATCATGCGCCTCTATATCGAGCGGCTCGCCGGGGATTAGTGGTTCCGGTGTTTATCTTTGACCGATGCCTTCTGCATCATCCAGAAACGGCGGCGGCGCGGGTGGCGTTCATGCTGAATTGTTTGCAATCGCTGGATAAAGACCTGCGGCGGTGCGGCGGACGATTGATTTTGCGGTCAGGGGATCCGGTTCAGGTGTTGTTGGCTCTGATTCGCGAAACTCAGGCTGACGGTATTTACGCCTATATTGACTATGAACGAATCTATGGTCGGGTGCGAGACGCACGGTTAAATCAGGCGTTGCAGCAGCAAGATTTGAAAATTCGCTGGTTTGAGCCGATTGGCGGGACGCCGGAGCTGATTCCCTATCCTCAGTATCGACAATTTTGGTTCCAGGATATGAGAACGGACCTGACGCCGACGCCTCAACAAATTTCGGTTCCGCCAGAGATCCCGAGTGATTCGTTACCCAGTCTCGAATCCTTAGGTTTAACGCCAGACAGTAAACCCCTTCCCCCGGCGAGTACAGAGGCTGCGCGAACGCTTTTACAGGACTTTCTCACCCATAAGCGCGATCGCTATTATTGGCAGCTTTCCTACCCCAGCGCCGCCGTCACCACTGGCTTAAGCCCGCTGATTAAATTTGGCGTGATCTCCGTTCGGGAATGCTTTCACCGCATCCAACAGGCAATAGAGTTCGCCGATGATCTGCGCGCCCAGCGGAGTTGCCAGCAACTAATTTCCCGACTTCGTTGGGGCAATGGGTTTACCCAACGATTTCGCTACTTGCCTCAGCTGGAATTACGCTCCCTTTATCAGGTGTTTGATCAAGATGGATGGGAATTTGACGAAGCTCTCTATCAAGCGTGGCAAGTCGGAGAAACGGGCTTCCCCATTGTGGACGCGGCAGCGCGCTGCCTCCAAGCGACGGGGGGATGGTTAGAGCTGAACTTTCGCAGTCGAGCAATTTACGCCAGCTTCCTGGGGAATTTGCTGGGGATGGATTGGCGCTATGGCGCGCTGCATTTTATGCGCCATTTGATCGATGGCGATTGCCCCATCGATCACTATCAATGGGCGATGCAATCTGGGGTGACCCACTGCGTTGATAAAACCTGGACCCGGATTTATAACCCGGGGCAAGTCGCGGTGGATCGCTGTGACCCAGAGGGCGTTTTTATCAAACGCTGGATTCCGGAACTGGCCCATTTGCCGGTGGACCAGTTGGGAGCGCCGCCGCCTACTCGGGGATATCCCCAGCCTATTCTGAACTATAAAGAAGCCCGCCAGCGGCGGGTGGCTTGTCTAGAAAGGCAACGCCAGCCATTTCTGGGAGAGCAAAATGTGGTTCCATTTTTAGCGCGATTGCCGGAGAGTTGGGAGCCGTTCGGGCGCGATCGCGTCCCCTGCGATGTCAGCTGGGCCGAGTCCGCCACGTCTAAGAAATTATCGCTCTTCCCACCTCCAATCGACTTAGACGCTTTAGATCAAGCCCAAGCGGAGATGTTACGCACCTGGTTTGTGGCGCATGTAGAGATTAAACCGCATCGAGGCGCTAAACAATGGTCTCGTCAACAGCGGAATGAGGATGATGCGGTTCAGCTTCGTTTACTGTGAAAGTTTACTGTGAAAGAGGTAGTGTGAAATAGAAAGTACTCCCCTTACCCAACTCACTTTCCACCTCAATTTGCCCCTTATGCTGTTGTATGATGCTGCGGCAAATCGCAAGACCTAACCCCGTTCCCTCATGGTCGCGAGAATCGGAAGAATCAACCTGTTGAAATCGTTCAAAAATGGTGTCGATTTTTTCGGCGGGAATGCCTCGGCCCTGGTCGCGGACACTGAACAGAACATACTCCCCTCGCTCGCCGTTAGAGGTCTGTTTGACCAGTTCAGACGTCAACCAAACCGTTCCCCCAGGAGACGAAAATTTAATGGCGTTGCTAAGCAAGTTGGTGAATGTCTGGATGATCCGATCGGGGTCGGCCCAGACTTGCGCTGACAGGGTAGACACCGAGAGGGTAATTCCGGCCTTATCCGCCATGGTTTGCATTGTGTTGGCGGCCTGGGTCATGATTTTCGCGACCCAACAGGATTGTTTAGCCATTTTGACCTTGCCGGATTCAATCCGCTCAACATCGAGAATATCGTTGATCAGGCGCACCAATCGATCGGTGCTATCCGCCGCAATTTTTAGCAGGCGTTGGCTCTTGTCCGGTTGGTCGTTTAACAGACCGCTGGCCAGCATCCTTAAGGATCCATGGATTGAGGTCAGGGGGGTGCGTAATTCATGACTGACGACGGAAATGAATTCGTCCTTCATCCGTTCAACAATCTGGCGATCGCTGATATCCTGAAACGTAATCACCGCCCCGACAATTTTCCCTTTTTCACGAATCGGCGTACTGGCGTACTCCACAGGAAAGTTGGATGTGTCTTGGCGCCAAAAAAGGGCGTCTTTCACTTGATGCACCTCGCCATCTGTTAATGAGGCATAGATAGGAGAGGTGTCTGAGAGATTGGGGTCGGCGTCCACAGAGGCGGGCGACAAAATGATATTAACCGACTGACCGATCAAGTCGTCTACGGAATACCCCAGCAGTTTTGCCGCCCCCAAGTTGGCGAAAGTGATCTGGGCTTGCAAATCTAAACCACACAGCCCTTCATCCATCGAGTTTAAAATCAGCTCGTTTTGATGGATGAGACTTTCTAAGGCGACCTCCGCTTGTTTCCGTTCGGTCACATCCCGCAGAATAACCGTGAAGATTTTTTCGTTGCCTAATTCCAGCTTCGAGATCGAGGCTTCCGCTGGGAACTGCTCCCCGCCTTTGCGTCGACCAAAGATCTCTCGGCGCTCCCCCATCTTCCTCGATTTGCCTTCCGACTGACTGAAGTCGACAACATGCCGACGGTGGGCTTGAATAAACTGCTCAGGCAATAGCAAATCTAGGGGACGACCCAGTACTTCGTCGGCCGTGTAGCCAAAGATTTGTTCCGCCGCTTGATTAAACAGAGTGATTCGCTGGGACTTGTCGATCGAAATAATAGCGTCTCCGGCAATGCCCAGGATTCCGGCAAATCGTGCTTGGGAGACTCGCAGCGCCTCTTCAATCTGCTTGCGTTCACTGAGTTCCAACTGAAGCTTCTGATTAACGCTGAGCAGCTCCGCCGTCCGTTCGGCCACCCTTAGCTCTAGATCATCTTTGGCGATTTTGAGCACCCACTCAATTTGCTCCCGCTCCCGCAGTTCCTCCTGCAATTGCTGATATAGTTCAGATTGTTGGATCGCCAACGCCAATTGCGCCGCCAGTTGGGTCAATAAATTGATTTCAAATGGCTGCCATTGTCGGGGTTCTGAACAATGATGGGCTACCAGCAAGCCCCATAACCGTTCCCTTTGCATAATCGGCACGATCAGCGTCGCCCTGGCCTGAAATTGTGCGAGTAAGTCGAGATGGCAGCGGTCTAGCCCTGCAGTGTAAACATTCTCAATCGCAGCGACTCGCCCCTGACGATAATGCTCGGCAAAGTCACTTTCAAAGCAGGGGTCATAGATCTGCAAACCCAGGGTCGCTGACCAGTTTCCTGCGCCAATTGACTCGACGATGACGTCTCCACTCCAGTTCGGGTTAAACCGAAAGATTAGGGTTCGATCAACCTGCAGTAACTTCCTGACTTCGATAACGGTCGCCTCAAGGATATCCTGCAGGTTTAGGGACTGCCGTATGCTGCGGGCCAGGGCTCCTAGTAGACGCTCGTGTTCAGCTTGTTGCCTTAGTGTTGCTTCAGCCCGGCTATAGTCAGTAATGTCAATCCCAGTGCCGATTACATATTCAACCTCCCCCTGCGCATTTCGCAAGAGGGTGTTCGACCAATCGATCAGGCGATATTCGCCGTCCTGGGTCACCCAATGATGTTTAGCCTTAGTTGCTGACTGGCCTGACCTTAAGGCCTCAAAGACGGTTTTAACCGCTGTCTGTTCTTCAGGGGGAACTAACAATTCCCAAACACAGTGATCTTTGACTAGATCCAATGAATAGCCGGTCACGCGTTCGCAGGCTTGATTGAAGTTCAGAATCCGCCCCTGGGGATTAAGGACAACCACTAGCGTATCGACGGCGTTTAGCACCGCCTCGATGAAATCGCGCTCTTGTCTCAATTCAGCCTCAATCTTCGCCTGTTTGTGCTCAGTGCTCATGGAACCTAATGCTCATGGGATCTATCGAATACTGGATTCTGGCTCGGTTGCTTCCGCTGTGTATACGCACATCTGCTGATCGGCCTTAGCTTGCTGGAGCGCCCGGTATGCCGATTGATAGAGGGATCGGATGTCGGTTCCCGTTTCTGGGTATTGCGCTACGCCTGCATTAAACGTGAGGGATAGCGTCTTACCGCCAACGGTCTTGTAATCCTTTGTTTGGAGGGTTTGTAATAGTTCAGTCAGCTGTTGGCTCCCTTCACTTTGGGGCATTCCATATAAACCGATGATAAATTCCTCGCCGCCCCATCGAGCTACGACGTCCTCGGGGTGGAGAGATTGCAACAGTAACTGGCCTAGCTGACTTAAAACGGCGTCTCCGACGGCGTGGCCATAGCGATTATTGATTTCCTTAAAGCCTTCTAGGTCAAGAATCGCAAAACAAAGGGGGTGATTGGCCCGCTTGGCCAAGTGAAGCAACGATTCTAAATCTAAGGTTGATTTGTACCGATTAGAGACGCCTGTCAAGGGATCAATATCCGCTAATCTCCGGAGTAGTTTAGTTCGCTCCAAACGGTTTAAGATGCGAACCACCAGTTCAGGGCCGACAATCGGTTTATTGACGAAGTCGTCCGCTCCGGCTGAGAAGACCTGGTTGATGATTTCAGGCCCGGTATGGGCGGTTAGGAAAATCACTGGCAACCCGCCCCAGTGGGGATCGTTGCGAACCACCTGACAGAGTTCAACCCCATTGACATGGGGCATTTTGACATCCAGGATTAATAAATCCGGCGAAAACCGGGCTAATCGTTTCCAGAACTGGCGAGGATCCGCTAAAGTGCTGACCTTCAGTCCCCAAGGTTCAAGTAGGGCTCGGAGAGCCGCCAGAATCTGAGGATCGTCATCCACAATCAGAATCCGCGCTTCTGCTGGGTCGATGCGCTGCAATACCTGGTTGACGACCTCCAACACGAGGGGGGGGGATTGGGGTTTTTCTAGAAATGCGCGTCCCCCCATTCGGGCCGCCGTTAATCGGCTGGTTAAACTGTCTTGGGTGGTGAACACTAGACAGGGGATAGGCGGAGATTGACTGGCCAGTTCTTTCAGGAGGGCGGCGTCTTCCTGCCCTTTTCGGGTGACGGCGGGGTCATATAAAACGATGTCGGGACGATCGCTTTGGACTGATTTCCGGGCGGCGGACAAGGTGGCGGCGGCGTTGACTCGGATATCCCATTGTTCGGCTTCCGCCTTGATCAGGTCAATCAGTGGTTGGTCGCGATCGACCACCAATAGCAGGGGGCGTCTATCGGGATTAGTAGATTGATTGAGGCGGGGTTCAGAGCCTGGCGTTCCAATGGGCTGACCATTGGGCGAATGTTGGTTAATGACTTTTCGCAGTGCAGTGACCTGTTGCTGCAGTTGCTTCACTTGTTGAGATTTTAGTGATGTTTCAGCCTGCAGAAGGCGCTCTATTTCCCGAGCTAATTGGGTGCCTTCTGGTAACCCAAAGGTTCCCAACGCCCCGGCTAAGGAATGGGCTTCCTGTTCTGCCCGTTGTCTAAGCGCGTCGTCCAATTTTTTCTGAGAAAGGGCTGTCGCCGCCTGTTCTAGCAAACTGACCTGGGTTGCAACCCGCTGTTTGAATTGTTCCCAAACCCCTGCGATCGCACTCAACGTTTGCTGCTGAGTAGACTCTCCGGATTGACTGGCGACCGGCTTTGATTCAGTTTCTGGCGATGGCGCCTCGGCGACGGAGGGTTTTAAACGATAGCCAATGCCGTAGACGGTTTCAATCAGATCCGGAGGCGCGCCCGCCGCCTTCAATTTTTGTCTGACACATTTAATATGGGTTCGAACCGCCTCTTCTCCAGGGGCGTCCTCATAGGACCAAAGGTGCTCAAGCACCATACCGCAGCTAAACACCCGCCGCTGATTCCGCATTAGCAGCTCGAGTAAAGCATATTCCTTGGGCGTTAACTGAAGTTGATGGTCGCCATACTTGACCTCACAGGCGCCGGGATCCAATGTCAGCGCACCCCATGTCAGAATTGGCGAAACGGCCACCCCGCCCCGTCGCAGAAGGGCCCGCACCCGAGCAACGAGTTCTTCTGGATCAAACGGTTTAACCACATAGTCATCCCCCCCAGCATCCAGACCAATGGCCTTATCATGGCCGCTATCCCGCCCAGTTAAAAGAAGAATGGGCATCGTATAGCCGTGCGATCGCAGCTTTCGACATAGGGTAATCCCATCTAATTTAGGCAAGACGATATCCAGCAGAATCAGATCATAGTCAAAGGCGTCCGCCAATTGCCAAGCGGCGTCGCCATCGCTGGCCCTCTCAACTGCGTAAGTTTGATTGGAGAGGATGGTTTCCAGCGCTTTAGCAGTTATTTCGTCATCTTCAACGATTAAAATCCTCACGACTGCTAGCTCCAGCAAATACTCACGTAACAAACAGGATAAGCCGTTTGGCATTTAAGTTGACCATTTGTATGGGTCATTAGGAAGATAGGATGCAGTCAGCGGTAGAAAGAGGATTTGTTCCATAATGCCTACTCCCTACTGCTTTTCGCCTCAAACTGCAAATAAGACGTATTTAACCTTACCGTCCAAATCTGAGGAATTTGTGAAGAATTTGAGTAAACAAGCACCTGTGCAATAGCGGCTACAGACTGGATTCAGGTTCAGGTGGTTTCAGAGACTTTTTTCTGTAATTATCTCTGCCTACCCACCTAACCCATAATTTCTGTCGATGTCAACCTTGGGCTTGAAGGATGTATCCGCATAAACACGAGGACTATCGCCCCACAAGTCACGTAAATCTCCCCATGCTGAAGGTTATGTCATTGCTGCATATTGACAACAGACAATCCTCCTAGGAGCTTTGCCATGGGAGAAATCCTCTAAGCTGAGTTCTCTTTAGAAAAAAGCATTAATACCTCTTCACAGAAAATCAGATGGTGTCTCAACCCATTCAGCACGTATTGGTTATTGAGGACAATCAGGGCCAGCGCATCATTACCTTAAAATCCGCAACCTGTTCGATTGGCCGTGATTCAAGGAATACGATTGTACTTGACTGCGATTTGGTTTCGCGGCAGCAAGCTATCTTACTTCGTCTGACTATCCCTGAAACCGCAAGTTATCTCTTCCGAATTATCGATGGCAATCTTCAGGGTAAGCGCAGTAAAAATGGCATGAGTGTCAATGGCGAACATTGTCTGTCCCACGATCTCAAGCACGGAGATGAAATCGTTTTTGGCGGTCAGGCGAAAGCGAAGTACTACACTACATCCGATCCGAAAGAATTACAGCGGCTAACCTCCTGCAACGCCAATGAGATATCCGCCTTTGCATCAGCGCTCCGTAACCCTTTCGAAACACTGGTTCTATCAGAGAATGAAATAAAACATTCGAATGAATCGGCGTTGGAACGCTTAGCCTCCTTTCCCGAACTGTTTGCTCATCCTATTGCTGAGATGACTCTAGCAGGGGCCATTACCTACCTAAATCCGGCGGCGTCTGCCGAATTTCCTGATATTCGAGAGGCGAAACTCGAGCACCCTATCTTAGCTGGACTGGTTGACACGGTTCAGAATGGTCAAGAAAAATTCTTGGTGCGCGAGGTGAACGTTGGCGATAAAGTGTTCGAGCAATCGGCAAACTACATCGCCGAAAGCGATTTAATCAGAAGCTATGTAATCGATATTACTCAACGAAAACAGGCGCAATCCGCCTTACAAGTCGCCTATGACGAGCTAGAAGTTCGAGTAGAGGAGCGGACATCTGAACTGAAGCGGGCGAATCAGCAGTTGCAAGCGGAAATTTCTGAACGGAGACGGGCTGAAGCCTCTTTGCGCTCAAGCATATCAACCAATCGGGCTCTGCTTAACGCCATCCCAGATTGGATGTTTCGCATCAGCGCCCAGGGTGACTTTGTCAACTTCAAGGCGCCTAAAAACAGCCCTGTCCCCTTAACCACAAATAATTTTTTAGGTAAACACTTAAAGGAAACGCTCCCTGAAGAGATCGCTAGAAATCTAATGGAGGGTGTGAAACAAGCCCTTCTGACAGGGGATGTCCAACTTGTTGAATACCCCCTGCGCCAGAATAGTCGTTGGTTTGAGTACGAAGCGCGGATTGTTCTGAGCGCCGAAGTCGAAGTTATCGCGATTATTCGCGACATCACTGAACGTAAACAAGTCGAAACTGAAATTCGGCAGGCCCTGGAAAAGGAAAAAAGGCTAAACGAATTGCAAAGAGGACAGGAATTGCACAGACAACCCCATTAAACTCCCTTTTTGCCAACAGCCATCTGAAGAATGGTCGGTTCTCCCCCTGCTTGATGGTATTTATCAGCCCAAGCTCGCATCAGCTCATCCAACTCATCAAGGGCTGGACCTACTTTCTCTGAGGGCACATCCAATTCTTCTAAGATTCGTAAAGTATGGGGTTGTCGATCAGCCCAATCTCGCATAATCCGAAAGAATTGGGCGGTATCCTCAATCATGGTGTAAGTGCGAGCTTCTTGATCCACGGGTGAATAGGATGCTCGGGTTAATGCATAAAACGGCGGTCCCCAAGCAGAATCAACACGTGTAACTGTGCCAGAATACATCAGTCGGCGCCGGATATGCTCAGTTAACGCTTCACTCAGCTGCATCCGCCGATCCGGCGCGAAATCTTTCTGAGAGCGAACGTGGAGGATTTCAATCAGATCCATGAACTGGAAAGAGTCAATTAATTGAGCATCGGGTATATTTTCGGGCAGCTTTTCCACCATCCGCCGCTTTTCTTCCAAAGTGAGATTATTGCCCGAAACACGAGATTTTCCAGGACTCCAAGGATACTTTTCCAACCAAACATAGGGAAATTGAATCAGATAGCGGGGTTCCTGAGAACCCAACATTTTCAATAACTTTCCTTCTATGAGAGCCCCGCGAATTTCTTCAACGACGGCTTTAACTCGTTTAGGTTCAATATGATGTAGATGACCTGTCATTCGCAGGTTCTGCCCCTGTTCTTGATAGGTCATATAGATAGCGCATTTAGCGGCAGTGGCGGCTGCATCTAAAAATGCTCCGTGGCGATGCCCTCCGGTCCGCATTGCGCTAAACGCTAAATAGAGCATGATTTGGTCTATCGCACTCGGATCAAGTTTACGAATCAACTCTAAATCATTATTCATCAGTGAGAATAAGTCAGGCATTGCAGTTAATGGGGGAGGTGCGACATATAGAATGCGTAAAATTATTTGATTAAACGCAGTGAGTTGTTAATCAAAATTAGCCAGCCGAATAACATATTAAAATCAACATTCACTTTAAAGATTTATAGGTTTATTCCAATTTATTTTAAATTGAGGAACTTTTTCTAATAGATGATCGTCTGCAGTGAATTTGCATGTCAAAAGTTTCACTTTTGGCTCGCTATAATCCTACCTCTTGATCTTTTTATCTATCAACCGTCATTAGTATATTGCGCCAAGTCACTTCCAAGAAGTGAAAACCTCAAAACAGGTAGATAATTTTTCGGCAAGGCCTGTTTTGAGGAAGGGAAATATCTCTCTACCCATTACATACTCCGTCTGATTTGGTTAAAAACCATGTTCCCATATTGATATGCAATTTAGATTCCAACCTGCATCTAGGGGAATCTTCTTGTCTATCCGCCACATTTAGCGCCTCTTGGTTAATGGGTCTAACCTTCAGATTCCGGGGGGTTCCAAACCATTGATCGTCAGCATGGAGTCGAGGTACTCTAGTCTATGCTGTTTCCTAGATCCTGTAATTGGCTCCGTAAAATTTTCTGCTTCAAGCGGATAGTCGTCAAAAACTCAGATGCGCTGTCTGTAGAGTTATTCAACAGATATTTGAGTATAGAGCGCTTTATTTGGCGTATTTCACATGCTTTTTGAGGACTTTAAATTGATTTCTGAATTTGAATGTTATTCTCCCCTCTAACGGGAAATGCATAGTCGTCTAGACTGGTAAATCCCCTAAGAAATGTTTGAATTCTGGTCATGCGAAATTAAGGTGTTTAAGTATAAATGTACTAATTCCAGTGCGGCGGAAAGGTTCAATAAGAGAACATCGAAGCAGTCAAAGATAATTGCCAAAATTCGAATTGAGTGCTCCTAACCCCTCCTTAAATTTGGAGGGATTAGGAGTTCAACACTTCCCATACGGTGAAGGGGTTAGAAAACTAAAATGAAGAGACTCAAACTAAAGGAATTTACACCGACAGAGATCTCTTTTGGGGCAAAAGATGATAGGAAAGTCCTTAGTTTAAGGATAGTTAACTTAATTAATGGGGCTCATAGTTACGATTAGAATTCTAGCTTTGGATTAGGATTCAATCATGCTCTCTAATTCAACAAACGGAATAAGCCAGGCCACATCGTAAGGTTGTAAGGTGACTTCAAGGCCTTGATCATCTGCTCGCCAGCCCCGCTTACCGACCAGGTCGTACCAGTAGGTTTCCTCAGGGGTGGCGCACATGATCGGGGTGGATGGCGATGCAGCGTCGCCGTCTTGAGGAATTTCCGGCAAATTATCGACGGTGTATGTTCCCGATACCCCTAGCTCAAGCAGAGGAATCTTGATTTGCCGCACAGCATTGGTAATGTTGGTCAGCGTTAGGAGGTGCTGAGTGCAATCTGGACACACTCGCAACACTGCAAACACATCAGGGGAGAGTGTGAGGACTCTTTGTTCGCCATTGGGATGAAATGCGCTCTGCTGTACTCGGATATCGAGCAGTTTGCCTAGCTGACGGACAATATTTGACAGGGTAGATTTGGAATCATCAAGGGCCTCAATAAGCTCATCTTCATCGACAACGCAACGATTGATATCCCGTTTGGTTTTTGTTCTCAGAACAGTTTCCACATCATTTCGGGTTCCGAGCAATCCATGGAAGTAAATGCCGGGCACCCCCTTTAAAACCAGCGCAATACTCCTTGAAGCTACATAGCGCTTTACCTGAAAGGCGATGTCTTCTTCACTATTGTCCAAGTTAAGGGCGCTAAACCAGGTCGTGTTAATTTCATAGGGTTCATCCAGGCCGCCTTCTCCTGTTTTATAGGAAACAAAGGCGCCATGCTCCCTTGCATTTTGGATGATGAAGGCAATGTCTTCCTTCGGTAAAATGTTTTTGACCCCTTGGAGACTGACGCCATCATGGGTGTCGAGCATGTTGAAGAAGGTGGTTGTTTTAGAGGGATACTCCAGATCCTTGGCCCAATCAGACAAGGCAGTGGAGTCCTGTTTGTAGAAAGTGTAGAGAACAAGCGGAGATAGGGCGAAGTTGTAAACCATTTGAGCTTCATTTGAGCCATCCCCAAAATAGGAAACGTTGTCTGCATGAGGCACATTGGTTTCAGTAATTAACGCCGTTTCAGGGGCGACGACGCTTAAGATGTCACGGAATAGCCGAATCACTTCATGGGTCTGATCTAAGTTGGCGCAGGGGGTTCCCGGTTCTTCCCAAAGGTAGGTTACGGCGTCCAGGCGAATAATATCTGCACATCGACGGACATAAAGCAGTAGGGTTTCAATCACCCAAATGAGCACGGCGGGATTCCGGAAATTGAGATCAATTTGATCTGCCGAGAAAGTTGTCCAAACCCAAAGTGGACCATTGATGGAGTCAAATTTAGTGAGGACATCCGAGGTCCGAGGCCGAACGATCATCTCTCGTTGCTCGTCGGTCAACTCATCTGGGGAGTGGTAAGTTGTGAAGAAGTCCTTAAAGTTTGGGTTGCCGTTTAACAAACCCTGAAATGCTTGATTCTTTGCCGATACATGGTTAAAGACCGCATCAAACATCAGTTGATAATGGACTCCTAGCTTGGCGATATCTTGCCAGGAACCTAATTTGGGGTCGACATTGTTAAAGTCTTTAACCGAAAATCCCCGATCTGAAGAGTAGGGGAAAAAGGGAAGAATATGTAGAGTATTGATCACTCGATTGATTTCAGGAATCTTTTCGAGGAAGCCGGCCAAAGTAGCGAGGGGTGAACGGTCTTCACTACGCAAAAGATCCCCATAGGTGATTAAGATGACGTCTTTTTCTGTAAATCGATTGATCGATTCAAACCCTGCTTCAGCTTCTAGCATCTCAAGGGTTTTGTGGGCATAGTGGACTCTTAAAATCCGTTCAAGTTCGGGCGTAAATATCTCGGCTGCTGTTTCACCGTAGAGGAAGCAGAGTCGAGCCTGCATACGCTTCCGCATTTCGGATGGGATTTCCAAAAGCGGTTTGGTATAGTCTGGTTCATTCTTGTAACGAATTCGTGTCCTACTCATGGCGTTATAAATTTTAGTCTTGCTTAGGTTGCAAAGTTTTCGTCACCCACCTAGGCCAATCATGGAGTGACAAGGGCGAAGAAGGGTGGGGGCCGCAATGGCGAAAAACTTTGAGATCTCACCCTACCTATGTCAAAAATAGACCAGGTAATTGACGTTGGGACATCGAGCTAAGTTCTCTGAATTACTCGCTAACACACGAAATAAGAATTGAATTTGTAAATTCCAATACAAATTTTAGTTTTATTTTCCCCACTTTGCAGTCCAATCTTTATGGAATCGAGACTTTTTACTTTAGTATCTTTAGGGCACCTCGAAAAATTCAAGCTCCACTCATCCGGTCAGCCTTTGAGGATTTTTTTTTGAAAAGTAGAATGGACCGTAAATTCATAATCCCTCTATCCTGGCATTGAGTA
>JAAUYH010065310.1_pt1 | contig 12981 bp, 6 predicted proteins | sample 7278061 | NCBI WGS metagenome assembly JAAUYH01 (sample SAMN14350203, study PRJNA611818) | marine sediment metagenome | isolation source: surface marine sediment (0.6m) | place: French Polynesia: Moorea | collected 2018-08
AAGCTTCAAAACTACCCGGAAAACATGATATTTCAGCAGGATGGCGCTTCGCCGCACTACTCCCTTGAAGTACGAGAATGTCTCGATCGAAAGCTGCCCAATCAATGGATAGGCAGGGGTGTACCAATTTCATGGCCTTCCCGCTCTCCTGATTTAAGCCCATGTGACTATTTTTTGTGGGGGCTACATAAAAGAAAAAGTGTTCAAAGATCCTCTTCAGAGCATAAATGAACTGAAAAACAAAATAAGAGAAGCATGTGCTTCAATAAGTCAAGCTTCTCGGCAGAAAATTTACAAAAACATGAAATTTCGATTAAGCTTCGTTGTGCGCGAACAAGGAGGATACTTCGAACATCTTTTAAACTAATCATAAGGTTCATCGATTCCTCTATCTTTTTGGACTTCACATTAATTAAACTTCTTGGAGGCGGCCAAAATAATGGCCCATTCAGAATCGGCAGTTTTTTTGCACACCCTGTATATTTCCAAATTATAGTGGAATCTTCGCCGTTTAGCATCTACAACAATTACATGCGGTTGCATTCCCCTGTTTCCGATTTGAATGACGAATACGCCGCGTCTGGCAACAGCACTAAACCAAATAGCTGCGCTCGCATTACCTTTTGCCGGGATTTTTGTGATAGCAGTTGATGGCACTTTCCGGATACCGAGAGAAAAGTATGCATCAGAGTAAATGCTTGTTAGGGCCTTCAAAGATGTGTTCCATAGATGTCCGAAATTGTATGTAGCAGCAACTTTCTTGGTAGCTCTTGCCCCGGCAGTAATGAACCCTGCTTGCATCGCCGCTGCCTTCAAGCAGTCAAGTCGCTTGAGTAATTGAAGTACCCTTCCAGGGACAGCATGATTCAAAAGCTCGTTTGGAGTCAAACGTTCACTGGCTCCTACTCAAAGAAGCATAACACTGACACCAGGATTAGCGGTGCAGAAGTCGCAGACAAGCCTTCCTAAGATACTGTCGCGATCAGTACTATCAAATTGTCCGGATTCAGATACTATTAGAGATGAAACATCACCGACAGATCACATGACGCAAACACTGCGCATGCTTGATTCCAATTCTGTAGAAGGACTGCCAGTCATAATGTTCTCGTCCCGCTACATTGCCGAGTATTCAGTGGCAGGCCCGTTTAATCGCGAACATCCATACATTAACCCAATTTGTATAAGGCCAACAGAGCCGGATAGCAATCTGTCTCCTGCAACTACTATTTCCAGCACCAACCGCTTTCTCACTGTATCACCTTGCGAATCACCATCTAGTTCTCTTTTACACTGTGTAGTCGCACGCGTAGTAGGACAAGCAGTCGATACGTTGTACAGCTCGAGATAGCTACAAAAGACCAGTGCAAGCTCGGCTGGGGCGCACAAGTGCGCCCAGTGAAGGTAAAAGCACCGCTGTTACCAACAACTGCTTCACATGTTTTGTCCATAGCCTAATCTGAGGATCCGTCCAGCTCTAATTCTTCAGTCCAACACATAAGCTCACGGCGCTTTGCAGAAATTCTTTCCACTTAATCAGGTCAATGACACCAGGACGCATTTCTGGTCATGGGCCAGTTGAAAAGTAGCCCGAGCGCGCGGATGACATTACATACTAAAATAGGTACCGCAAAGATCTTGCAACATAATTACTTTTCTCATTGATTTTAGAGTAGTCAGCAGTTCAATGCCACATTTTTTATTTTTATGCTGCCTTGAACGTTTACCCAAAGAAGAACTTGTATTATGATTCTGGTGCAAGAACTCGAGCAATGCACAATTTCTTGCGCATTGGTGTAGTGCATGTTCTGGTTCAATAGAAATAAGTTACTCACATAGATATAGGTTTGCATGATTCTAAAAACTGCGACGGGAATGAATTTAAATGGTTCGAACAGGACGAAAGAAAGTGTTAAGCCGTAGATTTTCATTCTTAGATATCTATAGTGGTTTGAAGTTTCTTTGAATGTGATTCACACAGAGAATCCGTCAGGTTTACGCTACTTTGTTTATTATCCATTAGCATGTTTCACAGGGAGTCGTGACTCAAATAGATGTGACGTATTCATTTCCACGTGCACGTCTCTGCGTTTCAACAAGTGATAAAATATTTAGAGTCTCAACTCGCATCAACTCGAATAATCGAACGATATTAAAGTATTTTACTCCATTCGGCTCTCGTTCAGTGATAGTGAGTTGTTGAATGTAATGGCGATTGGAAAACTCGATTTGTCAAATTAGAAACCACTGCCTAAATTTTTCATTTGTCTCAGTTAAGTGTGGCAATGGAAAAGTAGAGCACACTAAAGCCAGATATGGTTTCAACTTCCAACACGGTCTTCGGCTTCTCGGTACACATTTAGGCTTCTTTTACGAACATGTCGAGAAAGCTTGAACGTTCGAGGCTGCTCTCAGAAACGTTTGAATCCTTACAAATATCATGTATGACGACTAAGATATCTTTGAGAGCCTCCGTTTGTTTTGCTTATCGAGAAAAATCTGGGCTACACACGATATTTGTAGCTCAGCACGAAAATTGCTGAATACATACAAGAGCAAGATTAGCCTGATTGCTTTTCCGGTACTGAAGCATAGCACTATCAAGTTAGTAATTTCCAATTGGTACGCTGACGTAAAGATGTCTGTCAAATCCACAGCTTATTTCGGTAACAGTCGAAAACTCAGACTACTCACGATATTTGTAGCTTGCCCCAAAAATTTTCGAAGTACACAGCCGAACTTGATGGTGCTGATTCCTTATTTTCGACCCATGTTAGACATTGTCAGTTAAGGTATTTCCTAGTGCACAGCTCAATAACATGATATTCTTAAGATCCTACGTTTTTTCATGTCTCATCAGATATAAATACTACTTACGACAGTATTATTTTACCATAGAATTCATTTGGCAGAGAATAGAGCGTGATCGGGCTGATTTCTTTTCTTGTACTGATGTGAACATTGTCAACTATGTTCCTTTCTACCGCATCGATAACGAATACGAATTTTGTGAAAATTTCCTTTGTTTCGGTTATCAACTATAATCTACGGTAGACTACTCACGACACTCGAAGCTCACCATGCAAATTGCTGAACACATACAAGAGGTGTATGAGGCTGATTTCTTTTCTAGCTCTGATGCTTAGCACTGTCAACTTAGCAATTTGAAATTGGTACTCTAACTGATAGATGTTTCTCAAATCCTCAGTTTATATCGGTAACTATTGAAAATCCAGACTTCTTACGATATTTTTTCTTGCCGCAAAAATTTTTCTGTCGCACAGCCGAGCGTGATAATCCTGATGTTTTATTTAAAACTCATGTACGAGCACAGCTGATGGCTATTACGTACGTCGTTCCCTGCGTTTGTTCGGTTCCCACTTATCAAGATACTTGTAGTTTACCATGAAAAATCGTGCGACACTCACCAGAGCGTAATTTTGGCTCGTTTCTCGTTTTCTACTGATGTTGACATCGGCAACATAGCCATTTCCAACTGCTTCAAAGCCGAATAAGATATTTGTGAGGACCCTCGTTATTCAGGTTTGCACCGAAAATAGAGACAACTCACGAAATTCGCAGCTCGAGATAAAGATTGCTGTGCAAATTTGAGAACATTCTTGCTCTGCTTGCTCCCTGGCAGTGGCGCTAAGCAATACCAAATGATGATACTGATTCCCTATACATTACCGATGTTTATATTTCCAATTTAGTTATTTCGGAGTTCATCGCTGACGAACAAGATATTTTAACAACGCTCGATTTATTTCTTTGACAAAAGGAAGCCTTGAATGCTACCGATTTTGTTGCTTGCTGCAGAAATCACAGAAATTCAGATCAGAACGTGATTGGGCGGATTTCTCATTTTCTATTGATGTTGACATCGTCCACATAGCTGTTTTCTGCTGAATCTGTGACGAATAAGATATTTGTTAGGGCCTTCGTTTATTTTGGCTATCGCCTGAAATTTAGATTTCTCACGATAGTTGTAGCTCGTCATGCTAATTGCTGAATACATACAAGATCGGAATTGTGCTGATTTCTCTTCAGGCACTGATTCTTAGCAGTATCAAATTAGTAATTTTCAATTGGTGCGCTAATTTAGAAATGTATTTTGAATCCTCAGTTTATTTCGATGACTGTCGATTATTCAGACTACCCACTATGTTCGTTGCTTACAAAAAAAATTTCATGACACACAGAGGAACGTTATTATTCTGATTTTTTATCTTTCACCCATACTGGACATTGTCAATTTAGTTGTTTTTTTCTGCACCGCAGTCAACGCAATTAATTTTTTCCAAACAACGTGTGTAATGCTCCGCAATCGACGCTCGGGAAGATCATGAGAGACTCGCACGTGTTCCAAGGAAATTTCTTGACACAAGCATTTTCTGATACGACGAATCGCCACATCGAGTGCCTTTAGTGATAAACAGAACTCCAGATTTCCTGATATTTGTAGCACCTCTCGTTTATCTAGGCTCAGTTTACAAATGGGAGGTACTTTCGAATTTCCTAGACCACTACAGTAATTCTCAGAATACAATCTAACATTTCGGGCTGCTTTCTGTGTAACAGTTGATTCGTTGAAACCGCTGATTCTGCTAGAAATAAGTTCTGAAGGAGAAAAGAATTTCTAATTTTCCATGCCCCACGTTATCTTCAGCAATTACATTCTAAGATTCAATTAATCTGCTCTTTTTGTTCTCATTAATATGTTCAAATATCGAAGAGGTATCACTACCTGCATGCATTTCTCTCTAACACCCAAGCCATGCCCCATATAAATCGGCGCTCAAAACCCCAAACCCGTGCAAAAAATTGCAATGTGTGTAGTCGTATAATGCTTTGAATTTCACTTATAGTCCGGAACAGTCAAAATCTATTAAACAGTTTGGTAAATAGACAGATTCTGGCAATTATTCTGTTGTGTCAGTATTGAATCAAAAAAATAATACGTTTTCGTTCCGTATAGGCTAGGACATATTTGCAGAATATCTTGTGGATATAATTCTATACCTCTCACTCTGATTTCGAACCTGACAATCTTGACACGATGCTTTCAACACTATCGAAGCTATATTAACGTCTCGAGTAACGATGAACTATTACGCTGAAAAACGAGCTGTATTGGTATTATTTTGTCCGAGAGCTGTCTTATTCGAGTCGAATAACTCAAAAAGCACATTATAAAATGAAAATGCTCGAGCTCTTTTCCTTCAAGAAGCTATGATGGTACAAGTCTAAAAAATTGTTTATAGAATTCTTCTGGTCGTTCTCAAGACCAGGTAAAACCTTGTTTTCTGTCGACTAAAATCAAAAGAATATCTTCATCGTCTTCGAATTTTAACCGGCTTTTGCTACGATTTCATAGTCGAGTATACGCTTTTGAATATTTTAAAATACAAAAACTAGCATTCACGTTCCAAATCTGCAATTTGAGAGAAATTTTCTGTGCTCGCTATGCTTTATGACAAATCAAAAAGGGAAAGAATCGGAGCTTAGAAGAAAACACATTATCTTCACTATCTAGCAACTTTGTAATATTCATTCGGTCTTAAAGGTTGCTAACGATAAAACTGTAGTTTTCTAGAGTATTCCTGCCATATCACTGTTCGAATGACATTATCTGATTAAAGTTAGTAAAGTAAACATGAAATGTCAAAAGCTCTTACGTTCCACAGCTCCATTCAGAACATTCTATTGGCCGAAAACGACATCCAATCTGCTTTGTCGTACTTCTTGCTTTTTGCAAGCACTAGGAAGATCATTAATTCAATTTACTTTAATGTAGATGCTGCAGATTCCTCCCCTTGAAAACGATCAAAAACTGCGGCTCACATTAATTGAGCAAGAAAAACTAACTGCTTCTGCATGTTCGCATCTTCATTATCAATAAAAACCTTACCAAAATCATGTATAGAATTCATTAATCTTGTGATCCGTTATTGAAAGCGTGAATAATAAAAAGAAGTTGATTTTAGACCTTTAGCTCTGCTCTAATTGGGTAGGCTGTGAGTATTTGCGTCGACACTTTTATTTGTCTTTTCTCAGTGTATATTATAAAGGCTCATTAAAAGCCATCTACTATTCCATTAATCAAAAGAATATCTGCATAAATATTGTCAACACATGCAAATGACTTATTTCAAGAAGGAAATTACACTATGCATGTTTAAATGCTACTTTAATATTTTGAATGACTGAAGTGTGACTATTTCGAGCGAGCGATTCAAATCAGACACTTGGTGGATCCAGACATGGCTTTTATCCTTTGAATTGAACTATGAAATGCTACTTCACCCTAAATCTGCTTCGGCATTGTTGCCTTTGACGCGCTTTAATTCATAGCACATCGATGAAATAGGAAGGATCCCGTAATACTCGGAGCTTTTGCTGCCTCACATTCAAATTTTAGTCTGCAACTCTACTGCTATCGATTGTTTATTGATTTAATATCCGTTTCGAGTCATGCCTTATGACGCAAACCGGAACTGCGAAAGTCAGAAGATATAGGAAGTTGTTGAAAATTTCTCACTGCATTGCAAAACTTGGCATTAACTATGAACACCACTGCCCTCTGGTTCGCTGATAAATTGTTCTTTGGGTAATCTATTGACCTTTGCTAATTTGTGTTACCTGCCGGAAATAATTTCGTATTGTGGTTCCGTCCTGCTATGTCGTAGTTTCCAATGTTTTCATCTTACTGTGCAGTTCGATCGGAAAAAATATGCGCTAAATTCTTAGATAGTCAAGAATCATATAATGTCGAAATAACTCATCGTGTAAACAAAATTTCTGTGCTATCTGCCAGAAAATAGTCCGCAAAATGTTGGCTTACGAGCAAACTACGTTAACAAAATAAAATATCCAATGCAGCAAATGTCTAGGAAGCGAAAGATTGAACGAAAAAACATTTAAAGCTACTTTGTGAATCAATTAATTATATATTTGACGTGCTTGCACCTCTAGTGGAAAGTTGTCACACTCTCGACGACATCAAATCGTTTGTGGACAGTTCGAACGAGTCAAAGAAATCTTGCTGTAAACTCAAGCAAAAAAGGGGTATAGTGAAGATTGGTTTTGTGTTTTTTGGCCTTTATATGTACACATGCAATGCTGTACAAATCTTCAAGGCTATCAGAGAACTTCTTCTTGTGATATCTCACATAAAAATTTCGTTCTTGCCTTTATTTTCCGAACTTCTCTTTTGTGCATACTATTTCACAATTTAAGCATAATCGTGCAAGAACCAAAATCATTTAGCAAGTGAAATGGATAATCATGTCACATCCCTGGGATAAAATTTGCTTATGTGCATTGATTACCAAAATTACTTTTGTTTCTTCGGATAAAGTTTATTGGGCCGCTAAAATCTCAAAAGCTTATACGTTATATTCTACCTCGTACTGGATCTTGTATTTCTTATATCCATTTGTGGGTTTACTTTCCACGATGTTGATCAAACAAATGATTGCTTGCACTTAGCAAGACTAACGATTACTTGTTTGCTGAGCATCGCCTTTCACCTTTCACGTGAAGTAAAATTTATTCGGTGCTTATGTGAGCGCGAAACTCCGGATCGAAATATTCTTTGGTTTTCCTAGCCGCCCTATCCAAGCAAAATTTGGCAATGGGACGTGGCTTTCTGATGGAACTGTTCGTAATTGTAGCGTGGAATTAAATTTTCGAGTAGGCACGTAAGTGAGCGGAGCGTGAAGATTCGGGCTCGTGCTCAACCTACGGAACGATTCCATACCCACCACCAATAATGAGTGGAGTTCAGTATGTTTTGCGTATCAAAAAGGAATGCATACGTTTCGCGATTTCTAATCCGTGTTTGAATTTCGCATGCCATGATATCAGCTCTCTCTCTCTCTCTTGATCTGGTCCGATACAAGCCGTGATGAGCTGTCATGATTGAATGGCTTCGAAAATTTTAAAACAGGTAGAAATTTAAAGACTTTGTACCTTGAATTCGAAAATATAACCGAATATTCATAAATGAAGTCATGATAAGTGTAAGTTTGAATCCTAAAATTGCCTCCACGGCTGTGTTGGAACCGTTTTTTGAGTATTAATGTCTTTAAAATGTAACGGATATTGTTTCATATACAAGTATGCTAACTTACGCACTTTCTGACTGAAACACAGAGGTAGGACAATGCTTTTCTTATTTCAATTTACGTCAAAAATACATCTCGTTCGTTTTTTTCATTACAGCATCATCGGAAAATTTGAAAGCACATGGTGGCTGCTTGGCAAAAAATTTGCAAAGCACTGGTAGTTCTTTCACATATTTCTCATACATAGACAAAGTTCCGCATTGAATGTCAAAGTCATGAGATCAATTATTTATAATGAATTTGCCTGAGATGGCAGGGTGACGATAGATCCGATTTAGCATCTGAACCCCCCGAGATATATCTACGGGAGTTTGTGAGTTTCTTATTCGCCTACGCCTTGAATCAACATAAATTGTGTTGTAAGCTAAGATTCCGAAACTATGTAATGGTTCCATTTGAACTATTTTGAATGTCAGTAACAGAGATGTCGCTTCGTTAGAGCCATGGAAGTTGAGATAAATCGATAACTACACCATGTAAGATGCAATCATGTGCTCTGTCTCTGTCCTACCGAACAGATTTTCTGTATTTCAGCTCAGCCCTTTCGTGTGAGATCAACGTAATTGATGTACGTGACTGAGCTGTATAGGACTGAAATTTGTTCTTTAACTTAAAATTTGAAGTAGAGTTTCAGGTTCTTTTACGAAATGGAGACTAAAACTGTTGGAATTGGTGCTGTAGTATTAGGCATATCGAAAAACTTATTTCGTCTCGAACACCGTCTGTTGAGTATCTGAGCGCCCTCCAAACACAAAAGCTGGAATTTAATCCAATAAGTAAGTTTAAAGACAATTTTTGCTTTGGCTGTTTGTTCTGGTTAAGTAGCATCGGAGTTCGTTTTAGCTATTGGTTGCGAATTATTTATATTTCTTACTTTTCACCAACATCTCTACACCCTTGATATTAGCATTTGTTAGCAGCACCTAAGTGTTATCTCGACAGAAGCTTTGGTCTCATAGGGTTCATGCTCCGTTTATTGAACAATGATTGTTAAAGCACATTGATGTTTTGATTTTCGGTGTCATGATAGTTCACTTTGTTCAACGTATACAGTAAAGGAGAAAAATAAAATTTTCAATCTGACGACCACAGAAAGCCTTGTTCTCTCTGTACAATTCCGAAGTAACCCGTCGTTTTAGTGATATTACCCTCGCCTCTTACACTGTTGCTCCAAAGCTGATTACGTCAAGAATTGCGTTGATGCGAAACTGCATATCGAAATAGTGAATTCATGCAAGTAATGTCCAAGCATTACCGCGTCTTATAGTGAATACCCGCGATTTTCGTTTTATAGGAAATAGCGATTCAACGCTCGGACATATTACGCACGCGTTTTGTCTTAGACTGACACAGCTTGAGTACACAGCGATAGAAAGCAACTGTTTTCAGTAACCAAATCACTAGTAGTAGAGACGAGCGCTTGTTCAAGATTTAATGGATTGAACTATCACAAATGTTCATAAACAGCTGCTTTTAGCTGAAATTTGTACTGAGACGAGATTTCGCCGTTGAAAGTCCAAAATTTCGAAAGTGAAATGGCAAAATTGAAGTTTTCTATGTATTTAATCTCGATAAATTCTAGTGATAATTACGGTTAGCTGTTGAGGTTTGTTTGTAACACTCCCAGAACCAGTGCACTCAAACACATATCATGAATGTACCCAAATTGAACTATGTAGGGCTGTAAAAAAGTCCGTGATATTACCAAGTGGCAGATCATTTTTAATATTCGAATATTTACTTTATCAGAATTTGAAATACTAGGACAATGATTGCTGCTTTTATTCGAGATACCTATCAATTAATTAATTCTGATCAAAATGGACACATGTATCGCACGTATTCACTCAGAGAAACGCGCGATATGCGTTTACGACCATGCTGCTTTGATGTCATGTGCTCAATATCAGCCGAGGGCACAAGCAAGCATTGTACTGTAGTTAAGACGATTCGGTAAAGGATGCGCAGTAGAAGTGGCTTGAACATAAACAAAAAATCATATATGAATCATGTTGGTTATGTTTGATTATTCGAGTCAGAATCATACGAAGAATATTCTTCGGAACCCTTTCTTCCCCTAATCCTAGTTGACCACGGAGACGGAACTGCCGAATTTCTGATTGCAATAGGTTTCGCCAGTGAGGCTTATGAACTTTCCAACTTTTCGCAAAAGATGGTTAAATTTCACAAGTAACTAGTTCGGAAATAGATGAGAAAGGAACCTGTAGGCTGGAGAATTAGATCCCCTGGGAGTTCTTGAGATAACCAATAGATAATGTTAGCATTGCGCTGCGAACGCAGCGAAAAGTAAAGAATTAAGATACGAATATATTCATGCCCGAGAGGTGCTCCGAAATAAATACGATTCTTTACAAGAAACGATAGGAGAATTCGAGCAGTAGCCAACATCGATGCTGGAAATATAAACTTTGAAAAAATGATCAACAACAAATAGTGCAAAGAGATAGATTATTGAAACAAAAAATGAACTTTGGCTTATTGACCAACGATACTTGCCTATTCTGTCTGACGAAGGTTTGTTATACTCCTAAAATTTCAAGACTCTTGAAAGCACCTTGAATCACCACAGAATGAACTAAAGTTTTAGAAGTAATCTGAGGCAACCGAAGAGAAACAAATGTTCTGTCGGCATCACTAGCATTGTGATAAATTGAATATTCTATTTCTTGCAATCAGACCGCACTGCATGTAGCTATAGCTGAATTTCTTGTTTTTCTCTTCTGTTCTAAAAGCAGGCTCAAGAGAGTACATCACATGGCTCGAACGCATCTATACCGCCTGTCAGTTAAAAAAACTGAGACAAATTAGCTGTGTACTGAGTCTGATTGCGTTGTGAGATCTCACAAGCAAAGTTGAAAATATTTGAAATGTGCTATTTCGACTGCAAAAATCAATTTCTTCTTAACTTAGGTATGCACTATAAATGCAAGTATCAACGTCAAGGCGCTAAAGATGCAAATACATGGTGATTTTTCAATTTACTCTGACTTCGAAATCGTGCTCTTTCTACTAGCCGCTGTACAGTATAGAAGAATCAGTCACATAAAAATTTATAAAACTTTAACTTGAACTTAACTATTTTGTCACTATTTCCATTGCTTATCAAAGATCTGCTAGTCATGTCTCCAGAAATTTTAAGCAGTCGGATTAGGGCTCCAGTCTGATGATCAGAGCCAGCACGGTAGTAAGAGCCATTTATATTCTTGCCTTACCAGTGGCCTAATTCATCACATAAAATTCACCATTGTAACCGTCTACAACTAGATACACTTACTGAGAACCGCCTGAGGACATCGAACTGGAAAATGATTTAAGTAGCAATCGAAACAGAGCAGAAAAACTACTACTTGACTGTTTTGCGCACATTATAATTGTTTTTCTTTAAGTTTAACAAGTTTTCCTTGAAAGGCTTTCGGAATAAGATTGCATTTTGATAGTCGCAACGTCATAACTGTTCACGGTTCTAAATATCTAAATAGAGTTATCTTAATTTTTAATTCTCAGAATTCAATATTGAAATCATCTAATTCCTGATTCTATATCCTGAAAGGCAATAATTGATGTTCTCCCGTGTTCGAAATCGTTCTAACATGCATCTTCAGAACTAAATGAATGTCACTTTCAAATTTTGACAAAGAATTCTTTGACACTTGCCAACAGCAAACTCTTCGAGAACCTTCCATGTTCGATGCTAAGATTAAACGTCGACGATGAACAAAGATCGCGATTGGATGTCGATGAATCTTTCTTATCTAAGAAATCTTAGAATTATCTTTTCTTTGATACGTAAGACCGTAAAGATCCAACGTAAAATGTTACGGTATTGTCCTTCGTCATCTATTTAATTACCTGTTAAACTTCATTTGACATCTATTTTAGTGTATAGTTCGAGTATTCGCTTCAAAATGATGATGTACATATTGAAGACTTTCCGGATCTTTGACACTGCTGGACATGAAAACAATTTGTGTCTTCAATATTTTAATTGCACTGTCCTGTTGATACCTAAGATGTATCAAATTACGTAGTGGTTGCTGGATTTGTGTTTTACTTCAATATTTCTGAATTTATCTCATATACAGTAAGAATATCTCCACCACTGCTAAATCTGATAGAGTGAAAATTTTGATGTAGCTTTTCTTGAGTGAATGAATCGAGTAATGAACAAAGCAATAGCGAAAATTCTACTGCATACTTCTAGATATCAAACGTAAAAAATCTCTAAAGCTCGTCGATAAAATCAGGTTCATAAGATTCATTTGTCTTCCGAACTGCCGCATCTCATGCTTTGTATGATTATTCATACTTCCTGCTGAGCACTCTACGAAAGTAGATGTGAACAATTTACAGCAGCGCCTCGCTTTAATACTCTAACGCGACGATTTTTCTACGAATAAATAATTCATACGGAGTAGTACGATACTATATCTCTGAATCTTTTCCTAAATCATCTTTTCAGTCACTGTCGTGAGCGTGTTTCACACAGATGGCGGTTCGCTGTATGGAGCTTTTGCAGCTGCCTTATGCATGATTTCTCCTACTGTTTCGATTGCTCCGACTTTGAATGGCGGAAAATGTGGCACACTGCGGTTTCATGCATTCGTTAGTGTCGTTTGTGCCCACAGTACTAAGACAACTTCATTACTTCTTGTGCACAGCAATGATCTTGGAGTATGTCCAATTTTTTTACAGTAAATACGACTTTCGTATACACAAATCATTTTACAGGCAGCCAAATTTTTTCGAAGAAACCCTAGAAATCGTTCGAATTCAAGTTTTCGACCTACTTTAATGTCTCTGAATCTTGTTAAAGTCTACGTGGGCAATGACG
>JAAUYH010089559.1_pt1 | contig 12981 bp, 8 predicted proteins | sample 7278061 | NCBI WGS metagenome assembly JAAUYH01 (sample SAMN14350203, study PRJNA611818) | marine sediment metagenome | isolation source: surface marine sediment (0.6m) | place: French Polynesia: Moorea | collected 2018-08
AGTTTGGCGTCCCGCATCAGCATCTCCACCCGATATTCACGCATGTAGCCATTGCCGCCGAGTAGTTGCACCGCTTCCAAGGCGCACTCAGTTGTGGCTCGTGCGCAGTATAGCTTGGCCGCGCTGGCTTCTGCATCACTCATCCGCCGTCCCTCTTTGGCCATCCATATCTGCTTAAACATCCGCCCCTCGACGTTCTTTAAATGCATGTACATCCGTGCCAGTTTTTCTTGAACCAATTGATACTCGGAGATTTTACGCCCCCAGGCCTCCCGTTCCTTGGCGTAATCGGTGCAGATTTCTAGGCAGCGTTCGATAATGCCCACACACATGGGCGCCATGCCACTGCGCTCGGTGTGAAAGGCATCGCGCCCGCCGTCACGACCACTGGCGCGTTCCTTCATGCCCAACAGCCGGTCGGCGCTCACGCGGCAATCTTCGAGAAAAATTTCGCCTGTGGGCGAGGCATTCATGCCCATCTTCTTCATCGGCTCAGACACCGATAGCCCGGCGTCGCCTTTTTCCAGCACAAAGGCCTCGATGGGACGACGCTCTAGGGGCACACCGTCGCCGTGATCGATCTTGACATACACGATCAAGATATCGGCGTACGGTGCGTTGGTGATAAAGGTCTTCTGCCCATTGAGTATGTAGCCGCCGCCTTGGGCCACGCCACCATCGACGGGGACGGCCACCGTGCGCATAGAGCGAAATGCATCGGAGCCGGCGCCGGGCTCGGTGATGCCCCAGGCGCCGATCTTTTCCACCGATAAGATGGGCAATGCCCAGCGCCGCTTCTGCTCCATGGTCCCCCGCTTCATGATCGCGGCCCCCGCCAAACCCATCGAAGCGCCAAACGCCAACATAAACCCGGGACAGCTGCGCGACAGCTCAAGTGCCATCAGCGCAACCAGTGCCGGATCGAGCCCACTTTGTGCCCCGGTCTCACCGCCGCCGTCGTCGCCGCCGCCGCGGCGGCCGCCCTCGCCTTTGGGCCCTTGGACCGCATCGGCTCCGGTTTCGCGCGCCTGATGCTTGCGCTCCAGCCGTTCCATAGTAGAGCGCGCCATCTCTGCGATACCAAAGGTTTTCGCAAAATGGCGCATCAGGTCGTAGGGCTCGGCGCCCGACTCAATGGCGTCCACCTGCGGTTCGAGATTGTCGTCGACCCAGCGCCGGAGCATTTTGCGCACCATTTGGTGCTCTTGGCTAAATTCAAACATCACATCACCTCATGTTGCCGTCGGCCATAAAATCTCTTTGCACTCCTCAAGGGAGGCCACCTGCCGACCCGAGAGCTTGACCATGTCGACGGCGGCGGCCACCAGCTCGCCATTGGATTTGGCCATCTCGCCATTTGGCAGATAAAAGTTGTCTTCTAGGCCCACGCGGATATCACCGCCCAGGCTGAGGGCCGCCATACACAGCGGCCATTGCTCGCGACTAATGCCGATGGCCTTCCAGCGCGAGCCCGCCGGGATATTGTCGGCCTGGAACGCCAAGTGGCGTGCGGTTGCCGGAATGCCGCCGAGCACGCCCATGATGAAGGAAAAATGATACGGCTTTTGCAGCAAGCCCATCTCTTGCAAGACCGTATGTGAGTGCACATGACCGGTATCAAAGCACTCCATCTCGGGCTTGATGCCCACCTCGGACATGACCTTGGCAAAGCCGACGATATCTTCGAATGAATTGGCAAATACAAATTTGAAAGCAAAGTCCCCGCGGCGTTTGCTCCATTTGGCATAATTCATCGAGCCCATATTCAGCGCCGCAATCTCGGGTGCCAAGGACAAGTGGGAAACTCGATCTTTCATCGGTCCGGCGCCCCCCGTAGACCAATTGATGAGTACTGGGCAGCGCGCTCTGATCTCAGTCATAATGCGAGCAAAGGTCTCCTTGGCCCAACTGGGTGTGCCACTATCGTTGCGGGCGTGAACGTGCACAATCGCGGCCCCAGCATCGTAGGCGCGCTTGGCTTCGTCGGCGATCTCCTCGGGGGTATAGGGAATCGCAGGACAGTGCTTTTTCGTGGTCACTGCGCCAGTAAGGGCGCAGGAAATGATGACTTTATCAGCAGCATTCATCGCATCAGCCTCGCAGAAGTTGGCAAGTCTTTGCCGATCGCTCTTCATTCATTTTCGCCACCGGCCGAACGTCTGACAGGCCTTTGGGCAGGCCTTTGGGCAGGCCTTTGGGCAGGTCGCTGGGCAGCTTGCTGGGCAGGTCGCTTCACTTGGCTAGCTACATGACTGGCGAGCTTGTCGAGAGTGGCGATGAGCTGCGTGCGCTCATCGACCGGCAGGGCCGCCAACGCGGTGCGCAGAAGATCCCACGGCGCTACCTCGATACCGGCGGCGAGCTCGCCACCGCGCGCCGTAGGGGCGATGATCCATACCCGCCGGTCACGCGCGCTCTGTTCGCGCTTGACCAGACCAGCCGTCACCATGCGATCGATGATGCCAGTGATGGTCGAATTCTTGGCCGCCAGGTGATGGCCCAACTCCGACAGCGACAGCGCACCTACGTTTTGCAGTAGCTTCAGCACGTTGAGCTGGGTGGCAGTAATGCCGTGGCGTGCACATTGCTCTTTGGCCAATCGCCGGCTCTCTGCCTGCAGGTAGATGGCGGTCTCTACGATGCGATCGACGCTCGAGTCCTCGTGCTCGCGCAAACGCGGACGTGCCGACTTTGCCGGAGAATCCGCCGATTCCTCCGCCGACGCCGCCACGCTGTTTTGCTTCACCGACATTTCGCTTTACGAAATATCGGGTTTGCAAATGAATGTCAAGCAAATGTATGACGACCCTTCAGAAAGAAATCGACAATTCGGTGTCACCGGTTTGCTTGACAAGGTCACACAGCTTGGGTAGAAGTGTCCCCGTTGCTGCGGGGTGGAGCAGTCCGGTAGCTCGTCGGGCTCATAACCCGAAGGTCGCAGGTTCAAATCCTGCCCCCGCTACTTAGGCGTATCGGCGGTCCTAGATTCTGGGACCGCCGATTTCGTTTTCGGCGCTTTTCTTGCGACGCCATTGTCGAACCGACCCGCTGGATTCCCCAGGGCTGAAAGATCGGACAAAAAGCACCAGCCACCTAGTACCTCGCCACCGGGGCGCCTCGACGCCTCCAACTCATCAAAACCCCTGTGGCGAGGTACTAGACGCGATCGCCCTAGGGGGAGGGATCCGATACCGCCGCAGATGGGCCCACAGGCATTTCGGGATAGGAACTACCTACGGCGCAGGGGATGCTCCTCGACATCACGCACTGAATTGCGAAATTGCCGGCGGAGGGCGTCCTCAGTCAGCGACTCGGCTAACGCGTTGGTCACCCGCTTGCTGCGCCTACGCAGTTCATCGGCCGCATTAGCCCGGCCGCGCAGGGATTCGGCTCCGGCCCAAGCCGTTGCAATACGCCACTCGATGAGCGGACAAGGATAACCGTCGAGGGTGCTCAGGGCCCGGCGGTATTCGTTGCAAGCGCGCTCGACCGCGTCGTTCAAAACTGCAATATCGCCGCGCAACTTGTGCACCCACGCGATATGCTTGCGTGCCGTGGTCTGCTTGGCTTGGGCCAGGGCATTGTCAGCGTGATGCGCGGCTCGATCGATGTCACCACCGGCAATATGATAAAATATTAGCTCAGCTTCAAGTCGAATGCGGTAGCGCCAGCTAAACCAGGTGTTATTGGCCAAAATACGTAAGGCATGGTCGAGATGCTCGCGAGTTCGATCCAGCGCGCGTGCCTCGGTGAAGTTGCGAGCCAAGTTGACGTGGGCATTGGCTTCGGCCTCGGCATAGCCAAACTCGACAGCGAGCTCGATACTCTGGCGATCGAGGCGAGTAGCACTCTCGATATCGCCGAGTTCTCGGTGCAGCCAGGCCAGGGTATTGGGCAAGCGGCAAAGACAGTATTTGTCGTCGTTGAGCTCGGATAAATGCATCCCTTCATCCACAGCCGTCAGTGCCCCACCCATATGACCACGGTTGCCCAATGCCATGGCCCGATAAAACTTCAATGGCGCCGCATGGGCTGGGTTGATACGCGTTTGCTTTTGCCACCAGGCCCATTCGCGATCGCAGTCCTCATGCTCGAGTTGCCAAGCGTGAAGAAGGATGCGAAATCCCATCGCGTCCATCGCGGCGCTGGTTTCCTGATGGCGTTTGAGAACCGGTATCGAGCGGTTGTAGTACTCTCTGGCCGCGTCGAGATGACCGGAGCATAGGCGCTCTCTACCGAGGACGGCCTCAGCCTTGGCAATACCGATCTTGCTGTTCGCTTGGGTCCCTCGGTCCAAAGCGCGAAGACCATGGACGCGGGCGTTATCGAGGTCTTTGAGGTAAAAATACGCGGTCGATAATCCACAGATGGCGTCAATTTCTGCGTCGATCTCCACGCCAGTGTCGGTGGTACTCCGATGCTCTGACCCGATGTTTGGGTCATAAGAATATTGCGACAAACTCTCTGCCAGTTGATAGGATGCAATGGCATGTTTAAAACGCGCCGATGTCTGGTACACGTGCGCCATCAAGCGAGCGGCATCGTGGACATAGCGCTGCCGCTTGGGGGCGGGCAGCTTTTCGGCATCGGCAATCGCACGCTCGGCAAGGGTCAGCGCCTCAGAATTGGCATAAAGCCGCAAAGCATTTTCTGCCGAAGCCAAAAAGTTGTCACAAGCACGCGCGAATTCGCGTGCATTATGCCACAAAAGGGCCAGATCACTGGCGATGGTCTTGGTCGCACCACTGTAATGTGCAGTCAGCGCCTCGGCCACAGCGTAGCTGGTCGATGCTCGCTGGGTCGGTCCCATCGCATGGTAGAGCGAGTCCTGATACAGAACATGGACAAAGCGATACCGCACTGAGAGCGCACCCCCCGGCAAGGTATGCTCTTCGCGTTGCTCGACTAAGGCGTGGCTGCGCTCAAGGTTGCGAAGTCGCCGCTCCACCTCCGCAGGCTCAAGAGCCAATGCATCGGACAGCACCGCAGACTCGAAATCGCCAGAATGCACACTGGCCGCATCGAGCAGCCGACGGTCGCACTCTGCCAGGCGATCGAGAATACGCTGGATCATGCTCCGGACCGAGGCTGGCAAATCGTCGGAAATCGCCCGCCACGAGCGTGGGTTTGATGCTGAAACAAGCGGGCTCAAAATCGACCGTGCTGCGTTATCCGTGCTGACGATTTCGGGCTGGTGCCAAGCTAGCATGGACTCGACCTTCGATTCAGCAGTAGTCATATCTGCGGTCAATGCCACCATGAACAGTGCATTGCCTTCGGTGAGAGCATAAACGAACTCGCCGAATCGATCGGCCCCAGGGCAGCGCTGAGCAACATAAGCGGCTACTGCTGTGTAGTCGAGCAATCCGACGGTGACATCGTGGGCGATACCCGAGGACTGCAATTCAGCCTTGACCGAGCCGAATGCATGATCGCTCATGGCCAGTTCCGCCGCGCGATATGTGACCACAAAAAGCACATTCTGTCCTGTGATCCGTTCACTCAGATAGGCCAGCATTTCGACCGTCGACGGATCGGCCCAATGCACGTCATCGATGAGAATGACCAGTGGGCGAATTTGAGTCAGCTCGGCAACAAAACGGCGCAGCTCGCGCTTCATGCGCTCACGAGAAGCGGCCCGGGCGTCGGCGGCAATCGCGGCAAACTCAGGTTCCGTAATGGCCCAGAGCGGCGACAGTCGTACGTACCAGGTCGGTGCGACCAGTTCCATCAGACGACCGATCGCTGAGCCACTCGGACCATCCAGTAAGTTTTCCAGGGTTTCGAGTAATGGTAGATACGCCTCGGTACCGGCCAGACGTTGGGAGCAATAGCCGCGTCCGACCACGGCAGTCGGGTTGCTTGCAACAACATCGTCGAGCAACGCCTCGGCAAGAGTCGTTTTGCCCACGCCAGGCTCTCCACCGAGGCACACGATCGAACCGCGGCCGTGCATGGCAGCGTCTGTATATTCTTGAAGAATGCTCCACTCTCGCTCTCGACCCACGAAATCGCCGGAATCGGTGCTGGCCCGAACGCGGGCTCTATAGGTCGAAAACGAACGGCTCGGTCGGGATCCGTCGGCTCGCGGACTTGACGATGAACCAGCGAGATCGACAGCCACCTCGGCAAGACGCTCGTGCCACGATCGAAGGGCGCGGCTCGGCGAGACGGCCAGTGCTTGATGGTTCGACGTGTCCTTGTCCGCTTGAGCTGACGTAGAGGTCGACGGCCGTTGGCTGCGCTGAGCTCGCCACGCATCGAGCTCAGCGCGAAACGCGTAGACCGAACCCTGCTTGGCATGATGATGGCGCTGCACCGGCAAACCTTCGAGCTTTTCCCAACGCTGCGCCGTACGCACTGAAACCGCCAAATAGGAGGCGATTTCTTTCCATGAGCCAAGACAGTTGTCAATCAATGGTTGCTTCCGTTCTCGCATTGTCATGAAACTCTGACACGGAATTTCCAGACAAACCGTATAAAAAGCAAAAACTATGCCAATTTTTTAATTGGACCACATTCCCGCGCTTTTCCACCCTCGCTAACAACGTTCTGTCAACAACCGTCGAATGACGTGCCCGAGGAACGCCAAAGCACGACAAACGACGTCACGATGGGGGTGTCGTCGTTTGTCGTTTGGCGACAACGAATTGGATTGTACAGACTAAGGGTAAGCCAGGTCGCGGAGCAATTCATCACGTCGATGATGGCAACCCCGAACTGTTCTTGCCCGGATAGCGCGCGACTCATTCGGCCCAACACTCTTTACAGTGCTGCGCCATGAGCAACTGCAATTTCAATAATAACTGAGGTCAACGATATAATGATGTGCCTACGAATACAAACTCGATTATCTGTGCAGGCAGATCTCGATGTTGGATCAACCAAGCGAGTGGTTTGCGATGGAACCTACGCTCGACAAGCCTCTATCCATGGCAATGGCAATGCTGCTGCGGCAACGAATTCCGTTGTTACTGCCACTCCGCGCAGTGCCGAGGTGAACGGGCCTTGCCGCAATGATATCGATGACATGGAACTTCTTGACCGAACGGCAAAGCGGTGCCGCCGGGCGAGTATTCTCGGATGGGCGGCGATACTCATCGTCGTATTGGCACTGCATGGCTGTGCTAGCGACGGTTCCGTGATAGTCGACGACGACCCTGGATCTCACAACGGTCAGTTTTCTCCAGGTGAGACCGTCGCGGTTGTGATTACCCGAGGACTCGAAGAGTTCGGAACAAAACACGGTATCGACCTGATATACGTTGATCCATCGTCTCCCCGCTTTGGCACATTCCTCCAGCGCTTTACTGCTCTTCCGTATGAAGGCGGCCAGCCGCCTCACCATCTCTACTATAGCCCTTGGGGCCGCCTCTATGCCACTGGGCTCGACCCTCGGTGTAGTTTGATGGAGGTCGAACTCCTGCTCGATAACGGCACACCGGTCATAGAAAGTGTTGAATGCCTCCCCACCGGCGGCCAAGTCGTTGGCGAAAACATTTTGTGGCGGACGGTAAATGGCCGAGAATTCATGTATGTAACCTTCATGGGCGGAAATGGTACCAACAATATGGTGGGCCAAGGAAGCGTTGTGGTATACAATGCAACGACCCACGATATCGTGACAGTTATTGAGGATCCCGACGATCCCGACGATCCCGATGACCCGTTCTTAAAATATAGCCACGGTATTTCGGCCTACGACAACGTCATGGTCATCGCCTCTACCGTCATTCCATCAATTGATTTGAGCGATCCCATAAACAACGTGGGCAACTCCATCTCTTTAATCAACATGGAGACCAATCAGCTCACCACGACATATGTTATCGATGACGGATCGCCTGATGAGTTGCCATCGTCTCCAATAGAAGTTTTGTTTCTACGCCCAGAAATTCATCCCGATCTCAACCCCGGCGTGCTGGTCAATACGATGTTTGGCGGCGATGTATGGTACGCACCTTATAAACCGGAGCAAAAACGACTGGGGGAATTTCGAAAAATCTACGATGGTGCCGAGGAACATACCGGTGTTCCCCTTGAGTTCTACACTTACGAAGACAAACTCTATATAAGCCATGCCGTTCCAGGGGTGATCAAGCAATACGACTTGATTGCCTTACCCAACTTGGTTCCAGTCGGGCCCGATTTCATTGCCGAAGCCGGTGCCCATCACCTGGTATTCTTCGAGGCCGGATCCGGCAAAAAGGTGATGGCGTCGCAGAATAACTTGCTCGACTTGCGCGACTCGCTGGGGGTTCCCCTCAGCGCCCATAGCTTGACCGTCCACGATTTGGAAAGCGGGACAAAGCTCAGAAGCATTGATTTTTTCCAAAAATACAAATTGGGTTTGGAAAATATCGTGGGCGGATTAGACAAATATGGAAACATCGGCGAAGAATGGTTTTCCCATCACCATTAAACATCAAGATCCGTCATTTAGGCACTATTTTCTAAGCACTGTTTTCTTGGATGCTTCCCATGAACCACAAAACCCGATTCTTGGCGCCTATATTGGGAGTGCTCTGTTCGTGTGCAGTACACGAAGAAACTGCGCAAGCAACGTTACTTGAGGATTTTGTGACACCGTATTACTTTGGCGGTTTTTCTGTCCCTCAAGACAATCCAATGACTGTTGAAGGCATCGAATTGGGCCGTATGCTTTTTTATGAAAAAATGCTCTCGGCAGATAATAGCATTTCCTGCGGCACCTGTCATCAACAAGAAAAAGCCTTTACGGATGGAAGGGCCCTAGCCCTGGGCGTCAGCAAAAGGGAGCTACCGCGCAACAGTATGGCGCTGGTCAATCTGCTCTGGGGGCCACAGCGTTTTATGTGGGATGGAAGAGCCCAAAGCTTAGAAGATCAGGCATTGCAGCCCATTGAAAACCCCGACGAAATGGGTGAGACGCTAGATAACGTGGTTATCAAACTGCAGGCGATGCCGATCTATGTCGAGAAGTTTCGTACAGCGTTTGGCACCGAGGACATCACACCGACCCGCATTGCTCGAGCTTTGGCAACGTTCCAGCGAACTCTGATTTCGTTCGATTCCAAATACGACCAGTACCTGCGCGGCGAAGTCGACCTCGATGAACAAGAACGCTGGGGCCACCAGCTCTTCACCACCCACCCAGATGCAAAAGCGGGTATCCGTGGCGCCAACTGTGTCGATTGCCATAGTCAATTTTTAACCAGCGGATTTCAGATCGGATTCGACGGCTTTAGTAATAACGGGCTCGATGACGAAGGCGCGCTCGAAACCGGCCTGTTCGCTGTGACCGGTGAGACCTACGACCGGGGCAAGTTCAAAGTTCCCACACTGCGCAACATCGAACTCACAGCCCCCTATATGCACGATGGCCGCTTCAAAACCCTTGAAGAGGTCCTAGACCACTATAACGAACACATACGAGACAGCACTACGCTCGATCCGCTCATTCGCGAGGCGAGCAATCATACTCGAAAAGGCGATGAGCCGCCAGGCCTCGACCTCACCGAGGAAGAGAAGGCGGCCGTTATCGCATTCTTGAAAACTCTGACCGATCAAGGATTCATTACCAATGAACGTTTCTCCGATCCTTTTTAGTGGGCTATTGGCGGCTTCTGTGGCCACTTCTGCCGGCTGTATGGGCCTGGATGATGATGATTTTGCCTCTGTAAAACTGAGCTTCACTGCACTTGTCGCAGGACAGCCATTGCGCATGGACGGCACGCGCTATGGCAACCCAGGCGGCCAAGGAGAATTCGAAATTACCGACTTCAAGCTGTATATCAGCAACATAGCCATGAGGGACTCGCGCAATGATGACAGATTCGTTGAATCCAATAGCTACCACCTGTTGCGATTTTCCGCCCTTGACAATACGTACCAACTCACACTAAATGACGTTCCAGCAGCAGCATACGATAGCATTGATTTCTCGATCGGTGTCGACCCGCAGGCCAACAGCCGCATCGATCACGTCGGCGATCTCGATCCAAACAATCAAATGGCCTGGAACTGGAATGTGGGCTACAAATTCTTGGTACTGGAAGGAAATCTCTATCCGGACGACGCACAAGCCGCGGTTCCCCTGGTTTTTCATGTCGGGTTTTCTGACAACTACAAAGAGCTATCGCATCGCGTCGATACCGGCCAACTCGATGTATCAACAATGTCGGAGGCCGAGCTGGCCTTCGACATTGAAATCACCGAGATCTTCAAAAACCCGTGGCAAATCGATCTCAACGAGTTGCCCAAGATCATGTTCGACCCCGACGACGTCTCTATGGTGGCACAAAACTACATCGATATGATTCAGCCCCGCGACAACGGATTATGAACCAACCAACCAGGTTCGCAATTGTTATCATGTATGTGTCGTTGCTGTTGGCGTGTAGTGCATCAGAACCTGATACTCGCCAAATGCTGGCCATTCCCGCCCACTTTCCCACGCCGGTCGATCGTTCGAACCGAAATCCACTCACAAAAGCCGGCATCGAACTTGGGCGGAGATTATTCTATGATCCAATTCTGTCGAAGCGATACAATATCGCCTGTGCCGACTGCCATAGGCAGTCGCTGGCCTTTAGCGATGGAGTCGCTCTATCGACCAAAGGCGACTCGGGCAGTCGTCTGCGCAGAAATAGCCCTCCGCTGATCAATCTAGCTTGGGCCGAGAGCTTGTTCTGGGATGGTGGCGCCAGCGATTTGGAGTCGCAAGCGTATGGGCCACTCATGCACCCCGACGAGATGGGGACCGACTTGAGCGAGGTGGTAAAGCGGCTACAAGCCGACCCTGAGTATGTGCAAGCGTTTCACGCTGCGTTTGGACCGATCCCCATTGCATCGGCTTATATTGCAAGAGCACTGGCACAATTTCAGCGTTCCATTGTTTCGGCAGGCGCCAAGTACGACAAGTTCATGATGGGACAGGTGACGTTGAGCGCCATCGAACGTCGGGGACTAGCGCTATTTCAGGAAAAAGCATGCGCGTCGTGCCATGTTCCACCGTTGTTCACCGATGGCGGCTATCACAATAACGGATTGGACAGCGTTTTTGGCGATGACCACGAAGGTATTCATCAAGGGAGATATCGCATTACAAATCGTCGCAAAGATATCGGGCGGTTCAAGACGCCGACCCTGCGCAACATCGCATTGACTGCACCGTATATGCATGACGGTCGAATTGAGACCCTAGACGACGTGCTTGAGCATTATCGCACTGGTATCAAGGACTCAGAAACATTGGATGGACGATTGCGCGATAAGGATCATACCGGAATCCTCATGACCGAGGGCGAAAAGGCCGCCATGATTGCATTCTTGCACACACTCACTGATCCATCTTTAGTCACGCATTGGCAATATTCCGCTCCTATGCGCAGTATGCCCGCGTACCCATAACATTTGGCAGCCAGGCGGCTCCATTTCTTGTCGGAACCGATGCACCATTTATCCTGGCCAGGAGAATTATCCTGACCAGGAACTCAAGGCTCGTTTCGTCGCGCTACTAACCTCAGTTGCAGTTAAAGTTCGCGGCTTGACCGATGCCGGCTGGCAGGCTGACAAAGACATCGGCAAAGCAGCTGCCGAAGCCCGATCGCGCTGTCCCCCATAGTCGAGGCAGGCTGTCGGGAATCGCGGTCTGCACCGAAACCGGACCGCAACCGCTGGTGCCGGTACAGGCCAGGCTCTCAACCGTAAACACCACGGTGCCATTCACGCAGGAAATCTCCGCCACCGCCGCACTGCCGACAAAACCCACCAGCGGCCCAGAGCCGTCGGTGTACAGGCCAATGCTACAAGTGGCGTCGGTGGAGAAGTCCCCCTCGCCTTTTTCCTGCGCTTTTTCAAGGCTGAATTGGTACCGGGCCAAGTCGGCCTCTTTGGCCGCGATTGCCTCTTCATCGGCGTTGTCTTTTCGCATGGCCGTCAGCTCGCTCTCGAGTTGTGCCACTGACCAGCGATGGCCGTCTTCGCCAATCACCAGCCGCTTATCACTGTCCATGTGACGCCATACGCCGGCAGCCTCTTGTGTCCATTCTCGGGCCAGCTCGTCCGTGGCAAAACGCAGCCCCTCGCTGCCGCTAAAGCTCGCCAAAGGCACGACGTCCATAGAGGATTCCACTCCACTCAGCTCTTCATTGACGTCTACGTCCCCAGTGGCGCAGCCGATCATCAATGCGGCCCCAGTAGCAATGGCAGAAATCGAATACAGTGTTTGTTTCATTGTTTATCCCTATTCTTTTCGTTGTAACAGTGACCTCTGCACAGAGGTCTAATACGGTTATAGACATTTACCTAGTAAGACCAGTCGAAGCTAACATATTCATCGAGTATACACGCTGGTTACCAGCGTGCGGCGTACGTCACCGAGCCATGCCACTTGCCTAGGTGATGCGCCGCCCTCGATGGACTCAATGTCAACGATATCGTCGGGCATGTCAAGGAGATCGATTTTAAAATCGCGTTTTAATATTTTTATTCATTTCCTGTCTTTTTATGTCTCATCTAGTCTGGCGAACAAGAAACTAAATCTTATTTTGATGTACAGGACATGTATCAGCCGTGTTTGAAACATGTCCATTGTGGGCATACCAGGAGCTCCGACCGATGCGGCACCGCTCTCGGCGTGATACGACACACACATCACGTTCACAGTTGTTCGCGGACTTCTTGGATGAGGGTGCGTAACCATTGGTGGCCCTGGTCGCGGCGAAAACGTGGATGCCACGCCATGTGGATGGGAAAACTGCCCAGATCTACTGGAGGCTCCAGGACGTAGAAGCGCGCATCGTCGACGAACAGTTGTGCCACCCGACGCGGCAAGGTGGCACAGGCACCAGTTTCGGCCACTGCCACGGGTGCCGCTAGAAAATGTGAGACCGACAGCAGCACGGTGCGCGATAGACCCGCTTTCTCAAGATGTTGAAACAGTCCCGTGCGCCACTGCCCCGGCGGCGCCACGATGACGTGCTTCATCGCCTCAAAGGC
>JAAUYH010032058.1_pt1 | contig 12979 bp, 11 predicted proteins | sample 7278061 | NCBI WGS metagenome assembly JAAUYH01 (sample SAMN14350203, study PRJNA611818) | marine sediment metagenome | isolation source: surface marine sediment (0.6m) | place: French Polynesia: Moorea | collected 2018-08
CTTCCAACCTTAATGAATTTGTTAGAGCTTTCTTAATTTTCGGTGCTTAAGATAACATTTTTTAAGCTACCTTAGAAAACTTTACACTTGGGTGGGAAACCAAGGAAAACGTTCTGATTAGAGATCGTTTTAGGGTTTGCCTGCTAGCATTTACCCCTCAGATAACTTTTATACAATGACGTTGAGCTATTATTTGTTACGTCTTGTTAATTTTTAAGTATTTGCTTGGAATGGTGAACCAGCCTAAAGACTGATTAAACCCCAAGCAGCTAGGGCTACTGCCACACTAACAAGTCCCAAAATAGTAGCTCCTGCTATGGTCAAGATTTTAGCTGCTAATAATACTGACTTAGGTGGATAGTAAGGTAAACCAATCCAGAAATCAGAACCTAAGTCCTGAGTGAAATATCCCAAGTTTTTGAGTTTGTTGCAGTAATCCGCTCCATAGCGAGGCATTCTCGCAAAAGGCAATTTACCTTGAGTTCTTTGGGGTAAGATGGGTCTTCTTGGGTAGGGAACAATATTTTTTTCGCCGAAATTGCTTAAATATTCCTCACTGTTTAAAAGTGTATCAGTAAGGGAATAGTCATTGTTAACCCTCCGTTGCTAACTGGAGACTGGCTTAGTTTAATATTTATCAATAAAAAACTTGTCCCATCAACAATGCGCTTCCATTGTTAAGTTCGTCAAAAATTATAGTTTGCTGTTAAAATGCTAAAATTGAAAACAAGGGAAAGAGCTATTATAGCTTTTTCAACCTACAAAGACATCTAATATAGATAGGGAGTGGGTTTAGCCCGCTTTTTTTATTGTTTGCTCGTCCATAAATGACTCATTCTTTAGTCCCTCAAATCATTGACTTGGCAAAACCTATTGCTCAAAAACTTAACCTGGAAGTGGTAGATGTGGTGTTTCAGACTAACAAAAATCCTCCAGTATTGAGGATAGATATTCGTAATACACTCCAGGATACAGGTCTTGAGGACTGTGAGCAGATGAGTAAAACCTTAGAAGCACAGCTAGATGCTACAGCCTTAATTACTGGTGCTTATGTTTTAGAGGTTTCTAGCCCAGGTATTACCCGTAACTTGACCACAGACCGAGAATTTATTACTTTCAAAGGATTTTCGGTTCTTATTAAAACCTTTGCCCCCTACAAAAATGAGAAACTATGGAAAGGGAAACTCCAAGGTAGGGATGAAAAGAATGTCTATCTAAACCAAAAAGGAAAAACCATTACTATTCCCAGAGATTTAGTTGCCAAAGTTCAAATAGATGATGCGAGTTAAAGACATTTATTTTTTGAGCATCACCAATTAGTGACACTTAACTCAGTTAATAATTAGCCCATTTCGTTAGGAGTAAAATTTATGACCCTAGTCAGTCTGCCTGGTCTTGGGGATATGATCGAACAGATTAGTCAGCAATACAATTTGCCTTCTAGTTCGGTACAAGAAGCCCTAAAAGAAGCTCTACTGAAAGGATATGAGCGTTTTCGTCGTACTAAAGAAAGCGCTCATCATCAGTTTGCAGAGGAACACTTTGATAATTTTAAAGTCCAACTCGATACAAGTGCGGAAGGATTTTTAATTCTCACGACTAAAACTGTAGTTGATAAAGATAAGCAAGATATTGTTGACACTGACCTAGAAATTGCCCTGCAAGAAGTTCAAGAACAACTGGGAGATTCCGATGTTCAGATAGGAGACGCAGTATTAGTAGATGTTACTCCAGAACAAAGTGATTTTGGTCGTATGGCTGCTATTCAAACGAAACAAGTTCTACTTCAAAAATTACGGGATCAGCAGCGTAAACTAATTCAAGAAGAATTTAAAGACTTAGAAGGTACAGTGCTTCAGGCTAGAGTCCTTCGCTTTGAACGACAGTCTGCTATTGTTGCTGTCAGCAGTGGTTTAGGACAACCAGAAGTAGATGCAGAATTGCCTAAAAGAGAACAATTACCTAATGATACCTATCGCTCCAACGCTACTTTCAAAGTGTATTTAAAAAAAGTTCGAGAAACTCCTCATCGAGGGCCTCAACTGATTGTTTCTCGTTCTGCTGCGGGATTAGTAGTAGAGCTATTCAGTAATGAAGTTCCAGAAATTGAAGAGGAAATTGTCCGCATTGTGGCTGTAGCTCGTGAAGCCAATCCTCCTTCTCGTCATGTAGGAGTTAGAACCAAGATAGCAGTAGATACTTTAGAACGAGATGTTGACCCAGTGGGAGCTTGTATTGGAGCAAGAGGTTCTCGCATTCAAGCAGTAGTTAATGAGCTTAGAGGGGAAAAAATTGATGTAATTCGCTGGTCTCCTGACCCAGCTACCTATATTGCTAACTCTTTAAGTCCTGCTAGAGTAGATCAAGTTTTACTAGCAGATCCAGAAGAAAAACAATCTCTCGTGCTAGTTGCGGAAGACCAATTAAGTTTAGCAATTGGTAAAGAAGGGCAAAATGTTCGCCTAGCAGCACGTTTAACAGGCTGGAAAATAGATATTAAAGATGCTGCTCTCTACAACAAAGATGAAGTAGTACCCAGTAATACTGATGCTGATGAGGTAGAAGAAGAATCAGAAGAACCATCAATAGACTCTTCCTTAGAAGAAGATACAGAATTGTCTGTTACTAAAGAAACCGATACCTAGTCTTTTTTGTGAATCAGCAATTAGTATTAAGTACTGATTGCTGCAACTTTTTGTCTTGGAAAACCAACTTTCAATTTATGAAACCCAATTATCGGCGTTGTGTCAGTTGTCGCCAAATCTTCCCCAAAGAACAATTGTGGAGAGTTGTCAGAGTTCATCCCTCCCACTCCATTCTTTTGGATTCTGGGATGGGTCGTTCTGCCTATCTTTGTCCTCAAGCAGATTGTTTACAACAAGCACGTCAAAAAAATTACTTTCAGCGATCGCTGAAAGTACGAATTCCTGAAACCATTTATCAATCGCTTCAAGAAAGATTAGAATCACAAAATTTACTAATGGTCAAAACTTAAGATAAATTTAGAGCCATAAAAATCAAAATAAATCATAACACTTCTGTATTTTTCCCTAAAATAAAGATATAGGAGGAATATATTATCCCCGTGAGAAAGTACTTTTACGGAAACAGCTAGAAAACTCAATCAATCCTATAAAACTTTATCAGTCATAAGAACCATGATGAAGGAAAACACCAACCCAAAAATAATCAAAAAACAGAACTAATAATTAGCATTAGGGGGCATAGTGGATGAACAACGGAAAAGTGAGAATTTACGAATTATCAAGAGAACTCAATTTGGAAAACAAAGATATTAAAGACATCTGCGAACAACTCAATATCGCAGTCAAAAGTCATAGCAGTACTATTACAGACTCTCAAGCAGAAAGAGTCCGAGGTGTTGCAGCAAAATATACATCGGAGAAACCCATAGACCGCTCAATTACCCATAACAAAGACAAAAAAAATCAAGAAAAAATTAAACGTAAGCAGCAAATATTAGCAATTCAGCATAAAACTGATAATTCTGAATCTGCTTCTTCAACTCCCAAAAAATCATCTTCTGCGTCAACTCTTACAGCCCCCCCCAAACGGCCATTTAGACCGCAATCAACTGTCTCATCTACATCTTCAACTCAATCACCTGTGTCACCAACTGCTAAACTTCAAGCACCACCACAATCTCCCCAAACTATTGCTAAGGAAGAGACAACCCCTTCTGAATCTATTGAATCAGCCTCAGTGGATAAACCCACCATCCCTAAACCTCAGTTGATATCCCCACCTTCTCGACAACAGTCTCCCAAACCTGAGGTAAAATCGGCCTCCGTACGAGAAGCCTCTCAAGTTACATCACTGAAGCAACCCATTTCTTCCGAACCCAAAACTGCCAAGAGGCAACCCCTATCTTCCAACCAGTCTGAAAAAGGCAAACAAACTCTAACTCTACCCAAATTACAAAGACCTCAAAGATTGAAAGCGACAGAAGAGCCTCCCGAACCAGATATCATCCCTACGGATGAGCCTGATGTGGATTTAGTAGATGAGAGTGATATCGAAATCGAAAAAAGTGGCAAAAAAGTCAAAAAAGATAAACTTAAACGTCCTAATCTACCCGACAAAATCAAAGGTAAGATTTGGGAAGATGAGGAAGAAGACGAAGATAAAGGAGGAAAATCTAGTAAAGCTAAGGCTGGAGGTAAAGCAAAACGTCGTCCCAAACCTTTGATTGACGAAGATGATGAAGACTTTTTCACAGACCAGAATCATAATCAAACTGACACCGCTATTAGCCTATCCATTGCTCGTCCACCAAAACCCAAAGCATTACAAAAGCAGGCTGCACCAGTAGCATCTAAAAAACCTCGTAAGTCTGTACCCAAAGCGGATAAGACTACGAAGAGCGAAAAACGAACTCGTAAAGTGGTAACAGGGCCTCCCGAACAGATTACCTTAACCAGTAATCTGACTATTAGGGAATTGGGAGAACTACTAAATACCCCAGAAACAGACATTATTAAGAGTCTTTTCTTTAAAGGTATCGCAGTTAATATTACTCAAACTCTGGATTTAGATATTGCTCGTACCGTAGCGGAAGAATTAGGAGTCAAGGTTGAAACTCCCGAAGCTAAATCCGCAGCTACCAAAGAAACAGAAATGCTGGATGCTGAGGATCTAGAGAATCTTCAGGCTCGTCCTCCTGTTGTTACCATTATGGGTCACGTGGATCACGGCAAAACTACTCTTCTCGACTCCATCAGAAAGAGTAAAGTTGCTCAGGGAGAAGCAGGGGGAATTACCCAGCATATCGGCGCTTATCATGTTGATGTGGAGCACAATGGCAAAAACGAACAAATCGTTTTCCTGGATACTCCTGGTCACGAAGCATTTACCGCAATGCGAGCCAGAGGAACAAGAGTTACGGATATTGCAGTGTTGGTTGTAGCTGCTGATGATGGGGTACAACCTCAAACAAAAGAAGCGATCAGCCATGCTAGGGCTGCGGAAGTACCTTTAGTGGTTGCGATCAATAAAGTTGATAAGCCAGAGTCTAATCCTGATCGCATTAAGCAAGAGCTTACTGAACATGGTTTAGTAGCAGAAGATTGGGGTGGTGACACTATTATGGTTCCTGTTAGTGCCTTAAAAGGAGACAATCTAGATAATCTTTTAGAGATGATTCTGTTAGTAGCAGAAATTGAAGAATTATCAGCTAATCCTGACCGTCCTGCCAAAGGAACAGTCATTGAAGCTAACCTAGACCGTGCTAGAGGTCCAGTGGCAACTCTCTTAGTTCAAAATGGTACTTTACGGGTAGGAGATAGTATCGTTGCTGGTTCAGTTTTAGGTAAAATCCGCGCTATGATTGACGATCGCGGAGATAAGGTAGAAGCAGCTACACCATCTTTTGCGGTAGAAGTACTAGGCTTAAGCGACGTTCCCGAAGCAGGAGATGAGTTTGATGTCTATCCCACTGAAAAAGAAGCCCGCGTTGTAGCAGATGCAAGAGCCGAAAAACAGAGAGATACTCGTTTGCAACAAGCGATGTCTTCCCGTCGTATTAGTTTGAGTACCCTTTCTGCTCAAGCTCAAGAGGGAGAACTTAAAGAACTTAATCTCATTCTCAAGGCAGATGTTCAAGGTTCAGTGGAGGCTATTTTGGGTTCTTTACAGCAATTACCCCAACAAGAAGTCCAAATTCGGGTACTTTTAGCTGCACCAGGAGAAGTCACTGAGACTGACGTTGACTTAGCTGCTGCTAGTGGTGCGGTTATTATTGGTTTCAACACTAATCTAGCCAGTGGGTCAAGACAAGCTGCGGAGAATGAAGGAGTAGATATCCGCCAGTACAATATCATCTATAAATTACTAGATGATATACAAGGTGCTATGGAAGGTCTGCTCGATCCTGAAGAAGTAGAAGAATCTTTAGGTGAAGTAGAGGTAAGAGCTGTATTCCCAGTAGGTCGCGGTTCTGTGGCTGGTTGCTACGTTCTTTCTGGTAAAGTCATCCGTAATTGTCAGATAAGAGTTCGCCGCGATAAACAAGTTGTTTATGAAGGCAATCTTGATTCTCTCAAACGGATGAAAGAAGACGCGAAAGAAGTCAATGCTGGTTATGAATGTGGTATTGGCACAGCTAAATTCCATGACTGGCAAGAAGGGGATATTATTGAAGCCTATGAAATGGCCTTCAAGCGTCGTACTTTATCTACAAAGTAACACCCTGAGAGTTGATAGTTGATGGTTGATTGTAATCGCCTATGATTGGTTGGTTTAGTGTTTAAGATTAATTAGCTCGTTGTTGATAGTTGATGGTTGATAGATGAGCAATTAACAATTCACAATTCACAATTCACAATTAAACATCAACTTTCTTCACCTAGCGAATGTGTTTCTTAAGAGTCTTAGGGAAAATTTTCTCGTTCCTTCACTCCTGAGCAGCATGAAAATAGTTGTAAATTTCTGTCGCTAAACTTTTACCAATACCAGAAACTTCTTGCAACTGCTCAACAGAAGCTTCTCGAATATAATCTAGGGAATGAAAATGGGCGAGTAACTGCTTCTGACGGTGAAAACCCAGACCAGGTATAGCATCTAAACGCGATCGCCTACTATCTTTTAATCTTTGTTGACGATGGAAACTGACAGCAAAACGGTGGGCTTCATCTCGCACTCGCCGTAACAATTGCACTCCTGGTTGTTCGATGTTGGTTTCTAGGGAAAAAGACTCTCCTGGTAAAAAGATTTCCTCTCTTTTTTTTGCCAAACTAACAATTTTTACCGCTTCTAACAAGTTCATTTCTTGTAGGACGGCTACTACTGCTGATAATTGACCTTTCCCTCCGTCTATCATCACTAAATCGGGAAAATCTGCCCCTTTCTCCCCTCTCCTATTAGGAGAGGGGCTGGGGGAGAGGTTCTGGGGTAAAGGTTCATATTTGCGAAACCTCCGCCTGATAACTTCTGCCATACTGGCAAAATCATCAGAATGACCAACGGTAACTTCTGGGTTTTTAATTTTATAGTGACGGTAATGTTGCTTTGCTGGTATGCCATCAATAAATACTACTTGAGAAGCTACAGCATTAGACCCTTGAATATGGGAAATATCGTAACCTTCAATGCGTTTGGGGATTTCTGGAAGGTCGAGAATTGTTGCTAAATCTTCTAAAGCTTGGTTATTGCGATCGCTGATTTTTTGAGTTCTGGCTAGTTCGTATTTTGCATTACGTTCCACCATTTCAATTAGTTCCGCTTTAGTTTGTCTTTGGGGAACGACTAAACTTACCTTTCTTCCTTTTTGTTGGCTTAACCACTGGGTTAATATTTCTCCTTCTGGTAATTCTTGTTGAGCAATAATTTCTGAAGGAATCTCTACCGCTTCTACTGTTCTATAATGTTCTTCTAAAACTTTTTGTAAAATTGCTCCTGGTGTTCCAGATTGAGCATCAGCAAAAAAACCTAACCGTCCGACTAATTTACCTGCTCGTATCTGAAATAACTGAATACAGCAGTGTTTATTGTCTGCTGCTAGAGCGATCGCATCACGGGAGATGGTATCATCGGGGAGAGAGACTTTTTGATCGGCGTTTAAACTTTGTAGTGCGATAATGCGATCGCGTAATTGGGCTGCTTTTTCAAACTCTAAATTCTCCGCAGCCTGATTCATCTGAGTTTTAAGAGTATTAACCAATTCATCAGTTCGTCCTTGAAATACCATCGCTACTTTTTGCATAGTTTGGCGGTATTCTTCGGGACTGATTAAACTCTGACAGACTCCTGGGCATTTTCCCATATCGTAGTTGAGACAGGGACGGTCTTTAAATAAAGGTTTGGGACGTTGTCTTAAAGGGAAGGCTCGTTTGATAATGTGAAGAGTGTAACGTAACAAACGAGTATCAACATAAGGGCCATAATAACGATCTTGCGCTTTTCCTAATCTTCTTTTCCGCGTAATAAAGATTCGAGGATAATCTTCTGACCAAGTAATACATACATAAGGATATTTCTTATCATCCTTTAACAGCACATTGTAGTAAGGTTGATGCTCTTTAATCAGGTTAGCCTCTAAAGCTAAGGCTTCAGCTTCAGTATCAGTCACAATAAACTCAATCTCTGTAACCTGACGCACCATCATCACAATGCGATCGCTCAATCGCTGAGAGTCGCGAAAATAAGAACGTACCCTAGTCCTTAATTTCTTTGATTTCCCGATATAGAGAATATCCCCATTATTCCCACTCATGAAATATACCCCAGGTTCGGGAGGAATCTCCTTGAGACGATTTTCTAACTTTTCTGGTTGTCCTATCAGGGGTTGCGTTTGTGTAAATGCTGTCACGAATTTAGCCACAAGAAGATGAATTATCAGGGCTATTTCATTCTAAAATTCATGAGTTCAAGTTAGCCAAAATTGCATCTTCGTCTTTATAATCTAACAGTCTGGAACGATCTTGTTCCGAAACTGCTTCGGGTGGATGTTCTCTTTCCCAGACAATAGTGCGCCTAAGTGCTTCATGGCGATCGACAATTTCTGTATAGCCTAATTCAGTACGAATGGTAGTTGAATTTGTAACCCAGTGCTGGTCGAGATTAGCCTTAAATTTCCAGGTATCTGGCATCTGGGTTTTGGGGAGTATCACTACTTTACCTTGCCAGCCAACAATATGAGCGATCGCTTTAACTAAATCCGCCTCAGTTGAACCTGGTAGTTCTGCCACATTATAAATCCGCCCCTTGGCTTTTTCCTCATTAACAGCTAAGGCGATCGCATATGCTACGTTTTCGACATAACCGTAACAACCTTGCCAACGAGCCAATTTTTCCTCTAGCACAATGGCAGGACGATTGTCCTCCATACGTTTGAGATAGGGATACAAGCGATGTTGATAATCTCCAGCACCATAAACCATGGGTAGCCTGATAATTGTCGCGGGTAGATCGGTGGCACTCATTAAAACCCGCTCTACGGGAATTTTGTCATAATCTTGAGCAAAAGGATCGTCGGAAAAACCAAGGTAGGGATAAAGCTGAGAGCGCAAAGGAGAGTTTTCAGTTAAAGGTGTTGGATCGATAATACCTGTTTCTCTTTGCCAGATAATATCACGGGCGCGATAGACATCTTGACTGCTAATAGCTACCACTCGTTGAGCAATATCTTTGAAAGTATTTACTACACCTTGAGCATCTTTAGCAGTGTAAGGAATCATATCTAGCACTACCTGGGGTGCGAGCTTTTGAAATTGCGCTCTATACTTTGATAAGTGATGGCGATCGCCTTTGAGCCACTTAACTTCTTTCGGTAAAGCTGCTTGTGTTTGCCTGCGATGAAACACTGTTACCTCATGTTCCATCTCTATCAGTTGGCGGACAACGTGAGGACCGATAAAATTAGTACCGCCGATGACTAAAACTTTCATAATTATTTTTTGACTAAATAGTTACTAAACCAATCAGCCACTTTTACCTGAAGGGCAGCGATGTCTCGGAAAATTTCAGGCTTGTCCTGGGCTGCTGTTAAATCGAGGTGATGTCCTAGATGCTGGAAAGCTTGCAGAGAAATTAGTTTTGATTGATTCCTTCCCTCGTAGTATGGAAGCAAAGCAGCATAAAGTTCTTCTACTTCGCCAAGCCGAAAAACTTCGTCCTTAACCCCATGCACAAATAAGAGAGCAGGAAGAGAATTCCCTTTAGCAATTTGTGCTGCACGAGCAATAAAGTCTAGGCGTTGTTTGGCGACTTCTGAGGAGGAAGACCAGATATATTTAGTCTGCTCTAGCTTGAGCCAAGGATATTGTTCTTTAAGAGTAGGATAATATTCTTTCATGTAACGTTCGTAGGTATCCACAGCAGAGACGAGATCTTTTGTCACCCCAGCTAAAACAGCCGTTGCGATGGGTAAATTACTTTCTGCAAGAGTAAGTAGAGTAGTCAAACCGCCCGCCGAAAAACCAAACAGACCGATACCAGCATCAAGGTCAATTGGATAACGTTCTTGTAGAGCAAATACTACTTCTGGTAACTCACTCATAGCTTGCTCTGCTACTGGTAACAAGAGTTTGAGAACATAGTCATCGACTTGGCGGCGCATGATTTCTTCAATTCCCCCCTCTGGAAGCCTTTGACCAAATAGCGGTAATCCGAGATAGGCTTTCCAAGCTGGCACGGTTTCAAGTGGCAACACTTTAGCTAGCATTTCTTCACTGTTTGGCAGACCGAAGCCATGCCACAAGAGGATAAGTGGTGCTTTGGCTATCTGTTTCGCTGGAGGACGCAATACGACAGGTACGCCAGCTAAGGTTAAATATTCTGTATTAGGCATAGTCTTTAATTATTAATTGATAGAAGAGTTACTTGAAAACTAAGCAGATGCAGGGGGTTTGGTGACAATCTCGTCGATTAAGCCATAGGCTTTTGCTTCTTTTGCACTTAGAAAGAAATCTCTTTGGATATCCTGTTCGATTAACTCTTGTGAACGACCAGTGTTAACAGCGAGTATTCTGTTAATTGTTTCCTTTTGGTAGGAGATTTCTTTAGCTGCTATTTCAATATCAGTCGCTTTTACCTCAACATTCCCATAAGGTTGCTGTATTCTAATTCGAGCATTAGGCAGCGCATACCTTTTGCTTTTAGTTCCCGATGAAAGCAAAATTGCTCCCATAGATGCAGCAGTACCCACACAGACAGTACAAACATCAGAGTTAATTTGTTGGATTGTATCGTATATGGCGATTCCTCCAGTGACTGAACCGCCAGAACTGTTGATATACAAAAAGATGTCCTGCTCTGAGTCTTCAGCGTCCAGAAACAGCAATTGGGCAATAATCTCGTTAGCTGTTTCGTCTGTGAGTTCGCCTCGCAAAAAGATAATTCTCTTTGCCAGTAAGTGAGAATAAATATTGAAGGCTTGCTCGACCTTATCTAATGATGAGACCGTAATGGGGATTTTGTCTGGTTCGGGAGGGTTCATGGCGATCGTCTCCACAAATGTCAATGGTAATAAGAGCAGATATTAATTAGCTAGGTAAGCTTTGATGAGAGTCTCCATTTGCGGAATGAAGGCTTCAATTGCTTCTGGACTAGGTTGAGTCTTTTGCCAAGTTTCGCGCTGCATCAGTCGCTCACTCCAGGCACTCAGCTTCAGATAATCATCCAAAGGCACACCAAGACTAGGTAGCCAAGGTATCATCGTTCCGGCAACAATATCAGCCCGAGTAAGGCGATCGCTACTAAAATATGGACGCTCACCTAATAAACCTTCAAAGAAGTTCAGCACTGTCTGAGCTTTCTGCTTTGCCTGTTCTAGTTTTTCTGGCTCTTTGGTAAAACCCATCATTTCCGAAGTGAGTCGGGTCAAGGTAGGTGAGAGTTCGTTGACTGTTACCATTTCCACCATTCTTACGGTAGCTAGAGCTTTTGTTTCAGTAGGTAGTAGGGTAGGCTGGGAATACTTTGCCTCCAAGTAATCAAGAATTGCCAAAGACTCTACAAGAGCAAAATCATCATCGACTAAAACAGGAATATGGTGAAAGGGACTAATTTCGAGAAACTCTGGTGTCAATTGATCGCCGTCTAATTTAACTACGATCTGTTCAAAGGGAATTTCTTTTTCTAGCAGAGCAATCCATACGCGACGAGAATTAGCAGAGATGGGATTGTGATAGAGTTTCAGCATAGATAAACCTCTTTGTAATTAGATATTTTTCTGTTTGATAAATTTCACAGTTTGTTGAATAACTTGTTTGTCCCGAAGAATTTTTTGGTGTCCGAGTCCTGCTGAATTCATTTTTACCCTCTCCAATACATTTAAGCCGTTGGTTATTTATTGATTAATAAGCCCAAGGGGTAGTGCAGTTATGAGGCAGAGTCAAATTTCCACCAGGAAGGCTTCCAACTATAGCGATCTTCTTCCGCGCTAACATGACCTAAACCTGGAAAAGGCATATGAGGAACTAACAATTCGACTCTAGACTGGCTAACTTCTTCGAGAAATTCTGTTCTGGTAGCAATACCTTTTTTATAATCAGTGTCGGAAGCCACTTCCCAATCGGGATGCTCTAAATCAAGGGGATCACTAAAAAAAATATCTCCAGTTGCTATTAACTTCTCTTGCTCCGAGGTAATCAAATATGATGTGTGTCCTGGAGTATGACCTGAAGTATCTGTGGCAATAATTCCTGGGATGATCTCAGTTTCAAATTCAAAGAATTTCGTCTTGTTTTTAATGAAACTCAACGTCTGTTGCGCTCCTTTAATCAGAGATTCCTTAGTTTTTGCGTCGAACAAAGAATTAGGCAAACTAACTTGAGGATCTGTCCAAAAATCCCATTCTGACTGAGAAATGTAATACTCAGCATTAGGAAAGGTTAAAGTACCATCTGCTGAAATTAAGCCTCCAATATGATCGGTGTGAGCGTGAGTAATTAAAATCATATCGATGCTATCTGGCTCTATACCAGCAGATGTAAGATTTTGAGCCAGATAGCCAGCCGTATTACCAAAAAACCGTCCCGCACCACTATCAATTAGGATTTTATGCTCTCCTGTATCGATATAGAGAGTATTGACATAAAACAAATAGTCGCTACTAGTAGGCAAAAAACTTTCATAGAGAGATTTTTTTATTTCAGCAAGCTCGGCATTAGGAATAAAGGAACTGAGAGAAATCATGAAATTGCCATCACTTACAGTCATAGCGTTGAACTTGCCGATTTTAAAGTGATAGACAGCAGCGTTAGTTTGGGTATTAGTAGGTTTAGTTTGAGCAATCCGAAGGCTGGGCGTAATCCCAATCGCTTTGGGACTATTGCCTAATTTAGAAGTTGCACCAAAGATTAACAACAGCATAGTACAGACTGCTACAAGCAAAAGTCGCCATTTTTTAGATAATTTGTCGAAAGCAAACATAAGTAACAATTCGATCGCCCTCCGCAACTTGTTGCATAATTTCAATTTGGATATTGGAGAAAGCAGCAAAATTAGAATGACCCTAAAG
>JAAUYH010160618.1_pt1 | contig 12974 bp, 4 predicted proteins | sample 7278061 | NCBI WGS metagenome assembly JAAUYH01 (sample SAMN14350203, study PRJNA611818) | marine sediment metagenome | isolation source: surface marine sediment (0.6m) | place: French Polynesia: Moorea | collected 2018-08
AAGAAACGGATCACTTCGTCATCAAAAACTGCGATATTGCCAGATGTTTGATAAGCAATATGAACTTCATGTCCCTGATCTACCAGGCGCAACAGGGTTCCTCCCATGGATATGACATCGTCATCCGGATGTGGACTGAATATCAATGATCGCTTGGGATAAGGATCTCTGCGTTCAGGCCTCTGGCTGTCATCGGCATTGGGTTTCCCTCCGGGCCAACCGGTAATGGTTCTTTGCAACTGATTGAAGACTTTGAGGTTAATGTGCTCGGCAGAACCGATTTCCGCTATGAGATTTCCCATACCGTATTCATTGTAATCCTCGTTGGTCAGTTTGAGAACGGCCTTATTTAGTTTCTTGGAAAGCCAGATGGTCGCCTTTTTGATCAAATGGTCATTCCAGTCGCATTCACTCACCAGCCATGGCATGGCTAAACGTGTCAACTCGGAGCCGGCAGCATGATCGAGAATAAATTCACAGTTTTCGTGACCTTGCAGGAAGGTTGCAGGAACGGATTCCCGGATAGCTCCTTCCACGGCTTCGCGTATGATATGAGACTTGCCTTCGCCCCAGGCCATCAGTATGATCCTTTTTGCAGACATAATCGTGCCAACACCCATCGTGATCGCTTTTATAGGAACATTTTCAAGGCCGAAAAAATCGCTGGCTGCATCGAGTCGGGTAATGCGGTCCAATCGTACTATTCTGGTCTTACTCTTCAAGGCAGAACCAGGTTCGTTAAAACCAACATGCCCCGTTCTCCCTATTCCCAGAACTTGAATATCGATGCCTCCGGCTTGTTCGATCTTTTCTTCATAATCCAGGCAGAACTCTCGCAGGTCTTCTTTATCCAACGTGCCATCTGGTATATGGATATTCTTCTTTTGAATATCAATATGATCGAAGAGATGCTCATTCATGAACCGAACGTAGCTGTGGATAGAATCCGGTTCCATCGGATAGTATTCATCCAGGTTGAAAGTGATCACATTTTTGAAACTAAGCCCTTCCTCCTGGTGAAATTTTACTAGAAACTCGTACATCTTGGTAGGAGTGGAACCTGTTGCAAGTCCGAGGACTACATTCTTGCCAATTTTTTGTCTTTGCCTGATGAGATCCGCTATTTCATTAGCGACGAAAAAGGAGGCTTCTTCCGAATTCTGATGGACATGTGTAGCTATTTTCTCGAACTTCCTGGATTCTTCATCCGTAGGAAAACTATAAGGACTGGGTTTACTGAGTGTTAAAGACATAGTATCAGATTGCTTGAATGGCAAAGATAATGATATGTTGCTGTTTCTTGCAATTATATATGCAATAAACTGCAAGTTTAACATTTATTTAATCTAAAAACAGCAAATAATTGCAATTATATAAATAATCCCTACCTTTGTAGGGTATATATTCTCTTATATGTTAAAGGAAGAACGTTGGCAAACCATCTTAAATGAAGTGGCCTTACACAACAGAGTATTGTTAACGGATATTGCCGAGATGCTTGATGTTTCCGTGGATACGGTCCGCAGGGATGTGAAGGAATTAGATGCTGAACACAAGTTGAGAAAGGTCCATGGTGGGGCCATTTCACTGGGATATGCCAATGTAGCGCCACCAAATACCAATATCTACGCTCAGGCAGAAAAGGTCAGGATCGCAGAAAAAGCGGTAACACTCTTACGCGACAATAGTGTGATATTTATCGATGGGGGGACCACCTGCCTGGAATTGGCCCGATTGATTCCGCCAGAGCTTCATCTTACCTGCTTTACTTTTAGTTTGCCTGTGGCCATGCAATTGCTGTCTAAACCCAATGTTCGGGTGATATTTATCGGAGGTGAAATAGATCGGGAGGCACAGATTACCTTAGGAGCGAACGCGCTTCATAACCTGGCAGACATTCAGGTGGATTACGGTTTTATAGGTACTGGTTATGTGGATGTTACAAGAGGTCTTACCGAATTCGATTGGGATATTGTGCAGGTTAAAAAAGCGATCGTCAATGCTTCTAAAAAAACGGTACTTTTGTGCATATCGGAAAAACTGAATTCTCAACATCGATATAAAACCTGCGACATAAGTGCTATCAATACGATGATAACCGAACTGGAGCCCGAGAATAATCTACTTAACCTATTTAGAAATCACGATATACACCTGCTTTAATTTATGGCGGATTTTAAGAAAATCACGGAGACACCATCCCATTACGACCATTTGGAGCGGATGGACACTGAAGATATTCTGAAGAATATCAATAGGGAGGACCAAAAGATCGCCGAAGCTGTTCGCGAGGTGATCCCTCAGATCACCAAATTGGTAGAGGCTGTGGAGAGTCGGTTTTATGATGGAGGTCGCCTTTTTTATATTGGTGCCGGCACAAGTGGCAGACTCGGAATCCTGGATGCTTCAGAGATTCCACCCACCTATGGTATGCCTCATGAACGGGTTATAGGCCTGATTGCAGGAGGTGATTCTGCCATTCGAAAAGCAGTGGAATTTGCCGAAGACGATACGGAACAGGCCTGGGTAGATCTGAAAGCCTATGATATTGACGAAAAAGACACTTTAGTGGGCATTGCTGCTTCAGGTACCACACCATATGTTTTGGGCGGGATCAGGGATGCCAGGAATAACGGTATTCTAACAGCTGGGATCACCAATAATCCGGGTTCACCATTAGCAATAGCAGCTGAAATACCTATTGAGATTGTGGTAGGTCCCGAATTTGTTACGGGTAGTACGCGTATGAAAAGTGGTACCTCTCAAAAACTCGTACTCAATATGATCACTACCGCCCTTATGATTCGCATTGGTAGGGTAAAGGGCAATAAGATGGTGAATATGCAATTGAGTAATAATAAACTGGTGGATCGAGGTACCCGGTATCTGATGGAAGGTTTGCAGCTGAATTATGAGCAGGCACAGGAGGTTTTAAACAAATACGGTTCGGTTAAAAAAGCGCTGGACGCCCTGAAGAAATAGGTTTAACGGGGATCTATACCAGCCACTTCTTCAATGGTCACCAATTTTTCACTTTTGTTTCCCCAGGAATTGTAGACATAATTCATGACATCGGCGACTTCATCATCTTCCAGCCCCAAGGGCATCATAGTATTGTTATAGGTAACACCGTTTACCACCATTTCTCCGCGCTGACCGTATTTCACGCCACGGATACTCGCCTCGCGGTTGTTCCGCAGATAATCTGAATTTGCCAGGGGTGGAAACGTGTTTTCAACGCCTTCTCCATTAGTTAAATGGCAGGTCACGCAGAAGTCCTCATAGATGAGTTTACCGCGTGACATACTGGCTTTTAAGGTGTCATCCTGATATAACCAAAGACCCAGACCAAAGACAATGCCCAGGTAACTGATCAAAAATAATTTCATAAAATAGCACTTGTACGGTTAGATGAAAATTATGGTTTTAAGAGTTTGGGACCAGTCTGTAAATGCCTTTACCTTCTACAGCTACGTAGATGTAACCATCAGGCGCTTGTCTCACGTTTCGTACCCGTCCGATGTTTTCCAGTAATTTTTCCCTGTAAGTAACTGTATTTCCGTCCAGTTCAAGTCGCTCCAGGTACTGGAATGCAAGAGAGCCCACCAATAAATTGCCTTTCCAATCCGGGTAAAGATCAGAAGTAACAAAGGCCATGCCACTGGGTCCGATGGAAGGTACCCAATAGTATATAGGCTGTTCCATGCCTTCTTTTGCGGTGATATTGGTAATCGGCGTGCCGTCGTAGTTGGTGCCATAAGTAATTACCGGCCAGCCATAGTTAATACCTTTTTTCACAATATTGATCTCATCACCTCCCATAGGTCCGTGCTCGTGGATCCAGATGGCTCCGGTCTGAGGGTGTTTCGTCATTCCCTGCGGATTTCGGTTACCTGTGGTATAAGCCCGTACATTACCATTTTGAACATCAATATATGGGTTATCCTGAGGTACCCGACCATCGTCGTGTATACGATAAATTTTACCACCATCCAGGGTAGCATCCTGGGGATTTTGGTCCCTGGCACCGCGGTCTCCTATAGAAAAATAGAGATAACCGTCATCGTCAAATTCCAGGCGACAACCCCAGTGTTGACCTTTTGTAGTATTAGGTGAAGCTTTGTATAATAACTCACTGTTAGTAAGTGAATTACCTTCTAGTTTAGCTCTGATAACCGCTGTATTTCCACCCCTGTCTTCGCCTTCCTCCGAGGAGTACGAGATGTAGATCCAACCGTTGTTTTCATAATCGGGATGCAGTTCGATGTCTAACAATCCTCCCTGGCCCCTGTTGTATACCTCTGGTGCGCCATTAATGGTTGTTTTAACACCATCCTTAAAATGTATGATTTCACCGCTTTTTTCGGTAATCAGCATACTGCCGTCCGGTAGAAAGACCATTCCCCATGGAATTTGGAGATCTCCAACCACTAATTCAGCCTCAAAATTCACCTCTTCGGGTGTATTTATTTCATTATCTGTTTTTTGCGCGCAGGAGAAAGTGGTCATTACAACGAAAAAACAGCTAATTATGATACTATTTCGCATAATCTGACGTTAATTTATAGTACTAATTCTAGGTTTAAGCCCTAAAGATAAAGAGAAAAGTATAAGATAAAACAACTACGCTTAGAATATACTGACCCCAAATCAAGCATATTCTTGCCATAACACGAATTAACCTATGCTCCCAAAGAAAAACAGGCATCTCTTGTATGCCGTGCTATTATTGGCACTTTTTGTAGTAGGTACTTCAGCAATAGCAAATACGTCATTTTCCAGGTTTTTATCCGAAATAATTGAGGTAAATACTGACAATTCCGTTGCAATTTTTGAAGAAGAGAACAGGGCTGGTGATTTTGCTTTGGCATCTCATACTACAAAAAATAACTCAGAAGTTAATACCTCTTTGAATGCCCCTATGTTTATGACCATCATCCAGGGGGCTGATGAAGAGGTAACCTGTCCGAATGACGGAAGTACACTGGCTAAGTTCTTCCTTTGCGGTACCAGTGATATCCGAACCATAACCCTTTCTCAAAGCGGTAGCTCTTACCAATGGCAAAAACTAGATCCGAACAGGTGTGCACTTTCTGTGATCGAGGATTGTGCTAATACGGATAATACCTGCTATGATACCGTGGGTACCAACTCCACTTATGACCTGGATTCGGCCGGCGAATTCCGTGTAAGGGTAGACGGAGGACAATACTACTATTTCAAATCATCTCTTAATCCGTTGGACCCACAGCTGATAAAAGAAGATATTATATGTGGTAATCCAGGTAGGGTGGAAATTACCAATGTACCTGCGGGTTATGAATACAGTCTCAACAATTCGGCAGGCCCTTACCAGGACGATCCGTATTTTGATATTACCACGGCAGGGAACTATATGGTCTGGGTACGACTAAAGAATGTTTCCAGTAGTGCTTGTTTGTTCCCTTCTAACACTGTAACCGTTGATGATCTAAACATCAATGTAGATGTTGTTGCCAATGATATTCTCTGTAGTGGTGAGTTGGGCAGTATTGATGTTACGGTTTCGGGAGTTCCCGGATTTTATACCTATCGTCTGATCAAAAACGGGGTTACTGTGGATACTTTCGGTCCCGATGCTGCCAGCAGTTATACATTTGCCAACGTAAGTGCCGGGATTTATAGTGTTCGGGTAGAAACGAATAAATGTAATGAGTTGGTTACCCTGGATATCAATAATGATCCTATTGAGATCGGTAATGGTATCAGTCCGCTCTCAGTTGCCGCAACAGCAAATGACAGTTTCGGATGTGGTGCCGCAACTGTTGATGTAGATATTGTCACTACCGGAGGTACCACGCCTTATAGGTATAGTCTTGATGGTGGAACCAACTGGAGTGCTCCTTACACAGGCACGGCCACCTTCACGGTCACTTCTTCTGGCACATACAATATACTGGTAGAAGACGCGAATGGATGTACAAAGACGGCGAGTGTAGATGTGGAAGACCTTCCGCCTCCGGTATATACCATTACGACCGAGGATGCGAATTGTGGCGGTGTGAACGACGGAAGAATCACCGTAAACGTAACGAACGGAGTTGGTGACAATCTTGAATTCAGTATAGATAACGGAAGTAACTACCAAGGCAGTAATGTCTTTAACGGACTGGCCCCGGGGAGTTATGATGTAGTTGTACGCTACCAACAAGGTAGCTTTGTGTGTACAACACCAGCGTCGAATGAAACGGTAGGGACACCTCCTTCAATTTCAGGAACAGCCACGGCGAATTCCATACCAACTTGTTTAAATGAAAATGGGGGTCAGATAACTATCTCTGGAGTATCAGGAGGGACACCGCCCTATGAGTACAGTATTGGCGCTGGATTCAGTGGGACGACGGTTTTTACGAATTTGGGCGTAGGGACCTATACACCTCGAATAAGAGATGCAAACGGCTGTATAGAAAGTTTGGCTCCCATTGTTTTTAATGCCCTTGACAAACCAACGGATATGGATTTTGCTATATCCAGTTTGGACTGTCTGACGAGTACTGCTTCAGTAACTGTAACGGTGACCGATGGTACACCGCCGTACACTTATGAGATCGTTGCACCTGCTTCTGCGGTGATCAACAACGGAAATAATCCTGTGTTTACCGGACTTGGTCTGGGAACCTATACCTTCCGTGTAACGGACAATGAGGGTTGTAGCTATGACGAGGCATATGCCATTACAGATATCAGCTCTATTGGTGTTCAGGCACAGACAGTCCAGGTGGTGACCTGTGTTGGGGACAGTGACGGTGAAGGAAGATTCCTGGTAGACGGATTTGCCACTACCTATAGTTATCAGATCGACGCCGGACCCGTATTTACGGGACAGACGAATGGGATTATTGATCTGACAGGTCTTGCGGCTGGCAGCTATAACATTACTGTGACGGATGAAGATACCAATTGTACCGATACAGCAACCTTGAACATTCAGGAACCCGCCGTGGCTCTTGCCATCAGTAGTTTGAATGTGACGGCGATGAGCTGTCAGAATAACAATACCGGAGCCGTATCTGTAAACACTGTTGGTGGTTGGGGAGGTAATAGATATACACTTACCCAGCCTGATTTATCAACACGCGGGCCGCAATCGAGTAATACTTTTACCAATCTGACTCAGGATGGTTTGTATACCGTGAGTGTTGAAGATGCGAATGGATGTACAGTGACTGATACATTCACACTTACTTCTTTGGTAGCACCTGCATTAACGGTTGATAACGGCGCATCCGATTTTTGCTACGACAATGTGGATGCTGCTACATTGGTAGTTAATGCGGCAGGAGGTTTACCACCTTATCAATACAGAATTAACAGTGGATTACTGGGTGGCAGTAATAACTTTGCCGGACTCACCCCTGGTACATACTTTGTCGAAGTAGTGGATGCGAATGACTGCTGGGATGATATTACAGTGGTAATAGAGCCGGAAATTTCCGCCACTGCGACCATTATTCAGGAACTGGACTGTGGAGGTCCGCCTGCCCAGATTCGCGTAAATATCAGTAACGGATATCCTTCCGGAGGGGATTATGATATTTATGAGGTAAGTATAGACGGAGCACCATATACATCGAACTCCAATAATATCACCGGGAATTCATTCATTTATAGTATCCCAAATGATGGCTCCATCACGGTTCCAACTACTTTTCAATTCCTGGTACAGGACTTTCAGGGATGTACTACCGAGACTAATGTGGTTACCATCACACCACCAGAGACCATTGTAGGTTCTGCAGTCCCCACCCATACCACTTGTGGTGACGACAATGGAATTATAACGTTGGTCCCCGATACTAACTTTGGAGTACCACCCTATCAGTTCAGTGATAATAGCGGAACAACCTGGACTACACAAAATATTTATTCAGGTTTTGCCCCAGGTACTTATAGCACGTTTATGATCAGAGATAGCAGGGGTTGTACTACTCCTTTGTTATCTGCTACGATCAATGCCAGCGCAGCCATGGATGCTACCGTGGTTCCGGTAGATGCGATATGTACTGCAGGTACTGTGGAAGGATCAATCGACGTAACGGCCGTGGCCAATGGTACTGCTAATTACACCTATATTCTTGAAGATATCAATGGCGCCACTGTGTCTGTCATTGGACCTACAGCAAGTACTTCAGTAAGTTTCCCTAACCTGGTCCCTGCCACCTATACGGTGATCACCAGAGATGACTCCGGTTGTGAGGATAGGGATACGGTGACTATTATACAGAATCAACTGGATCTGGTTCCGGTTTTAACGACGACGCCTCCCGATTGTACAACAACCTTTACCTATGTAGTTGATATTGTAGGGGGAACTGCTCCATATCTTATTGGCCTGGTCGGTACTGTTCTCGGGCCGCCTAATGTGGACATCGATACTCACGACTTCACAGGTCAGATTGTATATGGTGTTACCTATTTTGTAGAAGTAGTAGACGCACTTGGATGTAGATATATAGAACAAATCGATCCGATACCAGGGCCTTCTCCCTTATCCGTGGTTGCCACCGCTACTACCGCATCCTGTCAGCCAGGCGGTAACGGACAGATCGATTTCCAGGTAGCGGGAATCGGATCCCCTGCTGATATCACTATCGAATTACAGGATACAAACACTGGAGCGACCGTTTCAGGTCCAACGGTACTTAATAACGAGCCAATTCCGTATAATGGTTCCTTTACTGCATTGCCTCCAGGAAATTACCAGATCCTGGTACAGGACAATAATACGAGTTGTAATGCAAGTACTTTGGTGGATATTGTTACTGTTTTACCTGCCATCGTAGTAGACAATAATGAGCCTGCAAACTGTAATATCGGTGCACTGGTCACTGTACGTGGTAACGGTGGTACAGGACCTTACGGATTTGCCTATGTGCCTACGGGTAATCCTGCACCGACGATTTTTACATCCCAGACGACATACGAAATTGCAGGTCCATATCCGGCAGACTATGACTTCTATGTAGAGGACGCCAATGGATGTACCAGCTTTACCACAGTTACGGTTACAGAGAGTGCTGGTGTCCCTAATCCAACGGTAGACGTAATCAACCAGTGTACCGCGGTGGCTAACTATACCATCAATGTTACGTCACCTCTAAGTACAGGATCAGGATTACCGGAAGAGACCTTTGAATACGATATAGGTGGTGGTTTCCAGTCGAGCCCCAACTTTACGGTACCTAATCCGGGAGACTATACTATTGTAGTTCGTGACGGAAATGGCTGTACCAATTCAGTGTTGGCAAGAGTGTTTGATTTCTTTGCCATCACAGCAAGTGCAACCTCAGAACCTACCTGTAATGCCGGTGATGGTGTTATCACCGTGAATACATCCGGGGGTAGTGGTAACTTCCAATTCGAGCTGGACGACGGTATTAGTCCGCCTATCGTGCAGATAAATGATCCGGTCTTTATCAATATCCTGCCAGGGACATATAACATTCTGGTGACAGATCTGGATTCCAACACCATTCCACTATGTACGGATACAGCTACGGTGGACGTAACTCTTGTGGATACGCCGGTCATTTCGGCAACGCCTAAAACAGATATCACCTGTAACGGAGCCAATGACGGTACTATTACTGTGGAGCTACAGCCGGGAACGGATACAGATACGCCACTGAGTTTTATACTTTATGACGGTTCCACGACAACGGTTCTTGCAGGCCCACAGGGATCATCAGTATTTGATAATCTCGGACCTGGTACCTATCAGGTGGAAGTAGTATCGAATCGCGGTTGTACAGACCGTTCGGGCGATATTACTATTCTGGAACCCACACCGCTTCAAATAGCCACGACGAATACAGAATTTACCTGTGATCCTTCCAACAACCGTTTCAATACGGCCACTATCACCGTGTATAATGATACCAACGGCGATGGGACAGGGGTGAATACAGGATCGGCACCTTATACATACGAGATGTTCGATGGAACAACTACTATATCGAATGGTACCAACAATGTATTTGAAGTGATCGATAACGGAACTACTCAGACGCTTATCCTGACAACTACGGATAACAACGGTTGTCAGATATCAGATACCGTAGTTATTGGTCCACCAGATGACCTAACATTCACATTTAATGTGAACCCTATTACCTGTGATGCTTCCGGAACAGGAGTAAGCCCAGGTTCTATTGATATCATAGTGGATCAGGGTCCCGGAAACTACGATGTGGAAATTCTTCCTATAGGATCTGAACCCGTCCAGAATTCGGGTGGTAGTGATACGGTAACCTGGTCGATCAGTATACCTGGGGATTACATTTTTGCAGTGACCGATATAGGAAACGGAGGTTGTACTTATTTCACACCCGTAGTGAACGTACCGGAATACAATACGATCGAAGCCGTCATTGCAGAGGTTAAGCCAGTGACATGTTTTAATGGAATGGATGGCGAGATCAGTATACAGATCAACAACTATACAGGACAGTACAACTACGAGGTATTCTCCCGCGATAATTTTGGTGTGGAAACCACCACAGGGGTTACCGGTACTTTGGATACCAGTGTATCAAATCCAGGATTGATTACAGGTCTACCGGCAGGTAATCTTGTAGTTCATGTGGAAGCATTGGATACACCATTCTGTGATACGGTAAGTAATGTTACAACCGTAAGGCAGCCCGATAGAGCATTGACGGTGGCCTTGCTCCAGACCGCTGAAGTTACATGCGCCGTTCCCGGACTTGGAGAGGTGTTTGCAACCGGTGACGGTGGCTGGGGAGGCTATGAGTTCCAGGTAATAGCACCTGATGGATTCACTATCATTCAGGATTTCCCAAGCACTAACAACAGTTTTTCAGGTCTTTCCGCCGGTATTCATACGGTTAATATCAGAGATGCTGAAGGTTGTATCGCTACGAATACTATAGACCTGGCATTGCCTGCACCTATTTACGCGGATATTCAGGTTACCAATCCACTACAATGTAATAATGACAATGACGGAGAGATTGAAGCTTTCAATATGAGTGGTGGACAGGGACCAGGAAACTATTTATTCCAGTTGAACAGACTGTCTGAAGGAACAAGCAGTGGTCTGCAAACAACACCGACATTCTCAAATCTATCTGCCGGAGATTATACTATTACGGTATATGACGGTTGGGATTGTTCTTATACTACCGTACCAATTACCATTCAGGATCCACCTATAGTGATTGCGGAATTGGTAGAGTTACAACCTCCGGGTTGTGGCAACCTTGGTGTCATGGAGCTCACTGTAACGAATCCTGAACCAGGCGTGAGTTATTTCTACCGAAGATCTGGTACGGCTGATCCGTTTGTGCCTTTTGATGCATTGGATCCTTTGGCAACATCGGTTCAAATTACCGAGGATATCACCATTGATCCGGGACCATTCCAATACGATGTTCAAAATTCCAATGGTTGCCCATTTGAAAGATCAAACCAAATTTCACTTGATCCAGCGGCTCCTTTGGTCGTCTCATTGGATCTTACGAATGCTACTATCAATTGTGCGGGAGAGGCTACAGGTATTATCAGGTCTGAGGCGTTTGGTGGTATTGGAAATTACATTTACACCTTATTGAATTCCGATGTACCACCATTCCCAAGTGGAGCTAATGTGGAGCGGAGTGCACAGTCTTCAGGTATTTTTAGGGATCTTGGTCCTGGTACCTATTGGGTATTTGCGCAGAGTGGTGGTTGTACGGCTATATCACCACCGATAACTATCGTAGACCCACCGCCACTAGTGTTGGATTACCTGGAAACAGTACCTGTAAGCTGTTATGGCGATACTGATGGTCAGTTGATCATAGAAGCGAGTGGAGGAACGGGTACGATCCGATACTCCATTGCGGATCAGCTTAGTGAGTTCTTTGAAGGCGACGATCCGATGTTCCCGAACAGGAAGACATTTACCGACCTGGTGCCCAGGAGTTATGAGGTGATCATTCAGGACGATCTGGGTTGCACAATTACTCAGACGGTGACTATTACCGAACCTGCGGCCTTGGTTGCCAGTATTGGAGATTCTACTCCCGAGGTATGTCTCGGTGATGCGGATGGAACGGTTACTCTGGATGTAGTAGGAGGTACCCCTCCCTATGAATTCGCTTTCAACTCTTCTGATGCGGCTGACTTTGCGCCTAATCCTTCCCAATACTGGGATAATTTATTGGGAGGTGAAACCTATGTGATCTTTGTTAGAGATGCCATGGGATGTGAGACCAATGTGATCGTTCCCGTAGAGCCGGGTGTTATTATCAATCCTGAGCCGGTGATAATGTATGGCTGTGATGGTATGTTCCCGTACAGTTCGGTTAGAATAGATGTTCAGGATTCAAATCAATATCCGAGATTATTGTTTGCGCTTGATCCTGTTGATCCAACGGATGCCATTACAGCACAGGCCACTTCGGAGAGAAGCTGGAGTGATCTGCCTCCTGGAGATCATACCGCATATATATATCACGAAAACGGCTGTGCCACCTTTGTGGATTTCACGATTGACTCTTATGAGCCTTTGACCCTGACAGCAGTAAAAACCGACGTGAATGAAATCACAGCGACTGCCATGGATGGCTTTGGAGGTTATGAATATTTCTTCCAGGGTATTTCCTATGGAAGTGAGAACGTCTTCACCTTGAATGAGGATGCGATTGTGACTATTCGTGTGGTAGATGCGGGTGGCTGTGAAGCTGAAATTCAAATGCCTTTCGATTTCACCGGCATGTTAACAATGCCCAATTATTTTACACCTGATGGGGATAATATGAATGAAGAATGGTTCCCTAGGAACCGCGAATTGTTCCCGAACATTGAAGTGAAGATCTATGACAGATACGGTAGGGTAGTGGCCATCCTGGATCAGGTGAAGAATTGGGATGGAACTTATGAAGGCAAAGAACTGCCTTCCGGTGATTACTGGTATGTGGTCAATGCCAATG
>JAAUYH010030238.1_pt1 | contig 12972 bp, 12 predicted proteins | sample 7278061 | NCBI WGS metagenome assembly JAAUYH01 (sample SAMN14350203, study PRJNA611818) | marine sediment metagenome | isolation source: surface marine sediment (0.6m) | place: French Polynesia: Moorea | collected 2018-08
CTCGCCCGATCGATGCACCACGGTACAGATTCGGGGTGATGCAGTGCGACATGCTGTAGCTCAACGCAGCTGGTTCCAGCACTTTACAGGACACCACTGTAGTTGGCGTGATTTCATTGGGCAAAAATTGATAACAGAAAGTTCATGTTTTCTTTCGTCTTATTTGCAGTGCAAAGACGTCCGCACCAATACCGACACCCACATTTAGTAGGTCTGTTCTTTGTAGAGTTCGTTCTGCACGATGGAGAGAAATAAAAACCAACTATCGAATCGAGGAAGTCATTGCTAGTTATACCAGAGTAAGCCCTAGTCGCAAAGCTCTACAGCCATGGGGTTTAATTTGCGTCACCCCTCCTGAACATTCCCAACTGTACAGTACATACCGCGAATATCTAAAATGGTACAGAATGTGAATTGAGAAATGTCGATAGGGAAGATCAACTGTAATTTCGCGTACTCGGATTCGCCCGAGCAAGTGTCGATAACATGAAGATTGCAAATTCTTACCTAACTCGTTGAAGATTCAACACGTCATGCGCACGGAACATACAATCCAAAACCCTTCATTCTAAACTTCGTGTGAGATAAAACAAGTTTCTCGGACATTCACAGAGACAAGAAACGTGATACGTCAGCCAGAATAGCTCTTACACTATCATAAATTTCCATTCGCCGAAATATCCAAGAAACGTCGACAAGATCTCACCGGACTGGCTGCGACAAACGTAATTTCATTGCTGGACGCGACCCACAAACGTTCATGCATACAGTACATGAGGCTGAAAAATACAACCAGACTCACTGTGTTATTCATCGCCTCTACAAGAATGGCCATCATCTCCACCATCTCCGTCATCTCCACTATCACCATTCCCCCCTCATTTCATCCACCAAACCCAACATGACGACGAACGCGAAAGAGAACCGCGACTTGTACCTTCAATACATGCGCCTGGACCACCCGCAATACACTCTGTTCACGAAGACCGAGCTGGACAAGGCGCTGGCCAACGTGCCAACCCCGAAGAAGCCGCGCAAACGCCGCCAATGCCGGCAAAAGCACTGCGGCCAGGAGCACGACGGTGTGGCGGGCGCCTATCTAGGCGTCGAGAAAGGCGGGCTGCATCTGTGGCGCAACGGCTCGGTGATCAACTGGTGCTGTCGGAAGGACGGTTGGTCGACCCCAGAACGCGCGGTGCAGGCACTGGTGGCAACATATGAAGCTGCGAGCGCGTGGAATGCCGCAATGGACGGCCGTGTGACGTTCTGCTTCGTGGATAATCTGAGTGACGCGTGCTTCGAGGTGCGGTACGAGCGGAGCAGCCGGCGCGGCCATCTGGCCAGCGCGTTTTTCCCACTGGACCACTACCGCGACCTGAACTTCCTGCGCGTGTTCCGCTCGGCATTCTCGTCCAAGTACTCCACCAAGTACCCCCTCGTCAACATCATCACGCACGAGCTCGGCCACGTCATCGGACTGCGCCACGAGTTCGCTAGCAAGACTGAAAAGCATTCGGAGAGCATTCTATTCGGCATCCATAACCGCCACAGCGTGATGAGCTACAGTTCAAAGCCGGTCATCACCGAGTCTGACGTGGTCGTAGTGAGAAGGGCGTACGATGAGCTAGTCGATGGCACTGTACTTCAGGCGCTGGGCCCCTGTGGTGTTGTCACGAAGACGGTCAGTCGTGTCGAGCCCAACAACTAACACATCTGTCGGATAACTTCGCGCATTCTAACTCCCTCGACGATTAACAGAGCTCCGCTCTCATAAACACGAAAAAGTTTACTGTGTCGCACTCACATCTTGATATGCAGCCCATCAAATAATTCGAACGCCATCCGCACGTTGTCATCTTCCTCACTAACACCCAGTCGCTCGTACCTTTTTATCGCATCCATGCACAGTTGAGCTACCTCGACACTGTTTTCTCCACTTATTACCGCGGCCAGCGCGACGTCGAGGTCGGCCAACGCCACCTCACACAACCGCGGATACTCTAACACACCGCAGCGCCGAGCGCTCCTGAGCGCCTTCTCCGCTAACACGTGCTCGCCCGCGCCCCAAAACCGCAGCGCCTCGTCGACGTACATTTGTGTGACGGTTTGCGAGCGTGCGCGTCCCGCTGCCGTCGTGCCACAGTCCCTACGAAATGCGCGCGCTTGCACCTCGACTGGTAGGCTAGTGTTCCCCTTGAGCGAGGGGCGCCGTCTCTCGCTTTGTGGTGACAGCCACGATAGAATCGAGCCCACCGCTCTGCCGCGGCTGCGCCGCCGCTCCACATCTTGCTGCTGATGTTGCCGCCGTTTTATACGAATGTTTGTGAACAGTATCTTCCAGCTTGCGCGGCTTCCTTGACTGTACGTGCTTGAATATCGTAACACCTTGGAACTCGACCCCCTTCGCCGCGTTTCAGACGCACCTGCGCTCTGACTCCTTTCTCGAAGTCCGCCTTCCATGATCGTCCCAGTCTGCTTTCATTTCGCCTGGTCGAAAGCGCAGACTATATCACAAAATCTGAAACGCAGGCAGTCCTATCGAGGTAGGAGTTGATACAGCCCCGATGATACCATTCCCGAAGAGTCGGGAATCATTATCCGAGTCCCTATCTTCTCCAAATGTACCACTATCCCCATCCCCAACTAACATTCTACCTCAACCCATGACACAACACAGAAACGCGCAGAAGAGTAGTTTAGCGGTATACCGGACAGTTTCACTAGGCCAAGCCACCGAAATATGCTCGCAATGTTAGGGAGTTAAAGTAAGCCTTATCCATACTACCAATAAAATGGCACTCGCTCACGCAAGATGCGCACGTTCCTTAACATCCACTCCTCCTTCGTTACCCAATAGTCCTTCACCGCGTCGGCCTCGACCATGACCGCACATCCCTTCCAAGGCAGCGAAGCGGTGTCGGTGTCATCGTCGCCATCATTGTTCATGGTTGCTGCGGCGGCGCCCTTCAGGATGGCGTTCGCTGCGGCCAGCTCCTCGTCGCCCTTGCCCTTACCGCCATCGATCACGGTGACGTTGTTGAGCGGCAACCCTTTCTTCCTGGCCTCCTCCTTGATCTCGGTCTCCAACTTCATGCCGATACGGTCTATCGACGCACCACCGCCCGACAGTACCACCGCCGACAGATACTTACTCGCAGGTAACGTGGCCGACGCCCTTTCCGCCGCCCACACGATGGCCTCCACCAGGGGGGCATCGTTATCTAGGGACATCGCGCCACGTTTGTTTGCGAACGTGCCGATCGGCACTGCCGCGGTGGCCGTTGCGTTTCGCTTCAGGTCGGCGTGCAAGCCGTCGAGATAATTGTCGTTCGCGTTGTGGCGTTGATGTGGTGCTCGTTTCGGCAATTCCACAGATGCAATAGAAGTGAGCAGTTTGGGATAAAACAATCCATGTGCGGGAATGGTACGTAATGCCAGGCCAACCTTAATACGCATTCCCTGTACCGTGGCAAGAAACAATCGATCATTCTCCTTAATATGCAATGAACAAACCATGTCCAATGCTCGTGCCGTCACCGAGGGCGAAAGATGTGGGCGGCGCAGTAATCGTCGGAACACCTTGTGCATTTGCCAAGCACCATAATCAAGACGTACTCGCGAGTCCACCAATATACTGCCATCCTCCACACAAGCCACCGTCGTTGCGGAATGCCCGATATCCACCACGGTGCATGTTGCCAGACCGGCGCCCAACGCGCACGACACACTGCTCTGATGAATGAAGACCGCTTCGGCGGCCAGTTTCGGCACACGAAATATCGCATCAACTATTTCCGCCACATCCCGTCGATCACTCGTGTCGGGGATCACCAACGCAATGTACGTGGTCTTCTTCTTTTCCTTGTCGTCCCCATTCGGCACCCCATTCGGTGCTTGCACCAGTATTTGCCCGGCCACGTGCCCCAGCAACGCGTCCAACGCGGCGCGCACCAAGGTATCCGCGGCCCCCGACCCGAACACCAACTTGCCATCCCATATGGGGGCCACTACGTCGTAGTCGCCCGCCTCCTCACTACACAACACGGCGTGGGCATCTTTGCCCACCAAGACGTCGCCCTTGACCGTCTCCCTCACGCCATTCATGTCGACCTCCAACTCCTCCACCTCGACATCCCAGGGCACGGGGCGACCGCCCCCCACACGCCTCGAGTCCATATCCAAGACGTCGACGATCTCCTTCTTCGTGCGCTCGAACTGCGCCTCGTCCCCACTGGCGTTCATCCAGACGGGGCGCACGGGCTGGTGAGAGGCGCCGGCTCTGCGGCGGAACGCGACCAAGGTCATGACCTTTTTGGGGGTGCTGTCGACCGCACGGCCATATCTCAGGGCGTCGCTGCCGTAGGAGAGGACGAGGACGTCGGCGGGCTGTGCGCGCACCTTGCTGTGCTTGCCGTTGGTGCTGGGGGCGGCGGTGGTGCCGTTGGCACCGTTCGCGGCGGCGCCCATCGTTCGCCACGCGGCTAGAATCCACGCAGCCAAATTGCGGCTAGCACGCCGGCCCCGAGGTTTATGATTATTTGTTTCCCCTTCGGCGTCCTTCCCTGCACCTTCCCTTTCCCGCCCTCTTGGGCACCCCTTTTTTTAACTCTGTCACTGTACTATTCCCAACAGGTCCATCCGATCCCCCTTCTTACCGCTCGCCCTCCTCGCACGCTCGCGCTGCCCCCCGCCGCCAGCTGCAGTGCACTACGCGCACGGCTGTACCGCTCAATGTGTGGCGTCGCGCAACGTTTCGAGTTGCAGTCAGTAATTTTACTCTTCCTTTCCATTTTCTCACCTTGAAAAATATGGCACAATTTTTTGGTCCTACAAAGCAGCCTCTCAACAAGTACCGTACAGCTTTTATGGGTTCCTGAAAACAACACGCGCGGTTGCGTGCGAGCTCCAGCGTCGCTTCACGCCTCAGCAACATGGCGAGCACGCGTTCACAAGGGATATGTACACTATCATTCGGCAACTTTTCCGTCATCCAGCATCGTTGTATCGCTCGCGTCGGCGTTGACACCTGGATGGACCACGGTCCCATCCGCCGTGACGTCGTCAAGCGGGACTTGTTCGGGCCCGATAGCCGCGATGTCCGGCGGATCTTCCAAGGTGCCATCTATGTCCCCATCTTCTAAAGGAAGCGCGGGAGACGGTGCCAAATTGTCAGGCTGTGCGAGATCTCCAGATAACGCCAACGAGTCAGGTTCCGGTCCCGCTGTAGGCAATTCGATTCCATCGTTGTCCACGCCTTCTGGTTCAATATCCAGCTGGTCGTTCTGTTCTTGTTCAACGCCACTACCCTGTCCTTCCGCCTCGGACTGGCCCTGTTCCTCGGGTTGTTCCTGGGGTACACTCGAGCCTTCCTCATCTTCTTCCCCCACAGCTTGCATTTCGGCATCCGCCACGTCATTCGAGTCCGGCCCTGTTGTCGCTGCCGCGATCCCATTTTCTTGCGGCGTGATTTCCGGTTCCTCTGGCAGTGCCGGCGTCACATCTGCCATCGGTGCCGGCCCATCCTGCTTCTCCACGCCATTCATGGGCTCTGGAGCTGCCGGCTTTTCTGGGGACACCACTGGTGGGGTGGCTGGCTTGCCGGGCGACAACGGCGCGGCTGGCCTTTCGCCACGCACCCACATCGGTATGGTCACGTGTGGCGCCAGTGGCGCAGGTCCCACCTTACGCTCCCATCGCCGCACACGGCCGATGACCGCATGCTCCGCTTCCGCCGCCGCACGCCGTGTTTCTCCTCGCGTTCCCAGTGACGCGCGATACATCGCAGTTCCAACGTGGGTGGCGAGGGGGCGGTAACAGTGCGCGGAAACGACTTGTTTTTATTGGTCGGTCTGCAAAGGTCGGGTTCTGAATATGTACTTAATAATTCCAGTGGCGCAGTGATCTTTGCAGTATGGACTGGCACAATTTCGAATCCAATTGATTCTGAGCTCCACGGACATGCGACGAACACCACATTGCTGCTTCTCTGTCCCTGTTGCCAGCGTGAGAGGTGCACGCTCACGAGTATCGGTCGACTTGAACGCTCTGGTACGCGAAGCCCGAGCTAATGGGTATGGGCGAGTAGCTGGAGTGGACGAGGCGGTGCGTGATGATTCGAATCGAAGGTGAACTCGTGCACTAACACGTTCGAAACCAGGGGGCCGGGGCGCTAGCGGGACCACTAGTTGTGTCTTCGATTTGTTTACGACCAACACACAGTGAATTGGTCGTTCCATATCTCGGCGATTCGAAAACACTGACACCAACCCGACGTGCGAAAATCTACGATGCGCTTCACCAGCACGATGGAATATCGATAGCGACGCATGTGGTGAGCGCGCGGGAAGTGGACGAGATGAACATTCTTCGCGCTCGCAAGCACGGATTAGCAGTGGTGGCGGGGCAGACGCCAGCGGACTTTCTTTTCGTTGATGGCAACTTCATCCTAGATGGCCTGGAGATGCCGCAGAAGGCGGTGGTGCATGGTGACGCGCTGGTATCTGTTGTGGCGGCGGCGAGCGTGGTCGCGAAGGTGGTGCGTGACCGTCTTATGACCGACGAATTGGCAGGACGATTCCCTTTGTACCGATTTGAACAGCACAAAGGGTACGCGACGAAATTGCACAAGCAACTCCTGAGTGAACATGGGCCTTGTGAGGAGCATCGCACTTCGTATAGACCAGTGCGTGAAAGTATGGAAAATTACCACAAGTAACGAGGAGTACTCTACGCTATTGTCATTTTACTTCTATCAGTACCAACGAACAGTCGGGAAATAACATGGACATTCTAACAAGTTAAGTAACCCACCACAGTTCAGTTACCGAATCAAGACAAAGACAGTTTACAATCAGCTGTTTCATCCTGTAAAGTTAAGTAAATTCAGTTACTCGAATTACCGAACAGACTGTGAATTGGAAATGTAAAACTTTTCAAGTTAGGTGCCCTCGGATTACTGTAAGCTCCAGGCCCCCTCTACCGGTACTCTACTGATTCGGTAAAATTGAAGTGAAAATACAGAACTGTACTGAAGATTCTTGAATGTCGAGAATGGAAGATGCCATCTTTTCAATCAGTAGGTGCTCCTTGTGCTGTTATTTTTCAAGTGTAGGATCGAATTAACATTGGGAAAGGGCATTTGGTTATGAATAACTTTCAAAAAGCCAAATAATCGTGAGATATTTAACAGGAACTAGAGTTTAAATGATTGAGTTTCTCAGTACAGCGCCAAAGAGGAGAGGAGGTCATGCATAGCACAGCACATATCGAGCACCGGTGGGTTAGAATGTGGGAACGTGTACTGTAGAAAAGTACCGGTGAACGAAACGGAAGCACGACGAGGAAGCGCAGTGAGAAGCAGAAGCAGGGTCAGGCATGCAAAATTCTAGAAATAAATTACAAATTAAATTATTTAAAATTCGATCCAATTTGTGATACACTGCACACCACACACGAGCCAATCAGCGCGAGCCACATGCAGCACAACATGCATGCTCGGTATGATAATAAAGCATTGCAGGACCTGTCCACGTTGACAGGTGTCCCACAGTGTCGAGCAGGTCGATTCTCACCCACGTTCGCCCCGAGTGTCGCCAACACGCCCACATACTGCGCGCTCACGCCATGCCTGATATGAGTTCGCGCAAGCGCACTGTGGCGCCGCGAGACGAAGGCGACCCCGCGACATTCCTCGAAGAGTACTTCCGGGAGAGGGGGCTCACCGGGAGGCAAGATTCCGACGCCTCGCTGGAGGTCCAGCAGCGCGCGGAACAGGCGCGCGAACGCTTCAAACAGCTGCGCACCGAGGCCGCCAAGGATAGCTCCAACTCCGCTGCTGCATCCAAGGACACTGCCGCCGCCGTCGCCACCGGCTTGGACGCCGACACGTTGACCAAAGAGCAGAAGTATAACCGACGGCTCGCGAATAACCGCAAGTCCGCCGCCGCGTCTCGTGTGTATAACGAAGTGTTGCGAAAAGAAACCGAATTCACTTTGAAGGAAGTCGTGGAGAGAGCCAAGCGGTATGAAGTGCAGATCGAGTCGATGACCAAGGAAATGAGGAAACTTGCTGATGAGAATTCCTCACTGAAAGCCAAACTCCAAAAACTCGAATCTGCCACATCTGAAGACCCGCCTTCCCCAGTCACGACTGCGCCTCCACCGGAGAAGAAGCAGAGAACTGGGCCTTCGAGTTTTACCGAGGTCCCTTCTTTACCCACGTTACCCAAAAACAGTACGGCTTTGCCAACCTTGCTGCGCGATCCAGTGAGGATACCGCAATCTGTACCGTTATCGAATGACATTGGTGCCTGTCCCTCGTTATTTAACGCATCTCAAGGTTCGGATGATGGTTTCAACGCGATGCTACGTTTATCACAAAGTCAAAGTCAAGAGGACGACGACGAAAAGCCGCAAACACTACAACGGTTGCCCAGTTTGGCGCCTTGTCTGACAAACACCGGCGTGTTTGGGGGAAGCCAAGAATTGCCCAACCACGTTCGCTACAGTTTGGGCAGTCAGGACCCCGTCGGGAATAGACCATTCACCCTCGGCAGTCAGGACAACACTCAACTGCGCCTCGGTTCTCAAGAACCGAGGATTCAAACGCAGGACATCGTTGGTGCGGATGAGGAGCCACGACAAACGGTCGAAGAGGGCACTGCCGTCGCTGCGCAATAGCATAGTTACTTAACCATACAGTATACATCTCCTACATCGCGAGTAAATCGCATTTGCGTGTCTTCAAACAGGCAGCTCCCTACACATGCCTCTACTTTCAGTTACTGGAACGGGTGCAATTAGACGACTGCGCTCGTATCGGCTCTGCATTGAGTGCAGCTTGGCCAAACGTCCCTCCGGAATTTTGGAGGCGGGGCGGCCACTGATGAATTTGATGGCCAGCGTGGGCATTTGTGGAGGATATGCCATGCCCTACACCGGCACACAGTTGTAACATCGTCATCATTATTTTACACGAGATTGGTCGGCTTTCGTACAGTATCGTACAAGGAGCTCCCAACTCGTGATATTATGGTACTGTACTGTACCGCGATGTGCAATTCGGATGCCAACGTCAATAGTGCGCTGAGCATCATTTAGCGTAGAAGTGGACGAAATAAACATACAAATGTTGCACAGGTGCAATGCTCGGAAGTGTGTATGGCGGTGCTGTAGCGGTAATGGTGCGTGATTCGTTTGATGACACCTCAACTCAAGGCGTCAGAGTTCGATTCTGACTTTCAAACTTCCTTTGCAATGGAAACTCTTCTTCTCATCGATGGAATCTGTCGCTATCACCAGGCCGCTTGTTCGCTAGTGGAGCGAACGATTGGCAGTCTACCGAATCATACCAGTTAACCCTAGCTGCCTGGTCCCCCACCGGTGAGCAAGCACGCTAGGCATCGCATGCACCAGGACCAGCGCATCGGTAGGGTAAAAAGTGAACAAACATATATGAACCGAAATTACCCGCTGTACATGCTAGTTGTTGGGCTTTACTCGAACAATCACTTTCCTCACGTCTCCATACGGCCCTTGCGCCGTGATCTCCATGCCATGTTTCAATTCATCGTACGCTTTTCGAATCGCAATGATATCAGACTCCTGAATTTCTTGTGCTGGATAGTACTGCAAGCACCACACGTCAGAATCGATCATCAAAACCAAACATAAGGGAACATATTACTTACGGCCATAACGGAACGAGGATTTCGAATCCCAAACATAATGCTCTCGGCTTGCTTTTCAGACTTTTGCGCAAACTCATGTCTCAATCCGAGTACATGGCCCAATTCGTGCAACATCGTGTTGTACATTGGCAAAGGATAAACGAAACTCCCGCGATACACCTTGATGAAGTTCAGGTCCTTCGCGTAATCGTTGGGGAAAAACGAAGTGGCCAGTAACTTTCGTCGCACCCCACGCTCGTAGCGCACCTCTATTGCCGCATCTGTCAGGTTCGACACATACTTGAAACGAACTCGGTCTTCCATCACATAATTCCAGGCACGCGTAGCACGATACATTGCAATAAGTGTTTCGATAGACGCTTTCTCGGAAGGCCACCCATCTTTTCGACACGTCCAATTTATCACGGAACCATTTTCCCACAGATGTAGAAGCCCCTTCTCTATCCCCAGATATATCGCCGCGACGCCATCGTGCTCTTGCGTTGTGCACTCATACGAGTGCGCCGACGCGGCAGCTAATTGTCGCGTTGGTGGTTGTGACTTCACTGCGTTATTCATTTCTTCTCGAGTGAATAAGGCGTAGGACGGATTCTCTTGTCGCATGTACATCAGGTATAGATCCCGGTTCGTTTTAGCTGATGAGGTCATCCTTGCGGTCCTGTTGAGATGTGGGCATGAGCAGTGTTGCACGAAAATACCATTTTTCGGTTTGTTTCGCTCAGCGAGTTCTATGCTCTGAACGGAGCTGGGTAACGAGTACAACTGTATTGGTCGAACATTCTGAATCAAAAAATAAACATGAATGAAGGAATTCCAGAGAACGGTAGTTTCAATATACAGAAAATATGGATGACCCCTTGAGATGCTCATGGTTCGGTTCTGGTTCGATCCGGTTCCGATTTTTCCGAACCGGAACCTAGCCAAACCAGGTGATCTTGGAACTGTAACCGAACCCAGTCAGGCGCAACCGGTCCAGGACCATAACATTCTGAGTAAAAGAAAAAATATCACGAATTTTTTGATTTTGAACTAAAAAATTTCTAGCTAAAAAGAAACTAGCACTAATATCAGAATGGTACTTGGTCTGTTGTAATGTCAAACATAATTTTAATGCATCGAATTAATTTTATTTTTGATAACAGAATTTCTACAATTGCATATTATTTTAATGCGTTAATTTTTACTTAGGGGCTACTTTAGAGATGCAGCTGACTCATCACTTAGATCATTTCATTTTGAATAAATAATTATCTGTAATACTGTCAAAAGGAGCTGGGACAAGGAGCACTAATGACCGGCCATGTTTACTTAACATTTCATTAGTAGATTTACAACAAATCTCTTTTAGAATTAATAGTTTTAAGCGAATTTCTAACGATTTACGTAATTACCGAGCATTGTGCGCAAATATTTAATGGACCTGTTGTAGTGCAGCCCTTTCCAATTACTGCAGGTTTTTCTGTATAGAATGGCTATGAAAAGTTCTGAGCAGTTCATTGAATTGATTGTTTATCTTTCGCTTAATTTCCAATTACATTTTCCCGGAGATTTACCTTCTGCAGAATTGCGATGCACGAATTTCAGATGAGCTCACTCTTTCCTGTAATAGTGTTCGTTATGTACTAAAACGTTGACTGTGTTTTTCTTACGATGAATATACTGCCGAATATAATCAAACGAGAAAGAATAAGCCTATAAATATCGGTCATCAAAATTAAAATATAAATAGTCGACAACTCCATGATTGTTCGTATAAATGTGAAATAGATTATTGAAAACCACAAAGTGAAGATCATTGAGTGATTAATTTTCTTACATGCAATACCTCGAACTCTGTAGTCTTTATAATGTCACATATTATTGATTAAACGTTCGATCAAAAATGCATCAATGTACGGCGCCTAGCACAAATACGTTCCAAAGCGCTAGCACATTCTAGCTTCTGTCATTATATAGCTTATTTGTATTAATATTAACCTCCCTTGAAACAAAATAATTTCAACCCTAATGTAGTGCGACGAACTTTAACATCCCACGGGTGGGTGACGCAGGGCAACGGACAGACAGAAGGTTGGCAGTAAGCATTGAACAGGTGTACATCCAGGGGTGTTTTTGTTCTGAGTGCATTGCAGCCCCAATGGGGGAAGATTGGTTTGGGGCGGTCTTATTGCATTGCCAACGGCTCCATTCTATCCCGTTCTCCCTCTCTATCTCTCTCCGGGGTAACATCCTTCGTTAGGGCGGTGCTACTGTTGTGGCTAAGGGTTTACAGTCGCCTTAACCCCCTGCGGGGCAGCTTCTAATCCTTCCCCAAGCGGCGATCGTCTACCCTCTGCTTTTGGTAGCAGTGTTTGTTCTCTCCTAAGAGGATAGGAGCACAACTAATTCGACTCTCTGCTGCACGAATCTGCATCCAACATTAATATAAGGGGAATGATGAATGTAAATCTTGGCCAACACGCTTTGGAATTTCTGTCTGTGCAGGCAGAAGAAAATGAATGTGAAGTTTCCATCTACACTGCCGACAGAATCGTTGAATACGATTAGGAAGCTGATTCTAAGTCGCCAATCTTCGATTCATCTTATGAAGCTGGAGAGAATGATGATATCGCAAAAATGTCAAAGTTATGCACTTGATTTTCGCGAACTCTTAGGTATGGTAGATGGCAACATCAAGATAGTATGGCATACAGGAAGAGATTCAAATCCATGGTCATATTTTTCAGATCCCTTAACGTTATAAAGCAATATAGATTGTGCAAAAATTTCAGAATCAAATGGCTTTCTCTCATGCGATCGAGCACTGGGTTCGTTTTGAAGATTCAAAACACTTTTTTGCCGCGATTTACCTCCAAAACTGATCGAATAAAACAACAATACATCTCTTTGATGCAAAATTATTTTTTGAAAATAATTTATTTTCTTTTGAAGCGATCGATGTAAAGCTTCTACATGGTAGTCATTGGCCCGCAAACATTCATATGAGGAATTCATACTTATCGAATAAGCATGATCTGAATGGGTATGAATCGGCATACAAGTTCTTCGGAAAGAATTGCCGTCTAATTTCATGAATTACTAGCCAGATCTGTATCGGATCTTAATATCTTGTGCAAGTCGAATGACGATAATATATAAAAAACTGGGTTAGGTGCAGATGAATAAAAATTTCATGACAAGTGCCGTTTTTGTGAGCAACATCCTGATCATCATACTGAGCTGATGGATAAGGTACAGCGAGGTGCTTCCGATGGATTTCGTGTAATCAAACGAAGTAAGAAAA
>JAAUYH010187423.1_pt1 | contig 12972 bp, 13 predicted proteins | sample 7278061 | NCBI WGS metagenome assembly JAAUYH01 (sample SAMN14350203, study PRJNA611818) | marine sediment metagenome | isolation source: surface marine sediment (0.6m) | place: French Polynesia: Moorea | collected 2018-08
ACCCGATGCGCCCGGCATGGCCAGATCGAGCATGACAAGATCTGCCGATCCCATCTCTTTCAACAAGGCCCGGAGACTATCAAGGTCACCAACGAGCTTTAGCTGGCAATTTGGCAAAAAGCCGACAATTGCCTGACTCATGGCATCTCGGAAAAGTGGGTGATCATCAGCGATGATAAAAACAGGTTCCAAAGCAGTCCCTCCAAAAACGGCTTTGTGACAATCTTATTTCACTAGCTTATTGCATTCAACGTACGTGATTACAAATACGCCTTGCGTATGATAAGAGGATTTTGCGCAGGCAACAAATATACAACTGGAAAGAACGAATGTCGTACCGACGTTTTCAAAAGCATTTTTTCGGATGGATGAAAAATCAACGAATTCTCGCCTTGTTCTTTTGCGGGTTGTTTTTGGTTCTTGCCCTGCCATGGGTTGCAACCCTTATTCAAAATGAACGCTCATCTGTCATCGGAATACCAACGGGATTGTTTATGATGACGTTGGTTACACCTTTGATCGGCATGTTTTTACTCTCGATATATCTTGGGATTACCGAGGATAATGACAGACATGACCCGGAACTTGAAAATGAATAGGGCTCGTTTGGATGCAGAGTAAAAGTCTCACGAACCTTGGTTCAACAAGTGCCATGTTTCTGGTCAGTTTTCTAATCACCCTAGTTTTTGCCGTTCTGCTTTTGCAAATCGGATCGCCGGTCTTTTACATTAGCATTCTGCTCTTTATTTTTGTTGTTTCAAGTTATGTGTTCGGCGGTTTCGTCGGCGGCACAATGGCATTGGATGACTTTCAATATGGCAACAAAAGCGGTCAACCCAGATCCGTTGCCATGTCAATCGGGTCGGGAATTATTGCCTCAGGAATTTTTGTAACTCTGGCCGGGAGTTTCTATTCTCAAGGAACAGATGCGCTTGCAACCTTTTGGGGATGGCTTCTTGGTATCGTTCTCATGACCATTCTGTTTTCGGCAGGAATGGCAAGGTCCCAATCACTGACCGCTTCGCAAACGATAGCTGAAGATATCGACTCCCCAAGTCTACGCCTTCTTTCTGCATTGGCAGTTTTGTGCAGCGGCGGATTACTCGCCATCACCCAATTTGCCTTCCTTGGGCAAGTGGGCGAACAATTCCTTTCAATCCCCAGCAGTGCGGTAATGACGGCAGCATCAATTGCATTGGGCATTTGCCTTGTTTTTTCAGGCATTCAGGGGGTGAGTGTCATTCGAGCAGCAAGTTATCCGGTGATCCTTCTGATTTTCCTTGCGCCCTTGATTTGGGTGACCATCAACACCAGTAGCGTCATCATTCCGCAGTTCGCATTTGGTACGGGCGCTCTTCAACCAGTTGCAGATATCAACCGCGAGGTTCTGGATGCAGGTTTGGCAACACCCGATGAGGTTTTTGACTTTGCGACTGAGAGCGCAGGTCTCGATGCTTTCAATTATCTGGCAACGCTCTTGTGTATCGGATGTGCGATTGCTGCCATGCCTCATCTGCTGCAACATTTCAAAATGATCCGGACTGGACGCGAGGCAAGAAAAACCGGCTTTCAGGCGTTTGGTTTGGTATTCCTGTTCCTGTCTGCAATCCCGGCTGTTGCGGCATTTGTTCAGGTTGACATTTATACATCAATCCTGGGGCTACAGATTGGCGATCTGGAGAGCGATGCCGGTTGGGTGTTCGATCTGAGCGGCGCCGGGGCTTTGCCACTGATAAAGCTTTGCGGAGCATTGGTCGCCACAGTTGAGGAGGCAGTATCAGCTTGCGGAGGCAGTTCGGAATATTTTATTTCGATCGCTGACATTACTATTGATCCAGAACTACTGACGCTAAGCCAGGGAATTTTACACCAATTGCCAGAATTGCTGACAATCGTTTTGGCGATTGGTGCTCTTCTTGCGATCATGACCACACTGGATGGTGTGGTTCTTTCCATGGGCTTGTGTTTTGAGAATGATGGCTATCTGCACCTTTTCAGGCCAAAGTCGCCAAAAAATATCCGGCTTTTCATGAGCAGGGTTTTTCTGGTTGCGGTTCTTGCAGCATTAGCTTCCATTGCAGTTTTCCTCAAGCCAGACCCGCGACTTTCTTTCGAGTTCGCCATGGCGATCACAGCTTCGACCCTGTTTCCAATGCTTCTTGTGCGCTTTTGGTACCCTGCTACCAGCGCACGTGTTCGTTTGGTTTCACTTTTGTTGAGCTTTGTACTCTGCGCATTTGCTATCTGGGGCGCAAATTTTGGGCCAGACATGATGACCAACACTGGATATGAGTTCCACTTGATGCTGCCCGGGATCACAGAGAAGGTTTCTAACTACGGGATCGGTTTTCTGGGAACAGTCATTTCATTTCTGACAATTGCGATAGCCAATCTGGTAGAAGCTTCCAGAACAAAACCTGCCACCGAAGAGACGACGAATGCTGCAACTTGATCCATCCGTATTCAACAAATCGGCAATTCCTGAGGAAACAGCGAAGTTTAACCAACGCATCATTGATGCAATTGAAAGCGGGCCGGAACTTTGGGACCTTGAACGTGACCTTGTTCGTGCAGCGCGCCGTGAAGGTAAAGGCATTTTTCCGTTAGAGCCATTCGATCCGGATGCAGAAACCACAAAGATCGATGGGCCCGGCGGGAAAATTCCGCTTCGAATTATTCGGCCCGCAGGGAAATCAGAACGTGGCGCATTGCTTCATATCCATGGTGGAGGATGGGTCTATGGCAATGCAGACATGCAGGATCAACGCCTGAAAGAACTTGCTAACGATACCGGCTTGGCTTGTGTCTCGGTTGAGTATCGCCTGGCGCCTGAGAACCCTTATCCCGCAGCACCGGATGATTGTGAAGCGGCTGCCCTTTGGCTTGCAAGCGGTGCGGATGAACGCGTGAACACGGCCTTCTTGGCCATTGGAGGAGAAAGCGCGGGCGGGCATCTCTCAGTCAATGCGTTGCTTCGGTTGCGCGACAAGCACAATATGACGCCATTTAATGCAGCTTTGCTAATCGCAGGCATCTACGATCTTGGCATGACACCAAGTGCAGCCAACTACTCTTCAAACCTGATCTTGCGATACAAGGATATGGTGAACTTTTCGGCTTGCCTGCTTCAGAACGATGAGGATCGCCGCAACCCTGACGTGTCACCGCTTTACGCTTCTCTTCATGACATGCCGCCAGCGCATTTTACAGTGGGAACAGAAGACGCGCTGCTTGACGATTCCCTGTTCATGTCGGATTGCTGGCTGCAACATCAGGAAGATGTGGAACTGGATATCTATCCGGGCGGTTGCCATGTATTTCAATATTTTGACGAGTTGAAACAAGCACGAGACAGCCGAAAAGCGATGCATGCATTCCTGAACAGACAGATTGAAAAGCAGGGAACTTCGTGACTCAAAAAATTTATAAAATCCTTACCCCTGAGCAATGGAATGATGCGCTTGCTCAAGGGACATTCAAAGGCGCACCGATTGATCTCACAGATGGATATATTCATTTCTCAACAGCGGATCAGGTTGAAGAAACTGCAGACAAACACTTCAAAAATACCGGGGATCTGATGCTTGTCGCTTTTGACGGAGATGCATTTGGCGACAGCCTGAAATGGGAAACATCCCGGGGTGGTGCTCTCTTCCCGCATCTCTATTTGGAGCTTGATCCAAAGCTGGCAATAGAGGTTTATGAGCTGGCACAAAAAGAAGACGGCAGCCATCAGTTTCCGGAGAATTATTGATGGGATTGTTCGATCTTGCTCGTCCGGCACTGTTTGCGCTTTCACCAGAGCGGGCACATGCGCTTTCCATTCAGGGTCTAAAATCTGGCTTGGTGCCGCCAGCTAGGTTGAAAGATGATCCTCGACTTCAAGTCGGGCTAGGTGACCTGTGTTTCCCAAATCCGGTTGGGTTGGCTGCTGGATATGACAAAAACGCTGAAGTTCCAGACGCCATTCTTGACCTCGGTTTCGGATTCACCGAAGTGGGAACCATTACACCGCGCCCTCAATCGGGAAATCCCAAACCCCGTGTTTTCCGATTGCCAATCGACAAGGGCATGATCAACCGGCTGGGATTCAATAATGAGGGTCACGCGGCAGCGCTCACAAGGTTGGAAGCCCGAAGAGATTCGCCCGGAATCGTTGGCGTCAATATTGGCGCGAATAAAGATTCCACCAACTTTGTCGAGGATTATGTAAAAGGCATCGACACGTTCTACAATGTAGCGTCCTATTTTACTGCCAATATTTCTTCCCCTAACACACCTGGATTGAGGAATCTGCAGGCGGGAGAAGCACTTGAAGTTTTGCTGAAGCGGGTGTTTGACCGCGTCGATGCAAATTCAGAGAAATCCGGTAAGCGCCTTCCTATATTCCTGAAGATTGCTCCCGATCTTGAGCCGTCTGAAATGGATGAGATCGCGGATGTCGTGAAAGCTTCGCAACTTTCAGCCCTCATCGTTTCAAACACCACACTTGATCGCGATACCCTGACAGAACGCAAACATGCACAAGAAGCTGGAGGGCTTTCAGGGAAACCTCTGTTCGAGAAATCTACGCGAATTCTTGCAGAAATGTACGCACGATTGGGTGACAAACTTCCCCTAGTCGGAGTTGGTGGCATAGGTAGCGCCAAGGACGCGATCCAAAAAATGGAAGCCGGAGCAAGCCTTGTACAGCTTTATACTTGCATGGTGTATGCGGGACCTTGCCTTCCATCCGATATCGTCCGGGGACTTTCAACTCACTTAACAAAGCACAATATTCCAAATATCAGCGAATTGGTTGGTAGCAAAAATGGAGACTGGATATGAGCGATGTAACGGTCTGGCATAATCCGCGTTGTTCGAAATCCCGGCAAACGTTAGCGCTTTTACAGGAAAACGGTCATGAACCCGCTGTCATTGAGTATCTTAAGGATGCGCCAAGCAAGGCAGAAATCTTGCAAGCCCTTGTTAAGCTGGAAATCAGTGCTCATGACCTAATGCGCCGTAGGGAGAAAGTATACAAAGAATTGGGATTGTCCAAGGAGAGTAGCGACAAGGCTCTGGTTCAGGCGATGCATGAAAACCCAATTCTTATTGAAAGACCTATTGTGTTTGCCAACGGAAAAGCGGCAATCGGCAGGCCACCTGAAGCAGTCCTTAAAATTCTCTAAGCGAATGTTTTCCGAACATTCGGAATCACACGCAATCCCAGAGTTACTCCCCTGAAAATCAGGAAAGCGTGTATCGCAAGCCAAAGGCCGTGATTGCCCATTGGTGCCTTGACGAGTTGCCAAAGCAGAATGTACAGCGCGAGCGATACCAACATCATGATGCTCATGTCACGCGACCACGTGGCACCAATGAAGACACCATCCAATTGGAAGGCCAATACGCCCGACAACGGGATTAATGCTACCCAGAGCAGGTAAACGTTTGCGACTTCTCTTACATCTTCGCTGGTCGTTAGCAGATCGATGATAGATGGCCCGGCCAGCAGGAAAACGGCCGAACAGGCGAAAGCCATGATGAAGTTCCACAGGGTTGTCAGTCTGAAGCCTCGCCAAAATCCTTCCTTGTATTTTGCGCCGATGGCACGCCCGCATATCTGTTCGGCTGCAGTAGCCAAGCCGTCGAGAAAGTATCCTGCGATCAGGAAAAGCTGCATAAGTACGGCATTTGCTGCGAGTGTCACCTCGCCAAATCCGGCTCCCTGTGCGGTGAAATATGCGAAAGCAAATAGCAGGGCAAAAGACCGGATCATGATATCTGCATTCAGATTGACCAGCCGCTTCCAGGCGGCGCCATTCATAATCCGTTGGCGCGAGGGAGTTACAGATCGGTCCAGCAATTTCCAGCAAATCATCAGTCCTACGGCAAAGGTAATGATCTCGCCAATTACGGTAGCAATCGCAACGCCTTCAATTTGCCATTCCAATACTAGGCCAAGATAAATACTGAAGAGGATATTTGTCCCGTTGAGAAGCAGTTGAACAATAAGCGCTAATCCTGACCGGCCAAGCCCCAGCAACCAACCCAGAACCACATAATTGCCAAGGCTAAAAGGACTGGAGATCATTCGTATGAGGAAATAGGTGCTGGTTGCCTCTGATACAGCTTGCGTCGGGGTCATTGCCCATAGGCCGATATGCAAGATCACCGGACTGAGGAGCCACGCAACCAATCCCGCCGCCATGGCTATGGCCAAGGCACGGAACAGAACTGCCTGTTTTTCCTTTTCATCTTCTGCACCCACTGCTTGCGCAACCAATCCGGTGGTTCCTGAGCGAAGAAAATTGAATGTGGTGAACACAAGCGAAATGATCACCGAACCTACCGCAAGTCCGCCTATCAGCGCTGCCGAACCAAATTGTCCAACCACTGCTGTATCAACCAGCCCAAGCAAGGGCGTCGAAATGAATGCAATTGTCACCGGCAATGCAATAGCCAGCACAGAACGATGGGTTATTTGAAACGGTTTTGATTGCCCGTGGGCAGCATCGGACATAGGGCGCTATTTGCCAAACTTGAGAAAACGCAAAACCAGGAAGATCGGAACAACAACTACGGCACCATAAACAAAATAGCGACCAATGCTCCACAGGGCATCAAACCCCAGATTGTACAAGTTGACGAAAAAGCGTCTCACAGCATCCCAGACTTCCCAAGGCGTCACATTGATGGCTGCAAGAACAACACCAACGATCAGGGAAATAATCGCAAGCTTGATGATGGTGCGGCTGAGTGAATCGCCAAGGAAACTTTCGACGCGGTTTGCCATGAAACCCTCCATGCTGTCTTTGTGTCTGAAGTAAAGATGCGATGGCCACATTTCAAGAAAAACTATTGAAGACCAACCGGATCAACAATCCCGCCCGGGCAAGAACGTCCAACAGTGTCACCAGCTGCCAAAAGGGACCCCAGATCAGGCATTTTGCTTAAATTGCCGCTGATCGAGAGCTTGAACTCTTGGATGATCCGCCGTCCGTCATCCCGATAGCAATCCAAAATCACCCGCTTTGCTGCTTCACGTCCGAAGGCACGTTGATATGCGGTGTTGAAGTCACGAAACGGCACTTCACGGCTTATGTTTCTAACAATCAGTTCACGCACCGCGCTTCCATTGAGTTGATCCAGAAGATCCAGGGAAACACGAAAATATTTTTCAGGAGAATAGCCGGGCATGCAAGTGCCGTGCTTATACCATTCATGACGATGCAAATTGGAACGATAACCGGGCATCTTGCTAGCAAGTTCGTCGCGTAAAGGTTGGCTTAAATCAAGCTTTGGAAGTTCGTTCCAACGACCCGATTTGTCTTTCTTAACTGTATTCTGGGAGACGCCGCAATAGACATTGTCACGAGGCTGAGGCCAAAGCCCGTGTAACGTAAAATAATTTGCATCAAAACGTCCTGCACGCTGCGAGCGACATTCAGGCTTACCGGGACGTTGTTCGCAAAATGCTGGCTGCCAACTAACCGCGAGAACATAATCAGCGCTGCCTGACTTTGGTTTTGCAGCCTCCTGTGAATGCTCTGTGTCATTTTCTTCGTAGTTCAGCCAAGCGGCCGCAATCACAGCGAGCACAAGAAATGCAATACTGCCAAGGGACTGCTTTTTCATGTCGACCTTTCCCGGAGTGGGCCTTAAATTGCTTTCATGAGTCAGCAATTCCTTAGCAGTACGGGCGAGAAAAATCTGCCCTTTTTCCTGCCGGAACCCTTTCAGAAGTGGTTCGCAGGACACGGCTGGCAACCACGCGCGCACCAGCTGGAGCTACTTGCAAAAGCTCAGGCAGGAAAATCCACTCTGCTGATTGCACCTACGGGCGCCGGGAAGACACTCGCAGGTTTCCTTCCCAGTCTGGTGGATCTGGCACAAACGCCAAAACCAAGACCGGGAGAAGCAAAGCGCGGTATTCACACGCTTTATATTTCTCCACTCAAGGCACTTGCGGTCGATATCAAACGCAATCTTGAAAAACCCATCGAAGAGATGAGGTTGGACATAAATGTCGAAACAAGAACCGGCGATACGCCTGTCTCGCGTCGGCAACGCCAGAAACTCAATCCGCCGCAAATACTCCTGACAACACCCGAGCAACTTGCGCTTTTGATTGCAAACAAGGACGCTCCACGTTTCTTCGACAATCTGCAGAACGTGATTTTTGATGAATTGCATTCTCTCGTTACCTCAAAACGCGGACACTTGCTCGCGCTTGGCCTGGCCCGCCTGAGGAGCTTTCGGCCCAATCTCAAAACCATCGGGCTTTCGGCCACCGTTGCCGAGCCTGACGACTTGCGCCGCTGGCTCGTCGCGCAGCCCGAATTGGGAGAAATAGCACTTTCAGAATTTGTCCACCTGCAAGGAGGTGCGAAACCCAATATTACGATCCTTCAGTCAGACGAGCGGGTTCCGTGGTCCGGTCACTCAGCACGATATGCAATGGGGGATGTGTATCGGGCAATAAAGGCGCATGGCACTACGCTTCTGTTCGTGAATACCCGCAGCCAGGCTGAAATCCTGTTTCAGGAACTCTGGAACATTAATGAGGATACATTGCCGATTGCGCTTCATCACGGTTCACTGGATGTGAGCCAGCGCCGCAAGGTGGAAGAGGCCATGCAGCGAAACGAGCTTCGTGCCATTGTTGCGACTTCTACCCTCGATCTTGGCATTGATTGGGGTGACGTTGATCTGGTTGTGCATGTGGGTGCACCGAAAGGGGCAAGCCGTCTTGCGCAACGGATAGGAAGAGCCAATCACCGGATTGATGAGCCTTCACGCGCAATCCTTGTTCCCGCTAACCGGTTTGAAGTGATGGAATGTCAGGCCGCACTCAATGCAAACTATTTAGGCGCGCAGGATACTCCTCCCCTGTTGCGGGGTGCGTTGGATGTTTTGGCGCAGCATATTTTGGGAACTGCCTGTGCGGGGCCTTTTCATGCAGATGATCTTTATCGCGAAATCACCAGCTCTGCGCCTTATGCGGATTTGAATCGGGAAGAATTTGATCAGGCTCTCGATTTTGTTTCAACAGGTGGCTATGCACTCCGCGCCTACGACCAATATGCGAAAATTCGTAAAACAGAAGACGGTACATGGCGGCTTAGCCATCCGTCCATTGCCCAGCGCTATCGGATGAATTGCGGAACCATTGTCGAAGCCCCGATGCTGGACGTGCGATTGACGCGGAAGCGGGGCAAAAATACAGCATTTCAGGGCGGTCCGATTCTCGGTAAAATTGAGGAAGGATTCATCGAATCCCTTGCAATTGGCGATACTTTCATGTTTTCCGGTCAGACGTTACGACTGGAAGGTATCCGCGAAGCTGCTTGCTATGTTTCAAAGGCTGCCGATACCGATCCAAAAGTCCCCGCCTATGCGGGCGGCAAATTTCCCCTATCGACCTACCTTGCCGACCTGGTGCGCGGAATGCTGGCAGACGAAGGCGAGCGCAAGGAGCTGCCGCCGCAGGTTCGCGAGTGGATTGAAATCCAGAAGCTAAAATCGATCCTGCCAAAACGCGACGAGTTGTTGATTGAAACCTTTCCCCGTGGCGACCGCTACTACATGGTGGCCTACCCGTTTGAAGGGCGCATGGCACATCAGACGCTTGGCATGTTGCTAACCAGAAGGTTGGAACGCGCGAGAGCAAAGCCGCTCGGATTTGTTGCAACCGATTACGCAATAGCGGTCTGGGGCTTGCGAGATTTTTCCGCGATGATCAAGAAGCAAGAAATCAATCTATCCGGGTTGTTTGATGAAGACATGCTGGGCGATGATCTTGAGGCTTGGCTGGACGAATCCTTCCTGCTTAAGCGGACTTTTAGATACTGCGCCACAATTGCAGGGCTGATTGAGCGTCGTTTTCCTGGCAAAGAGAAAACCGGACGACAGATGACCGTTTCCTCAGATTTGATATATGACGTGCTGAGAAGCCATGACCCGAACCATATTCTTTTGCAGGCAACACGGGCTGATGCGGCACATGGCCTTCTGGATGTCCGGCGCCTCGGCGATATGCTCTCGCGTACCAAGGAGCGAATCGTGCATAAAGCGCTTGAGCAGATATCACCACTTGCAGTTCCTATCATGCTGGAAGTTGGTCGAGAATCTATCGCTGGTGAAGCTCAGGAATCGCTTCTTGAAGAAGCTGCCAGCGAGTTGGTGAAACTGGGATAAATAATGGCACTACCGGCAGAACAATCAGAGCTTCCGGCAATGGAAATCGGTTTTCAGGGTGAAACCTTGCTGATTGATCCGCGCGGATGCCTCTATTGGCCTCGCGAAGGTATGCTGATCGTTTCAGACCTTCATTTGGAGAAAGGTTCATCCTTTGCCGCCAAACGAGGAAATTTTATGCCGCCCTATGACACGCATGCCACGCTTGAACGGTTGGCATTGTGCGTGACTGATTGGCAACCTAAGACGATTCTTTCCTTGGGAGACAGCTTCCATGACAATGACGCCTCTCTCCGATTGCCACAAAGCTGCCGTCTTGCCTTAAGACAGTTAATGGAAGGCAGAGAATGGATATGGGTTTGTGGCAATCATGATCCGGAACCTCCTGAAAACCTAGGCGGAACATTTTGCACCGAGATGATGTTGGGCCCGCTTAATTTCTTGCATGAACCACAGGCTCAGTTCCGTTATGGCGAAATAGCGGGGCATTTGCATCCGGCAGCCAAAATTCGGCGCCGCGGGAAAGCAGTGAGACGACGCTGCATGGTCGGCGACGGGCGGAGACTGATTATGCCAGCGTTCGGTGCATTCACGGGTGGGTTGAACGTGAAAGATGCTGCATTCGACAATCTGTTCGAAAGTACTGAACTGCAAAGCTGGTTGCTGGGGCAGAATGCAGTTTATCAAATTTCGGGCAGTCAACTGGTGCCCTAAGCCAATTATTCAGTCAACCAATTGCGCCAACTGCCACAATCACCGCCATGTGTGCTGTTGCAACAAGGAACGTAAGCACGATCCTGATTGAGCCGAACCATGGTGGTGCTTTTCCTGTATTGATAAAGAAACTGTCCCAGGCACCGTGGGCACAAAACAGGACCAGCAGTGCTATTAGCGCATACAGGTCAGGCAGTAACAGCGCGAACCATCCAAGTATCGACCCGACCACAGAAAGCCAAAGACTGTTCGTGTCAAACGGTCGGTTTGCAATGGCAAAACCCCATCGAATGCCGCCAAGGAACGACAAGATGATCACCGACCATACCTTGAAAATATCCAATATCGGAGCAAAAACCGGACTGGATTTTCCTAAGACCAACAAAACAACGGCAATCGCACCGAATGGAATAAAACCACCCAACGAGAGAAACCAAGCCAGTTGTTTCGTTTTCTCCTGATTGTTTTCCAACAAAGATGTCATGACCAAACAGTTGAACTACAGCATTCTTAATTCTTGCGAAACACGACGTTTGCGAACCAGCCGGTGAAAATCGCCAGCAATACGCAGAGAATACCATAGAGTAGACTTTGCTCATGGGCCAGATTGTAAATCCATTCCTCAAATCCTACCTTTCGGACTTCAAAAGTTTGCGTCACTTCATCAAGCTTTTTGCCATCCTTGAAAAGATGCGCTTTCACGGTATGAAAACCGATTGGAACATTCGGAGGCAGGCTTACAGCCGCGCGGAAGAGCGACGGACTGATTTGATCCACTGAATCAGCTCGTTCTGAGAACAATAAGTTCTCAATTCGCTTTCTACGAAGGGCGCTTGAAAACTCGCCCTGGGTGAGAAACTCTTCAATGTTGCCACGGTCGACCGGTTTGGCTTTCAGGTATTTGATGCCAATTCCAAGAGAACTCAAAACGGAGGGATCCACTACATCTTCAATCGGATTGCGGCTGTGCAAAGAGTAGAAAGACGGTACGTCGCGATATTCGCGCGCTGCCGCGTTTACCCAGATTCCACTGATCCGATCCTTTTTGCGCACAATCGCTTCCTGAAGATCGCCGATCACTTCTATGAGCACATCATATTCACCGCGATATAGTTCCGCCTGGTCAGCCGATTCGATTGCACCAAAAACGACAATGTCCTGACCCGCGAAATCGGAACCAACCGGCACGACGTCGACAGACAACCCCATCTGAAGCTTTTCTTTTGCCTGTGCAACGGAAACACTCATCACAAAAAGAAGCACGAAGGAAAGAAGTCTAAACATCAATGACCACCCTCCTCTCCGGCTGCGATAACGCTGAACAGGTCATCGGGTGTCACAACAAGGTCGTAGCCAAGACGGATACAAACTCCCAGAACAAGCAGTCCCAGCAAAGCACGAAGCTGCTCGCCCTTCAGTTTGTGGCCAGCAGCAGCGCCAAATTGCGCACCGATTACACCGCCGACCATGAGGATGAATGCAAGCACAACATCGACTGTCTGGTTGGTTGTGGATTGAATAATGGTCGTGAATGCAGTCACAAAAATGATCTGGAAGAGGGATGTCCCGATCACAACATTTGTTGGTACCCTAAGCAAATAGATCATGGCAGGCACCATGATGAAGCCGCCGCCAACACCCATGATCGCGGCGAGGATACCAACAAGTACTCCAACAAGGATTGGCGGAATGACGGAGATGTAGAGCCCTGATGTCCTGAACTTCATTTTGAAGGGGAGATTGTGGACCCAGGTATGCTTTTTCCTCTTGGGTACGGGCCGTCCGGATCGCGACTTGCGGATGGCATTCAGACTCTCGACGAACATGAGACTGCCGATGATGCCAAGGAAGACGACATAGGAGAGCCGCACGAGAAGATCGACCTGTCCGATGGCCTTCAACGCGTTGAACAGCTGGACGCCGAGCGCCGCGCCGATCAGGCCGCCGATGAGCAAAACTGTTCCCAGTCGCAGATCGACCGTCCTTCGCTTGAGGTGGGCGAGTACCCCGGAAAAGGAGGAGGCAACGATCTGGTTGGCTTCAGTTGCGACGGCAACGGCAGGTGGAATTCCGATG
>JAAUYH010209011.1_pt1 | contig 12971 bp, 17 predicted proteins | sample 7278061 | NCBI WGS metagenome assembly JAAUYH01 (sample SAMN14350203, study PRJNA611818) | marine sediment metagenome | isolation source: surface marine sediment (0.6m) | place: French Polynesia: Moorea | collected 2018-08
CATCAGAAAGACCCGGCTGAGTGCAATTACCGGTATAGAAAACCTGCACGTAGCGTAGGAGACAGATGGCCTTTCCGGAGTACGAATTCCATGGAACATTTTATTTCCGTTGATGTTCGCGACTATCTCGCGGCTGGCAAGCCCTTTTTCGTTTCACCTGTACCAATCGCAACTGAATGCTCCGCTGCCCTGAGCTCACTTCAACTTCGTTTTGATTCCACCAAAAAGACAGCTGTTGGTGTAATGAACGGAATTATGAACTTGCAGGTAATGTACGAGAGAGATTGTGTACCTGGAACACGAAATTCTGGCGAGCGTTTTGCTTTCACTGTTCTCGACAAGGTTGTTCCTTTGCCGAACACAGTTACTCGCTCTCCCGACGTACCTTGATTCAAGGATGCATACGATATCGATGCAATACCCGTATCGTCAAATAAGGAACCGTAGATGTTCGTGTTCCTCTTCGTTTTCCTTCTTATCGGAGTTCTTGTTAGGAAGATATTGGGCGAGAGAAAACAACGATTACGTTGTACTCAATCTCAGAAGGCACTATCTACCGTTGCGGTGGATGAGAATAACCAAAACCAAGGTTTGCTGGATGAAAGTGGGGAATCGCCAGAAGAATCTGAAGATGCGGTGAACGTCGATAACAAATAAAATGAAAAGAATGGAGAGCAAGGAAAGTGGTTTGAGAATAGTGAAGACGAAGAAGAAAAATTGAATCGATACATCGAATACAGTTCAGAGTCGAGTACAAACTCAGACAGCATCTACAAAATCGAAGACTTACAAAAGGACATGAAGATACGGCACGTTTTCGAGGTCAAGAAAAACGAGTCTGCACTCTAAAAAATTTGGTCACACTTCGCTTAAACCGTTTCCGCACCCGATGACTTGTCGCAACCTTTGCATACCAATCTGCCTAGATGGGTCGATAGCCGCAAACCGACTGTACCACCATCTTTTTATTCCAAGAAATCCCCAAAACGTCGCTGCTTAATCGACTTCGTTCGTAACTGCAATTTCCATTCGACACAAGAAGTCCTCTATCGCCATTTCGCACAATTCGCCACGAGCCTCCGACCGCGCATTAACCCTGTTGCCTGAGGACTTCACACCAGACAAGTTGACGCAGGGATATGACTGAACCTAACGAAGAAGAATCAACTTGCAGTCTATAATAGCATAACGCGACTTTAAGGTTTGTATATCTGCGTGGTTTGCAGTGACATGAACTTGGTTTAAGAATTGGTTCTTATACTTTCTACGTTATGTATATATTTTTTAAACCTTCAATATCAAGCATGAAAAACTTTTAGAGTAATATTATTTCCCCGCGATGGTCTCGCACCCCTTCTACAAAGCTCGTGATACCCTGAAACACTAATTTCCGAATTTATTGTACCCTACAAGCTGAAAACAGAAACGAAATTCAATAAATTTATCTGCGACGAACATAATGGACTCGAAACCGTTTCCGGCTGTAGATCCAATGAATTGCTAAACCCTCGACGACATGTGATCGTCTCAAAGACTGTTGATCTTCTTTGTAAAACAAAATGACAGTTTTTGTAGTCAAACAACAGCACAGACAGTCGATTAGTGAGTTTACGATGAATCGGAATTGCAGTTAATAGTTTGCCATTCCAACTTGCTAAATGACAGGTTTCCATGAATCTCAATCACAAGCTACAAGACAACGAAGAATTTCCTCCAACTTTGAAAATTAACAGCTAATATACGAAATCATCTTAACTTATTTTTCGCCTGGGTGCAACAGTTAACTGCGAACAACAGTTCTCTACATCCACTTATTCACTATTGAGCTTATTCTTTCAAAATGACAATTCAAGAAGTTCCGGTTCTAGAGGCAGCATGAACTGACCTGTACGACCAATTCATTAAACTGGAAGTCACTGTCTGCGAGGAAATACTGTAGAAACAGTTCCTAAATTATTTTTAGGTGACTGCATGAACAAGATCAGTGTTTGTCTCTGCCACCACTGTGTCAACCTGGTATCTGCGCGTGCCATCATAAACATCATTACCGAGTTACGGTGGGGATTGGTCCAAAAACACAACGCCTTGGTGACCATTGCGTCCTAGCTCACCTCTACACTCAGATATTCCGAAGAGTCTAACATCGCGGTCACCCCTTGTCCCTACATCATCGCCGCCAACTGCCCATCTGCGACGTGTGTTTGACTAACTGCACACATTTTATTTTCGGCGTTGCATAAGAACGCGAGCACGCATTCCACATGATAATAATTTCCACAGTCCAACCGTGTCACCCGCTGTGCAAACTCGTATTCGTGTTGGCAAATAATGCGCTTCTCCGCCATCGCGCACACAGCCCGAACGCCCTTGCGGCGTGCGTCTCAATCCACGCAAAGCTGCTTCAATCCACCCTCCAAAAGACTTTTATCTTTCTCTGGCATATTTTTCATTACAATATTCTCTTTTTCTGATTTGCATGCAGGCATAAAGTGTCTTTCTTCTTTGCAGCCGGCAGCAATATTTCGACGAGACATCGATTGTTCTCTGCGATGATCTAGTGACTGTCGTTTTCTTTGAAAATCAACAGAGGCACTCTTAATTTCAACAAATTAATTAAATTCATTTTCACTTTGTTTTTTCACTGTCAGTCTTTGATTAAAATGCAGGTCTGCTTCTAAGTCTTTTGCAATTTGTACTATTTTATCTGTCAAATTTAACCAGCGCCGTAGCATATAATACTTTCCCGACCACACCGTTTTACTATCAATAATAAGAGTATATTTTGTCAGTTTTTTTAAAAATTACTGGAGTTCATATTTTTATTTCAAATCAATCGTAGTATTTTTGCTCGAATCAATAATAATTGAAAGTTCTGAATTGTTTTTGACCATTCGTTCCACTTCAAGATTAGATTTGTGATTCCGTCATGCAATATGAGTAATATAAAGATCCTTAGTTGTCCTTCAATTAACTTTTGCACTGGCTACAACTCGAGAAATTACCCTATTTTCAAAAATAATTCCCTTAAATTTTAACTATTTCTTTAATTTGTTGGATGTGAGTTTACAGCTTTAACATATGCGGTTCATTTTCAACAAATCACTCTCTCCTGTTGTGAATGCAGAAATCAGACTAAATTCGGAACATCTTTTGTTCTATAGACAAATATCCCAGGTTTTGCTAAAATTTCATAAATAACAATTATGACCACATAAAGTGTTCTCTCGTGATTTTAATCGTCGAAAGTTATCGCATCTTTTTTGTCTGCATGTTTTATGCATTTTTCGTCTCCGTTATTTCAACAAGCTTCAACAAAATTTCTCGATTCGCTTCGTAAGATAAATTACGAAAATACCTTATTTCTATAGTCCAGAAAGGCACAGAAGCGTTGACAATAAATCTGATAAGCTCATGAATTGCCGTTTCGCGATGGACGAATTCTATATTCATGAGGTTCCGAGCCAAAAGATTGTCGAATCGTAGGCTATTTTCTTTTTTTCTCTCGATATTTTGAAATCAAATAAGTAAGATTTGACCCAGCATAAAATTATAAAAGGATGTCTATGCGAGTTTCTGGATCCAGCTATTTGCTATCCGGAATGTTCTCCTTTGATATCTTCTCTCACTTCACATGCAACTAGTTTCGGGCAGTGGAATACATTGTGCATTACTCTTTTTTAGTCACTTTTTTCCATTCATAAGTCGATATTCAACGCGTTGCAAGAGCATTAACATTTGAATGATTTCTTTGTCACTAGGCCTGTTTCGTAGCTTATGCAGGACATTGTAATTTTCTCTCACTAAATTTTGCCATATATTCTTTTTAATAATCTTGTAACATGCCTGGTGATTTAGAATAAAAATGCCGATGGACAGAATTAGAAGCTAAAGCAATTAATTGAATTCAGCAACATTGCTGAAAAACCCCTTGTCTCCAGACAATACTTCGAACAACCTATCACTGCGATTTCAATCCATCAAAAATCCAATCCGATCACAATCGGATTGTGATTGACAGTCCAATTTCCGCCTTCCCTAATTTTGTAGCAACAATTGATTGAGGAAAAATATTCAGCGTGGCTTTTGTTAATCGACAGAATGTACACCTACTAAAAGATCCTGCATCGGTGCCTGAGTTTCGCCGCAAAGATTTAAATTCTGAACAGCGCTCATACTATGCTTAAATTTGCAGCTGTGGGAACTCTGAATTATTTGCTGATGTGGGAACTGTGCATTTTAATCTGTAACTAACACAAATTTGGGAAAGATTTTGGTTGAAAAAAATAGATACATAATTTGGAATTATTTTTTTCATTTCCTACGTTTCACACCCTTTAGTACGATACTGCACCAGTTGATAATCTATGCTAATAATGAACTGACATTGCATCTCCATTCCAAAAGTTGCAATGCCACTGCAATGAATTATTACAGACGCCGTGTGACATAGATTTTTTTGCTTAGTCTTGCAGTCATGGGTGATGGGCGTGTGTACTGATCTTCAGCACTTAACTACTTCACTAAATCGGCACCCCTCGGATTGTTCGAAACTCAATTTGTTTCTCTGACACTTCTGTGAATGAATTGAAAGGCTCCTTCAATTTTAGAAACGTTTCTGTTTGTCGCCATCATGCGACGTCGCACATCTATTCTGGTCGTTCTACTATTTTTACGTACTGCACTCACTGAGATATTCGCGTGTAATAACATTAAGCAAGGGAACGACTTGATGGTCCCTCAAGCTCTTGCGCGATGCGCCGCCGAACGCGCCAGCAAGCACGCGAACACTCCGTGGTCGGACCGTGCCTTGGGCGTCGTATCCACATTGAGCACCTATGCTCACGTCTAGGCCGCGGCTAGCAAGCGCTTGTTCGGTTCACTCGCACCAACCGCTGCTGACCGCTGCGCCGCGCACCGTTCATTTCAATGTGTTCCTGATTTTATGAAGAAGACGGCTGACGCTGCAATGAATGAAATCGGGGACTTACGCGAAACGTACGAGAAGATGGTGTTTCTGGCGCACAACATTCCGGCAAACGTTTTGCGTCAGGTGATATACAATATGTTTCTAATCTCATGAAGAAGACTGCGGACGCTGCAATGAACGAAATGAAGACGACGAACGTTGCAATGGATGAAATCGGGCACTTACATGAAGCGTACGAGAAAGATAGCGTTTCTGGTGTACGAAATTCAGTCGCACGTTTAGCTTCCGCTAATGTCTATGCAAACGCCGCAGCAAGCTAGCTTTTCGTGGTTTCCCTCTTGCCAACCGCGGCTGACCGTTCCTCTGCACGGCACTTACTTCAACCTGTTTCCCGATCCAGTGTTGCAATCACCGAAATTCAGAACCGCTCCGTTGCACCGCACTCACTTCAACGTGTTCCTTGTTCCGTGAAAAAGGCCGAAGTTGTTGCAAGCACTGAAGTTAAAAACCTGCGTATAGCGTACGAGAAAGATGCTGGTTCTGGACTAAGAAATTCTGTCCAATATGCTGCGTCTGCTATTCTCAACCCAGGTCGTTTTTTTAAACACTGCTGCTCCCTCACCCGAAGTGCCTCGATTCGGGGTTGCATACGATATCGATGCTATGCCTGTATCTTCAAAGAAGAAACCTTGAATGTCCGTGTTCCCCCTCGTTTCCCTACTTATCGACAGGAGAAAATGACTATTAAATCGCGCTCTGTCTCCGAACGCAACATCTACCGTTGCGGTGGATGAGAATAACGGAGTCCAAAGTCTGCTGGATGAAAGCGAGGAACAGCCAGAAGAATCTGAAGATGCTGAGAACTTCGATAAAGATCACGAAGAAGGAGAAGAAGAGAGAGGAGAGTGATATGAATAGAGTGCTAACGAAGAAGAAGATTGGAATGAAACAAGACTGCCTCTATCGCCACTTCGTCTAATACCTTTCACCACGAGACCCCGACCGCAGATTAACCGTGTTGCGTGCGGCTTTCTTGGCAGCCGACACGCAATCGTAGGTATACACGGGTTGCCCGTTATAAGAGTGAATTATGAGGGGACGGAACCGCATCAAATACGACTCCTTTTATTTCCACTTTCAGTGCACAAAAATAGTGCACCTAATTAACGTAATTCTACGTCTGCCACGGGTGCTAGATTAGATACTTTTAGTTTAAGTAGTTTGAGATTTGCGAAAGACTATGACAAAACAGACACGACGAAGACACACCAAAATAAAGGTTTGCGAAAATAGCCGAGCGCGCGCCGAAGACGACGCCGCTCTATACATGCACCGACGAAGATGCATGCACTACTTTACTCTTTTCGCCTATCTAGGTGTGTCACTACATTCATCAATTCACTGACGCAGGCACAACGCGAAGGCGGCGACGCGCATCGAGTAGTGGGGAACGCGAAGAGGCTGACAGCGAGAAAGGCCAGTGCTATAATCATGCCCCCGCCGTTATGGTCACAGACAGGAAGGCAAGAGGCAAATGCCTCTGAGAGGGAACTGAGATGCTATGAGTTGAACCGCCCTGTCCATCCCGACCGCCCTGTCCATACCAACCGCACTGACCGCTCTGACCGACCCGACTGCTTTGACCGTTCTGGCTAATACGAACGCACCAACCCAACAGGCCACTTGACTACTCCGACCACTCTGACCGCATCAAACCAACAGACTACTTGAGTGATATCCTTCGCGACCAAGCCACCATACAATTGAACAAACTATCTACTGTGCAAAAATACCGAACTACTCCGCAAGACCTTCCTACCTCGATGACCAAAACTACAATCAAATTATAACTATGCTACTAGAAACAAACTAGCAGCTACAATACACCTACCTCGAACAGGGAATGTGACCAGAATCGATGTGACCACATCTGTATAAAGAAGAATTGGCAAAGTTACACACTTAAAATACAATCTAGGAGACTTATTGCGATGAAGTTCTACGAGATGAGGAAGAACCCTCACTAGACTTTCTTGTTTCATGGAACCGCTCGTTCCTCTCTTTCAATTGTCTCTTACGTCGTTCCGAACGTTTTTCAATTTCCTTGTCTTCCTTCGCGCGCTTCTTTTTCTCCGCTGGAGTGCCATGTTTGCGAATGTACGCAGAATAGGCATAGCGAGCACCAGATGTATCGAAAGCATATTTGTTGCAGTCACCGATTGCAGCACGACAGTGCGGGCACCTCCATGTGGGATCCAGAATTGACCCAAGCGGTACATCTTTTTGGAACATCCGAAGTCGATGGCTCCAGTGCTCTCTGTACTCAGTCATGCAGCACGAAGGAAAAATCTTGCAACCACACGGAGGCTTCCATAATACGGTGAAATACTGTTTGCAGGTCTTGCACGACATGATAGGATAGGAACTCGATGTAAAGCTGAACAGGAGAAGCAAAAGACTTTCATACTATACGAAGAGAGGGGGATCTTATTTTGAGGGAAATCTAAATGGAACGCATATTCGAGCCTCGAAGTAAGGCAATGTATGGAAGAGATGAAAGGAAACCACGATACATTTGGAATCACTTAGCTCCCGACGAGGAAGCCCCCGTAGCAGACTTTCGGCGGCGCTCTGCTATCTTTCTAGTCAAATGGCGTGCGTTTTTGCGTCTTTCTTCTTACGAATGGCCTTTTCTTTTTCAGTTCCATACTTACGGGTTTCTTCTGCCCTCTTGTATACGTTATACGATCTTGCACGTAGGGCAGGACTACAGATCGACATAAGGACGCTTTCGGTACTTGAATGCCATATCGTAATAATGGTAACACATCGGATGCCCACACGAAGCAGACTTGAAATTGCCTTGCATTTCTCCATAAATCTGGCATGTTCCTCGGTCTCGCACTGACATCGTGGAGATTGCGATGAGAAATTTAGCAGATGTTCAACCATCCAAGGTAAGAATGTGAGAACAAGAGTAATTCATACCCTTCCGAGAAATGTGCGCACCAAAATTCGAATTATGATTGGTTTTTGATCCTTGGAAACTCAAACACGCCTCTCAAGCGAGAACGTCCACGAATCCCTGTCAACGCGCGGAACTTAATTCGAGATCGATCCAGATCTCAAATATCTTGTGCAACAAGTGCGCAATTTCTCAAACTGCAAGAAGGACTTGTCACAATTAGTCGTAAAGGAGAATGGAGGAAACGGAGCAATCAACCTTCATGCCCCGGGCACTTATTCCAGACCTTAACGTTAAATTAGAGGGGATTATATGTTCTGTAAGAGAACTTGAAACACATATATCCGAGGAACAATTGGCTGGACCAAAAGTGAAAGAAGCATTTGCTGAAATGTTCCCTCCTGCAACGTTATTTCACCCTGCAATTCAAACCATGCCTTCGATTAGCCCAGTATTGAAGAACTGGCTTAATAAAAATGGCGCTGCACTCGCTCCACACTCATCGCACAGAATTATCATGACTCTTGCCTCGACGGTGTACTCCGACAGTGAAGATACAAATGCGGCAGTGGAAATTGCTAGATAAATGATCGCACGAAGCCGCGCTCGACCATCAGTATCCGTTCAATCAAATACCCAAAAAAAGCCCTTGAAACGGTAACTCAGGACCTCGTGGACCAACCGGTGGAAGAACTGAATGACACAAAGTAGTTCACAATGTTGCGAAGAGGTTTAGACAGGACAGCAGCAATTTACTGGCTAAATCGGTGAATAATGGAATGAATACATTGCCGAACATCTGCAAGTAGCGTGTGTTTACGATCTTAACAGCCAGCAGATTTGTACGAGGAGAATCTTGAAACTGCTGGAGCCGAAATCCATAACGCAAAAGGTTTATGTGAACGCTATCACGAGTATTTTCGATAGATATATCGAAAGGTTCGTGCAGAGCATAAGAATCTGGATCCAGAATATATATTTTCCTTAACTGTACACACAATGAACGTCACTGCCGGAAGAAATGGGTTGAGTCCTTGCTTACTTGTCTTTGGAGTTTCACCAAGGATTCCCACTGGGACTCATAATCTACCTATTCAAAGAGAGCGGATGTTAGCGCTGAGTGTTGCAAGATCAGAAATAATGAAATTCGTTGCAAAACAACGCTTATCAACCGCTCTACGAAGACACTTCCCTAAAATGACAGGCCATGATGTACCAATAGTATCCGATGTCTTATTTTACAAAGAACGACTTCGCAACGAATCGGTCGGGCCATATAAGGTAATAGCAGGAGAGAACAAAAACCTCCTGTTGAATCTCGATGGCCGAATTAATCCTGAATCTATCGACAAGATCAAAATCGACAAAGAAATGGCGCAGAATTCTGAATCTTCAAAGGTCACACACACACGCCGACTCGAAGAACCATGGACTCGAAACTCGACCGCGTCGCATCTGCAGAGACCTTCTTCGTTAAATTACGCGAAGGCATTTAGGAATATGAACAACGGAACCCCGAATTAGACGCATCAGTGGACAGAACTCCATGTTGGATATTTTTCACAGAAGCTTTAAGAAATCTCGATATTCGCAACTATTCGGCCAAGCAAGCCGAAATTTTTTTATTGTTGGAGCAGGTCCCAGTGAGGATCGTTGACAGAAAGGATGTTCCTCGTAGCCCAAACATCATCGGTGCTAGATTCGCGAATGTACTAAAAAACGCTGGAAAAGCCAATGAAATACCAAAGGTGAGATACGTTGCACAGGGTACAACAACAAAATGAAGCCTTTTGCCGTTCACAACAATCCCAAGCTACGTCAATCTTCCAGAAAATTGATAATTTCATGTGCGGCATTGTTGTCATTTTCCATCTGCCTCCTTGGCATCACTCAAACCTATCGCCAAGCCAAAGACAAACTGTCGGGAGAAATATTCATACGACCCAAACGAGACGACATAGAGTTTCTGGCAATTTAGAGAAACAAGCTTCTACAGTTGAATAGGCCCCTTTATGGGATTTGCAATTCCGGAGGCTACTGGGCTCCAACATTGGGATTCCATATTCGTCGAAAACTAGGAATGAAATCACTCTCTGGTGACCCCTTGTTATACATTAAGCAACAGTATGGACAAATAGTCGAGCTATTAGTAATTTACGTGGATGATTGCTTGTTTGCGGGAGAAGATTCATTCATCAAGTGTATCAAGAAAACCCAAAGATGAATTTGAATCAAATCCAGTGAAATGGGACGACGTCGCGTTTCTGGTTGTTCGCATACGACACAAAACGTGTCAAAATTCAGACGCAGGGTTACTGTACTACGTAGACATATTGTAAGAACTAACTCTGAAATCTACATTCGACACATTCCGATTCACTCGTGCAGCATTATCATGGATGTGTCACTGGCGACCCGATATATTCTGCATCGTCAACCAAGCATGCCAAGTGACCGAAAGGAAGTTCAAAGCAAGGCACATTCCAGATTTGAACAAACTGATCAGATTCATCAAAGATACAAAACACCTGTCTTTGACATATTGAAAGTTGGATTTGGATAGTTTGCACGTCCGGTTTACTCAGATGCATCATTCGCGACAAATGACGACAACAGCTTTCTATTGGGATATTTTGTTCTGTTGGAAGACTCTAACAACGAATGTCATGTTCTTGCATACTGTAGCAAGAAGTGTAAACGCATAGTACGATCAATTATGGCCACAGAAGTATTTGCTTTTTCTGCTGCATTTGATCACGCATTTATAATACGGCATGATTTACAAGTCATCCTCAATCCAAAGCTCGTAATGATGTTGTTCACAGACTTCAAACAACTGTTTGCCGTCATACCGAAAGGATCGCATACGACCGAAAAAGATTGATGATTGAAGTCATGGCTACCCGCGAGGCATACAACGGGAACGAAATATTAAATGTTGGATTGGTATCGCCTACCAAATATAATTCTATGTACAAGATCTTGGTGAAAGGCAAAGACTGTACAACTGTGACTCAATGGATATATCGCTTAGGTTGAATAGAGTCATATTCGACTACTTGATGACTGGAACGTGTGAATTATGAGTGGGGACACCATCGCATCGAATACGACTCTTGTTATTCGTACTTTTAGTGCACAAAATAGTACACCCAATTAACGTAATTCTACGCCTGCCATGGATGCTAGATTATATATTTTTAGTTTAGATAGTTTATGATTTGCGAACGACGATAACATTAAAGACAAGACGAAAACACAGCAAAATAAAGGTTTGCGAAAGTAGCCGAGCGCGCGCGTTTTTCCAAAACCGAGAAAACTTCGTATCCATAACTTTCGTCGTAAAAGTCGAGTTCATGATCTTGATTTGTTTTTTAAGTATTTCTCCTACGTGTGCTAAGTCCTTTGAATGCATTTATGTAGTTACGTCTTGCACATTTTACTCCGGGTAGCACTTTTCATATGATAAGGGGGTCCACGATCCGGCGATATACGGTATTCCTACTATTACACCTAGGCATGCTACTATGGGCTATCATACATGGTGTTGGGCCAAAAAGCGGGAGAAGCCAAAAGCGAGGTGGGCTTATAACGTGGAACCGCTGTATTACTGATTGTAACCAAGAAGAATTAACATACAATCTGTGACACGATAGCGTACGGTTAGTGTTTGCTACACCTGCATAGTTTGCAGTTACAGCCATTTGGTTTATGAATTGTTTCCTATGTTCGATATAAAAACAACGTGCATTCTGTGTCTAAGACTTCAACATTTTGAAGCGCTAATACCGGAACGCCGATACTAAGCTATGAAAGGTCACTCGTACGACGTTAAACCGTGAAAGTTTAAATACTTCTTGCGAACAACACCTTTACTTAGTTCCTGAGAGCGAGAATTCAGTATCATCAAATACCACGATCGACTTCACTGATTCGACTGATACTGTTTTCGAAATGTGAACTACCGTACTAGAGTACAAGTAGAAAACGGAAAGGACGTTCAATAGCATGTATTTACAACGAATATAACAGACTTGGAAACTATTTCTACTGTCACTGCACGGAATTGCGAACCCTCAACGACACGTATTGATTTCGAAGACTGTTGAAATACTTAGTTAAGCAAAATTACAGTTTTTGTGGTTCATCAAAATGCATCGTCATCACCAGACACAGCCGTATTGGATATTTATCAAGGCGACTTGCTAGCTGTTCGGACCATCGCAGGCGTGATTCTACCTACCCTCTCCTTGCACACCGAACGTTCGATGGCTACTGTCGCACTTGGATTAGGAATTTATGGCTGCGTGAACGGCACCATCGCTCTCATTGACAAAATTCGGTGTTCGCTGGTGGACTTGAAAGAGCGTTGGAAAGACGCGAAAAATGCGCCACTACAATTTCACAAGCTTCTCAAGCTTTCCGTTCAGGTTACGAAGATGGTTGAGAAGATCAAAGCGAAATTGGAGAGTTAACCTCAAAATGAACTTGAATCCATCGCCCAGCGGTGTTATTGACGTAACCCAAGACAAACTACACGAGAATGTCAAAAAAGCCACTACCGCGCTGCAGAGTCTGAACAAGTATGAAGGGGCGAACCGTATCCATAGGGCGGCGAGGATGAAGTCTATCTTCGGAGTTATGTCCAAAGTCCAATCATGTTTGGACGAGGCTCTTGGTGCAGCGTCCAAGATTGAAACCCATCTGAAACTTGAAGCGGTTTGCCCCCCGCAAGCCAAGGACGAGGAACTTGTTGCACAATTTGACTGTTCAGAGTTACCCGACAACGTGGTTTTGGATTTTCGTTCCTACGACACACAGGAAGGTCGATTTCTTCGCAATTTGTTGGAGTTGCGTGAGAAAGAAAACGTACAAAGGGTTTCCTGTTATTGATGGGTGGTTGAGAGGTGGCGAATTCGTTGAGTCTTACTTCGGAATACTTCTCTACTTATATAGACTATCTAGTGTCAGCCATGAGTTGGCATAACGGTTGTACACATCAGCAAGTTTACAAATTTAGAACGACCGTTGGATCGAAGAATGACCGTTGAGATCGTGCAATGGCCGTTGGATCGAAGC
>JAAUYH010014696.1_pt1 | contig 12970 bp, 11 predicted proteins | sample 7278061 | NCBI WGS metagenome assembly JAAUYH01 (sample SAMN14350203, study PRJNA611818) | marine sediment metagenome | isolation source: surface marine sediment (0.6m) | place: French Polynesia: Moorea | collected 2018-08
GATCAAACCGCATCTGATGACCGAAGACGGAACGCGTGCCGGTGCCGGTGCGGTCCCCACGGTCGGTGCCGTTTTCCAAAACATGTTCAAGAAGGTCTAGATATTGACGCATGCCTCTCAATACTATGATTCCAGTTGTGGATAAATCTTCACTTGAAAGGCTTCCACGGTTTTCGTTTGTTCAGGCAGCGTTAAGAGTTGTTTAAGCTTAATGTCACACACTTTTCATATTCCATAGGAGTGGACGATGAAGAAACGCGCAAAGTCTTTCAAACTGTTCCCGGCACTTGCTGCGGCCATGTTGTTCAAGACACCCGTTAAACACAAAAAATAACTTTGTGTGCAAAGGCAGCTTTATTCAAGCATGCCAATTGGACCGGGTACGATTTCCTTGAGCAGCTTCTTTTTCATGGCTGACTCAAAATCATCAAATGTATGGGCCAGCTCGAGAAATGCACCCGTTCCACGTATCACATTCTCTCGGTAATACTTTTCGGGATCCCTATAGAAGGTTTCCGGACTAGTGAAATGATCCTTGATGACCAGTCCGTTCACTTGAATGCCTGAAAAATCGTAGAGATTATAAATCTCAGATGGCTGAATACCATCATTGCTGTGACCATCTCCAGCTACGTCAATTACCATTCTCGCGCACGGTTGCGGCAAGCGCGGGAACATCCGATGCGCGAACCCCAGCGCAGCACCCAGGGCAGTCGGAAAATTCGTTGCGTTGCGCTCATGCCGCGCCAGGATTGCCGCAAGGGTCAGCGCCTCTGCCCGGCTCCTTACATAAATCCAGTCGAAAATGATTTTTTGTTTCAACTGCCCGTTCCATTCAAAGGCCGAAAGATAAAGCCCGCCAATGGACTCAATTGCTTCCTGAACTTCCTGATCTAGCAGAGCTGACGCCATTCCCTTCATTTGAAGGGCATATTCGCGATCATCAACGCTGGAAGATGCATCCATTGCCAAGACCAGAGCAAGATCACAATATTGCGGCTGCGCGTTGACGTGATCATGATTCACATGGAGAGCATTTACTGCCAACCCGATGAAAAGAATCACAAAAATCCGAAATCGGACGTGCATCAAAGCTCCAGTTTTAGCTTCTTCTCCAGTTTTTCCAGCTCACGCTGAGTATCCGTAATATAGTCGCGAACGATTGGCGCGCCATCACGATTGCGCGAGAGTTGCATGTGGAAAACAAGTTGAGAACCAGTGCGGAACATCAATTCACAGGAGATCAGATAAAACTCCCACATCCGAGCAAACCGCTCGTCATACATCTCTACGACCTTTTCGCGATTGGCATCGAACCGGTCGACCCAGTGCTTCAGCGTGGTGGCATAGTGAACCCGCAGAAATTCGAGATCGGTACACCAAAGATGGTTTTGCTCGATGACTTCAAATACTTCAGAAAGTGCCGGTGAATACGCACCCGGGAAAATGTATTTCTGAAGCCATTTGCTCGCCATGCCCGGCGGAGACATGTGACCGATAGAGTGGATCACCGCGAGCCCATCATCCGGCATTAGATCATTCAGCTTCTTGAAGAACTCGTCATAGTGCGAAACGCCTACATGTTCGAACATGCCGACAGAGACGATGCGGTCAAACTTCTCAGGCACTTCGCGATAATCCTGTAATCTGAACTCGACCTTGTCCGACAAGCCCATTTTCTGTGCCCGTTGTGATGCCAATTGTTGCTGTTCTGTTGAAAGCGTCACGCCAACGACGTTTACATCTTTCAAAGCAGCAAGATAGAGTGCCAGATCGCCCCACCCACAGCCGATATCCAACACCTTTTGGCCCGGTTTCAGATCAAGCTTCGAAGCAAGCAGGCGCAATTTGTTGCGTTGCGCCTCTTCCAGCGTTTCATTCTCATCGCGAAAATACGCGCAGGAATAGAGCATGTTCTTGTCAAGGAAGAGTTTGTAGAACTCGTTACCCAAATCATAGTGATGCGAAACATTCTGTTGCGCCTGCCCACGCCGATTTGACTGCTGCTTCTTGCGCGACTTCATCCGCACCGCACGCAGGAATTTTTGGGCCGGATGTGCTGCTAAAGATAGGCGGTTGTGGCTGAAAAGCTGAAGAAAATCGCGAAGTGTTGACCCCTCTTCAAAGGTAATGGTGCCATCCATGTACCCCTCGCCAGCCGCCATCTCGGAATTGGTGACAAGTGTGCGATAAAGCGCCTTGTCGTGCAGCTTCATGGTCACTTCGAGACCCGGCCCTCCTGAAAACACGTGGCGTTTATTGTCAACATCAATAACAGTCAGGGAACCCTTTTGAACAAAGGTTTTCATCAAGCTTGAAAGGGGAAACATGCAGGCTCCTGCGAAATTCTGATTGTGACAATTTCTTTACCCTGAAACGGGTCAAACAAAAACCCCCGCATGTTCATGAAGCGGGGGCTGAAAATTCTGGGTTTACAGCCGATCAAAGATCTCCAAGATGCCCCATTTCCTTCGCAACGAGATAATAAAACGTCACGCGTTGTTTGTTACGATCACCAGACACGGTTTCACAAACCGATGCAATGACACTGTCACATTTGCCTTCATCGGTCGCGCCAAGCTTTTTCATACACCACTTCTCGCGAACACGATCCAGCTCGGAAGAGTCCGAACATGACACCAAAGATGCGTCCTTGCTTTGCAGTGCAATACCGAGATGTTTTACAATTTTTTGCACCACATCAGCGTCCGCGCCGGAATCATAACGCTGCACATCTGCCAAATAATCACTCATGAAATTTCTCCCTGTCAAAATTGATGCTTACGAGAAAAATGCATCAATGCTTCTACCCCCATTAAAAAGCTAACAAACAGGTTTCGGCTAGTCACCCCCAAACAGCAGAATTTCAGTTGGATTTCACCTGCTAGTCAAATGTGAATTTATCCAAACGGCAGAACACAGAAGAGTCTTTGAAAATTTACACATTGCCCCTATATTGAGAGTGTCAGCTTGCTGACTATGACGATAAATTGCCTGTGCAATAAACCATTCGGACCCGGGGGCGGTACCCGGCGCCTCCACCATCAATTCAACGGCTTGAGCAGTTGTTGGCTTGTTGATGGGGGCGAAACAGGATCGACGAGGGTGTAAAGACAGTGTTTTCGTTCGGCATGGTATCCACCGTTATCGGGCTAAACTTAATAGTTGCAAACGACAACTACGCGGAAGCTCGTCTAGCTGCTTAATTGCGGTTCGACAGTTTCACACTGAACTCCTAGTGGATCGCTCCGCTAGGCGGGGTCCGAAGGCACCTGGCAACAGAAGCCTTCACCTGAATTTTGATTTGGCGACGAGCATGGCAGAAGAAGAGCAACCAGAAGACTTGATCCGTTACGATGTCCTCACGCAAGAGGCGCTTCGCGATGTTATTCGCAAGGTGCTCGAAGAGGTGTCTGTCGCCGGTCTTCCGGGCGAACACCATTTCTTTATTACCTTCAGGACCGATCATCCCGGTGTGCGGTTGTCTACGCGCATGCGTGAACGGTACCCGGAAGAGATGACCATTGTCATCCAGCACTCCTTCTGGGACTTGAAAGTATCAGACACCGGATTTGAGATAGATCTGTCATTTGACGATATTCTGGAACGGTTACGCATCCCCTTCTCTTCTTTAAAAGGCTTTTTTGACCCACATGTGAAATTCGGTGTTCAGTTTGATGCCGAATATCTTGAGGCTGCCAATGCAGACTCCGAGGAGCGCCCGGAAGAAGGTGGTGAGGAAGTTGAAAACCTGCCACAAGTCGCCCAGAAACGGGAAATAACGAAAGCCAAGAAAAAACCGGCTAAAGCCGCTGCTCAGGAAGACGTCGAAGAAAACGAAACTGACACTTCGAGCGAAGGGGCTGAAGTTGTTTCGCTAGATCAATTCCGCAAAAAGCAGTGAAAGCCGATGGCTGAACTCGTCAATCTGAGACAATTTCGCAAGCGCAAGCAGCGGGAAGAAAAGCAGAAGCAATCCGAAAACAACCGCAAAAAGCACGGCATATCAACCAAATTCAAGCGGGAAGCGGCCGCGCGTGAAGCGTTGAAAGAAAGCCGTCTGGACGGTGCAAAACGTTCACCGAAAGAATAGGTCACTGCGAATTGCCGTTGAAAAAACACTCAATCTCAATTCGTGGTCACCGCACCAGCTTCTCGCTGGAAGATGAATTCTGGACAGAACTCCAGAAAATCGCTTACGCCGCTGAGGTTCCGGTCGCTAGATTGATCACCCGAATTGATGCGGACCGCCAACCAGATCAAAATCTTTCCTCAGCGCTGCGCCTTCATGTCTTAACGAAACTGAAAGATAAGGAGGGATCAGATACTTCGTGAGGTTGGAAACGGCAAGAGCTTGCATTTCTTACCAAAAGACACTAACTACCTATCTATAGGTAGACATGTTATGAACTCAAATTTTACACCCGATGAAACGTATCTTGTCCAGTCAACGGCGGAACTGCGCAACCTGATGGGCGATACCCACCAGCGGATTTGGGACAAATCCTCCTCATATCTCTCCCCTCCAATGAAACGCTTCATAGAACTCTCGCCTTTCTTTTGCTTGGCGACTCATGATGCAGCAGGAAATATGGATGTCTCGCCACGCGGAGATCCCGCTGGTTTTGTTAATATTCAAGATGAAAGGACGCTTATTATTCCGGACCGCCCAGGAAATCGGCGATATGATGCTATGCGGAATATTTTTGAGACCGGTAAAGTGTCATTGATCTTCATGATACCTGGAATTCCAGACACCCTCCGTGTCAATGGAACTGCTCAAGTCACAAGACAACCCGACATCTTGAATAAGTTTGTTTTGAACAACAGTATCCCGGACCTCGCCTTGATTATCAGCATTAAAGAAGCATACGGTCATTGTTCAAAAGCAATCATCAGAAGCGGACTGTGGGATGCAGATGCCCAGATTGAGAGAGATCAAGCGCCTACCCTTCTCGATCTTATGACAGGCCACAAGGAAGCGTTTCAGGAGGATAAAACAGATGTACAAACGATCATCGAGAACGATGCCAAAAACAACCTCTACTAGTTCGAGATAGGATAGTTACCATGTCTGGTCCCCTTTCAGGTGTGCGCGTCATCGACTTGACCAGCGTTGTGTCCGGCCCCCTTGGCACAATGGCCCTCGGCGATCAGGGTGCGGATATCATAAAGGTTGAAATGCCACAGGGCGATTTCACAAGACATGTCGCAACACGGCATGAAGGCTTCTCCGCTTCATTCTTGAATAATAATCGAAACAAACGTTCAATTGTCCTCGATCTCAAGTCTGACCTTGGCAAGGAAGTTCTCTTCGAACTGGTGAGAAACGCTGATGTGTTTGTCCAAAACCTGCGCCCGGGCGTGATGGAACGTTTGGGGATTGGCTACGATGTCATCTCCAATATCAATCCGAAGATAATCTACACATCCATTGCAGGCTTTGGTTTTACGGGCCCCTATGCGAACAAGCCAGTATACGATCCACTGATTCAGGCTGTTTCGGCACTGACCACGGTTCAAGCAGGTTCGGACGAAGAACGCCCAAGGTTGGTGCGCACCATTTTGCCGGACAAGCTGACGGGCATTCAAGCCAGTCAGGCAATTACCGCCGCGCTTTTTGCTCGTGAGCGAACCGGACAAGGCCAGGAAATTCACATTTCTATGCTGGACACAATCATAGCGTTCCTTTGGGGATCAGACATGGGTGGCCACACTTTTGTCGGGCATGAGTCAGCCAAGGAGGAAGCCCAATCCTTCATCGACCTGGTCTACGAAGTAGCTGACGGTTATGTGTCGGTGGCTGTCATGCAAGATAAGCAGTGGAATGCATTTTGCGACGCAATCGGAAACACGGACCTAAAGAATGACCCGCGGTTTGCATCTGCTGTGCTACGCGAGGAAAACAAGGATGAGCGGCTGCAAGCCATTCAGGACGCCATAGTTGATTTCAATTGTGATGACTTAATCGCCATTCTGGAAGCAAGTGACGTGCCTTGCGCACCCGTGCTGACACGTACGCAAATGCGCCAGCACCCACAAGTCAAAGCCAATGAAATCCTTATTGAGTATGATCATCCAGTTGTTGGCAAACTTCGACAGTCAAAACACCCCGCTGCCTTTTCAAAGACAGTAAACGCTGCACCAACGCCTGCTCCAGCCCTCGGCGAACAAACTGAAGAAATATTGCGTGGGCTCAATCTCGACGAAGAAAAAATCGCAGAAATCTTGAAAATCGTTGCCGGTCAGTCCAAGCCATAATACCGAACCACCTTTCATAAGTCAGGATCTGACCGACATGCTCACAACCTACACCCTTAAAAACTGCGATACCTGCAAAAAGGCACTCAAATGGCTTGAGGCAAAAGGAATCGAATTCGAAAATATCGATGTTCGGGCAGACGGCTTGTCGAAAGAAACAATTTCCAAAATTGTCGAAACCCTGGGCTGGGAAACCGCCCTCAACAGACGATCGACCACCTGGCGTGGATTGGACGATGCGGATAAATCAGAGGTTGATAAAACCAAAGCTGTAGAGCTGATTGAAGAAAATCCGACACTCATGAAACGTCCTATTTTCGAGTCACAACCGAGAATGATCGCGGGCTTTGATGCAAAAGCGCAGGCTGCGCTGCAAGAACTCTTTTCCTAAGCCTTCAACCCGCCGTACTGATTCAACTTTCGTTGATAGCTTCATTTCTCCGGTGTAATTCGGATACGAATCTCATAGGGTCACAAAAAACAAAGGGCCCGGGCAAGTGAATATCCACAATTCAATGAAGCAGCCACTCAAGCTTGATGCGCGAGGCTGGAACGAATTACTGAAAGCTTATCGCACACCAAAAGATCTCAGGGCATTACTGGAAATGCTGGTGACGATAGTGCCCTTTCTGGCGCTTTGGATCACGATGTACAATCTCATCGACACCAGTCTTTGGTTGGTCTTCCTGCTGGCAATTCCAACCGGCGCTTTTCTCGTTCGAATTTTCATCATTCAACATGATTGCGGACACGGTTCATTTTTCCGTACCGAATCGTTGAACCTGTGGGTTGGCCGGGTTCTTGGCATCGCCACCCTCACCCCTTTTGATCTTTGGAAACGCAAGCACGCCATCCATCATGCAGGATCGGGTTCTCTGGATCATCGGGGAATCGGTGACATCACGACATTAACGGTTGAAGAATATCGCGCTCGTAAGCGCATGGGACGAATTCTCTATCGCTTGTATCGAAACCCCATCATCATGTTTGTGATTGGTCCGGCCTATGTATTTTTATTGGAACACCGTTTGCCGTTTGGAGACATGAAGAATGGCTGGATGCCATGGCTCAGCACCCTTTCAACCAATGCAGGCATCATTGCCGCCGCGTCTTTGCTCATCTGGCAGTTGGGGGTTTATAATTTTCTGATTATCCAGGTCCCGGTTACCTTGATTGCTGCTTCACTGGGCGTATGGCTGTTTTTCATCCAACATCAGTTTGAAGATACTGTTTGGGATCGCAGACCCGCATGGGATAGACGGGAAGCAGCATTGCATGGCAGCTCACATTACGATCTGCCTCCAGTACTTCGCTGGTTAAGCGGCAATATTGGCATTCATCATGTGCATCACCTGTGCAGCCAAATCCCTTATTACCGTCTTCCGACGATCCTGAAAGATTATCCTGAACTGCGGAACATCAGCCGTATTACACTGTGGGAAAGCCTGAAATGTTCGCGCCTGGCACTGTGGGATACGGATTCATACCGCCTGATGTCTTTCAGGGAAGCGTCCTTCATTCCTGTAAGGGCGGACAGCTGACCAAATAGTTCAAAGTCAGCGACGACTAGCTCTGTCTATTGTGACTGAAGAAAGTCTCTTAAACTATCAATGATGCTGTTACGAACGCGTGGCGCCACATCATTTGAACCATCGCGATTGAGCGGGGCAAGGGGTTCATTCTCAATTCCTTCCACTTCTTCCCGGCTTTGAGCCCGGGCTGCAGCGCGAGCGGCAGCTTCTTGTTGTCGCGCGCGCTCCGCAGCAACTCTAGCGGCTTCTTCAGCCGCTTGGCGCTCTGCTTCTTCCTGCAAACGGCGTTCGGCCTCAAGCCTCTTGCGTTCGGCTTCCTGGCGGGCACGTTCTTCCGATTCAAGCCTCAAACGCTCAGCTTCCGCAGCCTGTCTTGCCTCCTCTTCAAGTCGAAGCCGTTCAGCCTCAGCTGCTTTCCGGGCTGCTTCTTCAGCACGTAATCTTTCGGCTTGAATACGCTTTCGTTCTTCTTCAAGCCTGCGGGCGGCTTCTTCCAAACGCTTACGCTCAAGTTCTTCAGCAAGCCTGCGAGCTTCCTCTGCCTTGCGGACAACAAATTGTTCCTGTGCAAAGCCCAATGCAATCTGGCGTAGATGCCGCTGCTTCTCGATTACACGTGCCTCGAGTGTTTCCACTCGACGCTGACTGTTTTCGAAAGCCCTAAGTGAAAGATAACCTTCCAAAAGGCTTGCATCATTGGTGCGCTCCATCGCACCGAATGGGCCACTCCAAAGAAATGAAACCTGCGGATCCGCACCTGAGATCTCATCGCGCCTTCCAGGAACAAAAGTGAGGTTTGCTTTTACATCAGCAGTTTGATTGCCAAGGTCAATTTCGGCTTCACCAACGAGGCGCGCAGCTTCAAGTTCATGAGAAACATTGCGCATCTTCAAAGACCCGCGCGTCACTGAATAAGGAATATCCAGAGCGGCCACTTCAAATCCATCATTCAGCAAAATGTCTTGTGCAAGCTCATTCACCCGCTCTGCATTGATTTCAAATCCTTCAGCATCCGTCTCAAGAAGAATTTGACCGAACCCGTCAGGATCAATGCCGCGTACTGAAACCTCCTTCAGGCTGGAAAATCCGTTACCGGACAGATTTGAAATCAGACCTGCGATGCTCTTGCCGGTAGACTCAAAAGATCCGGTCAGCTGTATCTTTCCAGTTGCTATTTCATTTGCCTGAGCCAGTTGAAGAACATCACTCAACTGCCCATCACGCAGAAGAAGATTTGCAGTTGCGAGGACGGTTCCATCCGCATTTTTCAGGTTCGCTGATCCAGACAGTTCCCCCCCGAGACTTTTCATGGAAAGGTTTTGAAATCCGACTTCACCATCCAGTATGATCAAATCCGCCTTGAAGTCTTGCCCCGTCAGCCCGAGGCCAGGTGAAATTGCATCTGCGGTTAAAGCAATGCGCGCATCATACCCGGCTGCCAGTGGCGGACCGAAACTTAATTCCTCTGGCGGCAAAATCTCGGCACCAAGATCGATCAACCCATATCGGGCAAGCGCCACATCAGCGAAAGGAACGATATCAACTGATTTTGTGGTGATGTTTCCTTCCAACCGCGGCCTTGCAAGCCCTTCCCTTTGCAACGACAATTCTCCACTGAAATGCGTGCCAGACACCTGTCCGGACAGTTTGGAAGCGGAAGATTTGGAGGTCGAATGATCAAGCGTAAATTTCGCAGACACCGGCAATTTCTGTCCATTGGGAATTGGGAGCCGAATTGCTGTTGCTCGGAACCATGGCGCAATATCCGCCGACCCAAGCGTCGTATTTGTCGATAGCTTAATTGAAGATGCGGTCGGGAATTCAAACTTTCCGACCGCCAGCACATTCGTACCCGGAGCGATGGCTGATGCACGTCCCTCCAATCCTTTACCGAGTGTGCCTTTCAGATTGGACTGCAACCTCAGCGGCGCTGGCAATTCCGGATTTAATTCAGGCAAGGTTGTTTCCATGCCCATTTGCTGCAAGAGCCGCAACGGCGATGAATTGGAAACACTCACAATTGAGCTTATCGGCAAGTCACTTAAGTTGGAAATGTCGCCGTCGAATTTCAGCTCGACATTTATGTCTGAACCACCAACAGAACCATTGGCAAGCAACAAGCCGTTCGCTCCATTTTCGCTGCTGCTTGTGTCGAATTCAACATTCATGAGGGTAGGAGTAGAAAGCTGTGCATCTGCCATAAACGGCTCAAAGGCGGGATGCTCGCCTGCCAGGCGATTGGCAAACCCAACCAAGCCTTGAGCGTTTTCCGCTTCTATGGAAAGGGTCATATTGCCATTCGGTTTTGAGAGCATGTTTTCGATACGCCCACTGCTTTCGACCTTTGCTCCAAACAGGTTTTCTGCACTGAACTTTTCAACGCTGACGCTGCCATCAAGCACTTGTATCTGTGACGTCACATTTTGTGCGTTAACAGGAATCTCAGAAACGACCGTTTCTAGAAGCTCGGCATTGAGTTTCACGTTCAGATCATGTCCCACCAATTCCCCATCTGATTTTCCTCTTGCAAGGGAATATAGGGCGCGCAGATCTTCTGTATTGATGCGGTTACCTCCCAACTCGGCAATCAAGGCGGGTTTCGCGGTGTCAGAAGAAATCCGTTGCAGGCGACCCCGAATAACAGCGTCATCCAAACGCAATTCGAGATCATCCAGAGTTGTTTGTCGTGATGAGAGAATAACCTGTGAATCGATCCCTACTGTCTTCAAGCGCCTGATCTGCGGTGAAACTTCTCCGCTGAGCCAAGCCGCAAATCCCGATGGCTGGCGAGACGCCAGAAGCAACCTTCCGGCAAAACCAAAATCATCGAACAGGCCAACCCGCCCATTTGCTTCAAGCAGTGTATTGCCCGGAAACGTAGCCTGAAGCGAACGCACATCCCAACCACGATTGTATGGACGGACAATCGTTTTGACATCGCGAATGAACGTATCACCGGCAACAATTGCAGGTAGTGAGATGTTTATTTCTCCCTGCCCGGTTGGCACAGGAATGCGTTCAATGACCGACCGCAGCGTCGCTAATCGTGTCTCAAGCGCGGGCCTGCTGGCTGAACCGCCTGTTGTTGTTTCGCGGGCAATCCGATCCAGATCAATCTGGCGTCCTTCCGCATCAATGCGGAAGAAAACCTGATTACCAATCTCCGCACGCGCTGCACCCGTAACGACGTATGGGTCTTCCCGTGAGCCGATCTCCAGGCGATATTCCGGCACTTCAAAAGACTGTGGCGTGGCCCGAAAATTTCCGTCAGCATAAACCGGTAAAGGCACTTGTGGCTTCGGCATTGCTGCCTGTTCACCCGCTGTATGGGGTTGGACTTCAAAATCGCCCGACCATGATAAAACATCGTTTTCAAGACGCAGCGGGCCATTTGCTATAATGGAGTAAGGCTGATCTGATCGCTCAACTTCGGCTTTCAAGCGTATGGACTTTACGTCTTCCAAATAAGAACCGGTAGACACGTCAATTTTGGACGGTACACCGTCAACATCCGCGGTCGATTGAATTCGCCAAGGCCCCAGAACCGAAGCTGCGGAAAGCGTACCCTGAACACGATCAATCAGAAGATCACGGTTCCCCGCCAATCCGGAAATATAAATTTCACCGTTTTCAATCGCCAGGTTCTCAATCCCCACCTGTTCTGGATTGACGATGGGTTCTCGCGGAGTGGTCCAGGCAATCGTGCCATTGTTCTCGACTTTCAGATCGACACGCGGCTTCAGCATCGTCATTTCCACGATGCGAACGTCACCGGAAAGAAATGGTAACAATTCAGCCTTGAGTGTGAACTGTTCGACACTCATAAGCGGCTGGCCATCCTGATTCAGACCCACGCTCAGGTTTTCAAAGCTGATGAATGGAAGTGGCAACAACCGGAGTTTTGTATCTCCACCCACTTCAACCGGCTGACCAATCACCCGTGAGGCCTGCACTTCGAATTCATCAGTAAACTGTTCCCAATCAATCCAATATGGCGCGATCAATGCTGCAAACAGCGCAATAACGAGCAGCCCGCCAAACAGAATGAAGGTTCGAAACAGAAAGTTCATTTAGTACGCCACATTTTCCGTTGGTTACAGGCCGACAACTTTTCCAGGATTCATAATATTGTCGGGATCAATGGCTTTTTTAAGAGACATCATCACATCAGCGCCGGCGCCATGTTCAAGGCGGACAAAACGCCGTTTGCCCTGCCCTATCCCGTGTTCGCCAGTACAGGTTCCTTCCATCGCGATGGCTCTTAAGTTCAGGCGTTCAATAAATTCTTCTGCGCGCGCAATCTCCTCGGCATCATCCATCATGATCAACGGAGTGATATGGAAATTACCATCTCCGACATGTCCAACAACCGGAGCCACCAGATCGAAACGTTTTGCGTCCTCCTGTGTTTCGGCTATGCACTCCGCCAAACGCGAGATTGGAACACAGGCATCAGTCGCAATACCACGGCATCCAGGGCGCCAGGCGAGCATTGCATAATACGCATCATGTCGCGCCTTCCACAGCTTGTTGCGCGCCTCTGTTGTGTCCACCCATTGAATACCAGCGCCACCAAACTCTTCAGCGAAACTGTTGAACATTTCAATCTGCTCATCAACGGCGGCATTGGTTCCATGAAACTCCAGAAACAGTGTAGGTTTCGATTCATATTCCAGCCCGGAATAAGCATTGATCATCTCAACTTGCAGGGCGTCCAGAAGCTCAATGCGCGCGAGGGGCAACCCCGCCTGCATCGAGAGGATAGTGGTCTGGCAAGCTCCTTCTACCGTATCGAACTGGCAAACACCCGCCGATATGCGCTCGGGAATTCCGTATAAACGCAAAGTCAACTCAGTGATAACGCCAAAGGTGCCTTCTGACCCGACCATTAATTTTGTAAGATCATATCCAGCTGAAGTCTTCCGCGCACGATTGGCCGTTTTAACCACCCGTCCATCCGGCATCACCGCGGTGACATTGATGACATTCTCTCGCATGGTACCGTAACGCACTGCGTTTGTGCCTGAGGCGCGGGTTGCAGCCATACCGCCAAGAGAGGCATTTGCGCCCGGATCAATCGGAAAAAACAAACCTGTGTCTCGCAAATGATCGTTCAGCGCTTCACGGGTGACACCGGGTTGAACAACACAGTCCAGATCTTCCTGATTAACAGAAAC
>JAAUYH010053873.1_pt1 | contig 12968 bp, 7 predicted proteins | sample 7278061 | NCBI WGS metagenome assembly JAAUYH01 (sample SAMN14350203, study PRJNA611818) | marine sediment metagenome | isolation source: surface marine sediment (0.6m) | place: French Polynesia: Moorea | collected 2018-08
AAACTTTGTTTGCCTACCCTTCCAGAAGTCCATCACATCCCCGGAACTGGTCTATTCAACACGGATCAGAAAATCATGACCATTCCTAGTCCAATATCGATTAATAAAACAATCAGGTACTTCTTTCGTACTTTCTCCGCGTATCCGTTGATCGTGAAACTGGTACACGACTCCTTCATTATTTAACCACATTGAACACAGCGAGCATTATTCCTAGGGAAATTTGTCGTACTTGAACAGTCCAGAATGTCCAACATAATTCGGAGGAAATTCCTTTGGATTTTTCAGTTTTCATGGTACAACACATAGTAGGTCTATGCACTGATTGCATATCAACCGCATTCGCAAGCCTTAAAACATTGTGTACTCTCATGAATTCCTTGTTGTTAGAGGCCTTTGCGTATTTTGTTGGAAAGAAATGAATACAAAAAGAATTCAAATAGCTTCTCATCTTACTTGGTCGTACCTCACTGATTCATTACGCCTCTTCGACCCTGAATTATGAAAAGTTTGGAAGAGTGCACAAATTATAATTTGGAAAAAGGAAGCTGGAAACAAAGAGTGGACGAATGGATGCATCACAGAACCCAGGCATCAACGAGAATGATCGTTGCACCAAGTGAAGTTTGTAGTCTCGATTCCTCGACACTTGGCGTGCACTGTAACCAAGTACAAGTATGGAGAAATAGATGAAAACAGTATTCTCTTCCATGAATAGTCTGCAACAGCTTTTCTTTCCCCCGAAACCTACTTGTTCACTCCAGAGCCGTCTCCTTGTTCATATAGTCAAATGAGAGAGTGTAGAAGTTTTAGCTTCAGGTCGTCGCTCACATTTTTAACGTATCTTAGTTGAGATGAGATTGTAATAGAGCGGAGCAGATAGATTCATTCTCGTCACAGGTTTCAATTTTCTTCAAATGTGATTACCAATTTACGAAGACATAGCAGGTTAGGTTATCAGTCAACGATTGTAGAAAAGTCGAAGATGACAACTCCCCATTAGCAAAGGTCACATGAATGTTGGAAGGTAACAGATTTGGTACTGCTATGTCCTTTTCAGAGTGCTCTTGTAGCGCCCAGCTACTGATACTTCACTCCAAAAGGTCTGTCTTCATAATCTGGGTATAGTTCGTCCTTCTTCTGCTCCTCCAAGCTGGCTGCCAAAGCTTTCAATGTTTTCTTTCGTTACACGTTCCTCAAGCCTTCCAGAGCGTGACGTAGATAAAAGCATTCGAAGAGCTTCATCTACAACAGTAGATGATGGGCTAAGATTTCCACAACAAACTCTCACTGCTGATAGTTGTGCATTCGAATAGGAAAGAGCTTTCACTTTCCGATCAAATTTACTTGTGGTAATTCAGGATCCACTGAAACGTTTTGCGAGCCCGGGGGAGGTTACTCGAACTCGATTTCATTCTTCTGCACTTTCATCAGTACGGAAACTCTGTGCCGCCCAGTCAGATTCTGGATTGAACCAGATAGCGATACTTTTGGTGTATACCCAGTGACATCTGAACGTTCGAAATGGTACTATGCCCGACAGAATGCGCGACCGTACTATGCTAGTCGAATTCTGTGGATTTCGCAGTTTCTACGATGTACTCGGCTACTATATCTCCCGAACATCTTCTCCGATGGAATCTGATAGACAGAGAAACATTTGATGGAGGCTGAAACAGAGACCAATATCACCCTTACGATAACGAAAACTATACAACACCAATTGTTTTACCATAATCTGCAAGGTGTCCTTTCGGAATCTTCAGTCCACTATTTTGACACGGTGTAAAAATGAATCGAGCGAGAAAGAACTGCGATGTCTTTTTCTCCACCGATCGCGTTTTCATTTAAATGTGTCTATTTCACAGAGTTTACTAAACCACAAATGATCAAATCCTTATGAATCGCTTTGCACATAATAACGTAATGACGGTAGAATTGAGTAGGTTAAAATGAGGCACATACGTTCATATTCTACATCCGTATGACTACAAACATTTGAAATGATTTGCATGCATTAAGATGCCCAGCATTTCCTTTTTTCCATGACTCGGTACGAAAGCATCGTCATGCTCCACGACGATCTCACTTTCTGTCCCCCTTATGACGCTATCAGTTTTTAGAGCTATTATTGAAGTCGAAAAGAAAACAAAATGTCACAGAGCTTCAAGCAAAGCATTCCACGCATTTTTCGGAACGAAATTAGATCTAGAGCAATCTGGCTATAAACGTGCTCTGAAAGGATTAATTATACTATTGTAGGTTTTGATGGAAAACTTAGCTTTCTAAAACTGAGCACAAAACCGGCTTTCTTAATCTCCCTATCCTTTCACTTTATTCCAGTGTCGACCATTTAGATTGAACCAAGACTATATTGTAAACGTTATTTCAATCTACTGCGTAAAATAATGATTGCACAGTTTGGTGTACAGTACTGTACCAAGAGAGCTGTCTTGATATGCAGAATCCTCTGCAAACATTAACCTCTGAGCAACTTTTCGTGCTCAACTAGTAATCTGAGGGATGTTTCCTCCTTTCAAATACACCTTCAATCAAGTTTTTCCCCTTTACAGTTAGCCCTTCTGAGAAAACTTTTCTGAAAGATACTTCCCAAACTTCTAACTCCAGATTGTACAGGGCTACGGAGGGTCTTCATTACAAACCCTTCTCGGTATTTTGCCTATCTCACGATACAGCCGTAATATGGATATCATAATTGTGCCCTAACATTTTTGTTTAGAGACATGAAATAAGGTTAATTTTTGTGTACTATATTTGGATTTGATCAGGCACTTTTCTTCGTAGCGAATTTCGTAGAAATTCTGAAAAATAAAGAAAATTTATGCGCAACAACATCGTGCACTCTACCTTACAGTACAGTACAGGTACAGTACCTCTGTTCATCAGCCTTTCAAATCGTTTTACGCCGACACCTGCCTCATCCCCTTCTACTGTTCTCTTTTCGCTGGCATTCGTTGCCGCAGCAGCAGCCTTCACATCCGTGCTAAAAGAGTTTAGTTCTTCTTCCCTATTCTCCTGTCACTCGCAGAACAGCACCACCGTTCCTCACCCAGATACTGCCGTATAGGCTATCCTGATTTTATTTGTAATACGCTTAACGCACAGCCTACTTAGTTTCTTTCACCGCAGGACTAACGTTCGTGTTTTCGGCTCCAATTGCTTCAGACAGTTTGCGTTCTGGACTAACCATCAACTCTGCATAATTTTCCTCAGCTTCGGACGCAGCCTTCGAACTCGTCTCATCCACCGGCATTAATTTAGTTTGTCGCCACAGAAATGATACCGATATCCCTATACCGTGAAGGTAGTGTGGAGATGTTGTCTACTACTCAAAATCCTACTCGGCACAAATATTTGTGGAATTCAAGTTCGAGTATCCCGCTCGGACGTTAGATATGTATTCTTGATGCGCGAAGAGGTACACTCTTTTTCAGTTACACGGCACAGTTGACCTACAATAAAGGCAACTTTCCCTATCACGCCCAGTTTTCGAGGGACAAAGACGAAAACAAGGACTCTGCTGAAAAATTCCAGGAAAATCGTCTGACTTTCAAACTTGGCTTACCTACGGTAGTTTCGTCCATGTTAGTAATTCAGTACTACATATCATTTACCGATTTTTACCTTTGTACTGCTTCACAAAATACTCATACTACCATCCGAAAACGCTCGTACTCAGTGCTTTCAATAGGCTGCAACATCGCCACGCTAATTTCACGGTGTAGGGTACTGGCACTGTGCCGGATACCGACCGACGTCTTTTGAATTCCTGATACACGTGCACCCTCAATTTGTTTTGTCGAAAATTACAGTGCTGGGGTAATCTCTTCCTCTGAGTGGCGACCATGAACAACGTCTACTCTCCCGCAGTCACCTTCTCTGCTTGCCGAAAATCGAGCTCCAGGAAATAGAACATGCGGTGACGCTGTTGATGCACACGCCGCTCTCTCTACCGCGAGACATATGGGTCTTGCTGCAGGATTAGGACTTCCACTGTCTGTGTCACCCTTACTTGTTGCATTTTGGTTTTCTGCACTCGGTGACGCTCGACCGTGAACACCACCCTGCGACCTTTAACTTCGACAGCGGTATCGCTACTACTCCGAGTGTTTCGTTGTGTTGTCTACGCTTCTCTTCGCGCGCCTTCCCACTGAATTGCGTGACGAGTAAGTCGAAACCAAAGTTTTCGCATCCTCCAACAATGAAAAGCGTCGCACAAATAAGGCTTCTTGAGCAATATACGGCCATGTTCATAGCGCTACGGAGACATCAGAGCTGATGAAACGAAATTCCATGAACACATCGAAAATTGAGGTACTCCAACCGACGAGTAGCTTACCCCTGCAAACTAGTGAATGCACCTCCGACGAAACGTTGAAAATAACCCGAGTACCGATACTCTCACTCTAGGTTCCGCATGCGACACAGAATGTAGCGCCAGCGCAAAAGGACATATTCTTTCAGACCATGCTCAAACGCTCCTACCCGCATTGCACACGCAGTCAACTTCAATACACGAAACAAGCCGTACAGTCCGTGAAAGCAGGAAAGACCATGTAGTGTTGAGGCGCCGCGTTACGGATTCAGATAGCGGCACAGCGGAGTTTTCTGCTCGCGCTGTGAACTTACCTGATATGATTGAACTTCCGGACCACGGTGTCTACACCAGCAAACGTACGAGGCGATATTCGTCGCGCCGCGGAAGATGCGGAGTTCGACCCAGAGCGTTATGCCGCGGTCTTAATGCTGGCTCGTATATTCGGTCATGCGTTTGGTTATTCACCAAAACTTATTCCTGAAGACACACCACTGCCGAATGAGCCTAACGGCGCGCTGCTGAAATTATCGCGATACGGATATCCAGAGTGATGTGGGCAACGACGCCTGTTCGATGTTGAGTAGGCTGTTGTACGCGTGGTGCTATGACTTGCGCATAACCCAGGGCGAAGGCAGCGTGGAACGTGCGTGGTCGATTTCGAAGATATGCGTGTCGCCATTATTCTTGGAAGTGATGGACTCGTCGACAACGTCCGTAGGAGCGGCGTGTAAACGGTCGTCAGTGTATATGGTGTGCCGACATTTTGGGTTAAGCGGATTAGTACTTGGTGATTTGCAGTGCCTTGTCGGAGCAGATAAGTCCGGGCGAACAAGTTGTGGAGCAGATTCCTGCGGTTTTTGCTGCGAGTAAGGAGTACATTCGAAAACAACGAAATATTGTGCGCGTTTGCGGACATATTCCTTAGTTTGTTCGGGTATAGTACGCGTAAAACGAAACGTTGATGAAGTTTGCGAGGTATGTTGAAGTCGTTGAGATACGAAATAAGAGGTGAGGTGGGAGTTACTCGAAATTGAGGAAGCAGTGAGGACGGGGCGATGCATCGGAACAACAGAGGATATGGGAAGTGCGTAGAACGTGATAATTCTCGGTGAAGTAGAACGAGGTGGACCTGAAATGACGGCGGTTTCCACAAAAACATTGGAAGAGAAAGGTGGTGGTGTTGAGTCAGATGCGACACCCTCGCCATCGTAGTTATTTTCTTCTTCTTCAATGACAGAAGAGTAGGCAACAGGAAGCTTGTAAGGATTGTTGCTATTCGTAATAGAAACCTGCTAAGCGCATGGCAAGAATGAAAGAAAAGCAAATTGATGCAATCAATGCCCGTGCGAAGTCGACAAAAACCACTAATATGTTGACATGAAAAATCGTCACGCACAAGTCGTTTCGTGGTTCGCCACTTGAAATCGCGATAATAGAGGTCTGTCACTGGGAAGGGTAAGAGAGCCTGTGCAAAACCCTCGGCTCTATTAAAAGACAATATTCATAGGATACGTTTTGGAATCGGGAGCAATCGGCTCTGTGAATCACGCGGTCTGCCAAATATCAACTCGATATGGCAGTGGACGAAATCCAAAAAACAACCTGTCGATAATTCAAGATTCTCCATTTGTCTGTGGTTCGATAATGGTTTTCTTGGCGTGATTTCACGGTCTACTCGTTCACAAATCGAAGTAGAAATTCATCGCCACTAGTGTTGCAAAGTAAAACACAGCAGTCAGGTGAAACTCATATAAATTATGTGGAGAGCATAGCCAGCACGCAGAAGGTATTTAGATTTCGCAACCCATGAACAGAACCGCAGTGCAGTACAAACGATGGAGCGTGATACGCTGATGATCGTATTTGCAATGCCAAATGGTATGATACATGTTTTTTTCTGTTTTGGTCTGCGAAACACCAAGATTCCCAAGACCGGCTATTGAATTGATGCGCGCTTCTTGAAATACCCACACCCGTGCATAATTCGATCACAAGAACACAGAGACTTTGTGAATACCAATAATTGCGCTGAGAACTACGCAAATCTTCAGGGCGAACCGGTCTGATGGTTCACAAATCCCTCCATCTTAACACATCGAAGAAATCTCCGGTGAATTTAGATTTAGAGGTTCATGTACCCACAGTTGCTAGCTTGAAATATGACGGCCTTTGCGCTCAACTTTCAAGAATCATCAAGATCCTAGTATAGATTTCGAAGCGGTCCTGGCTTGTAGTTTCGTAGGCTCAGGGCAATTCGCAATTAGCGCGTCCCGTATTAAGTGAGCTAGATCTCGCCACTCCTCAGAACGATGATATGGAGGTTTTGGAGCCGAGAAAAAGTGCGGGCCGAAACAATAAAATCGATTCTTGCCGACTTCACTCTTTTTTTAGTTGTCATGTCAACGATTCATTCAGATAAAAAGAAAACATTCAACAAATTTCCGAAATCTCAGGTACATTCCGCCTGCTGATTCGTCATTATTGACCAGCCTGAGGCAAATTCCATAAGTTTTCGACTGGATCGAAACGCGGAAACTTGTCTTAAGCCATTTCCAAACCCAAATCCGCACCCTCACGCCACGACCTCTTAAGTTTCTCGGCAACTCACATTGCCAACACACGACAATCATGACGAGAAGTACCCGTTCGGGAACGAATGCTCGCCCTCTTAAGGACTTTCGTCGTGCAGATTCAGGAACACGAAAAGTACGCTTGCCGGTCACAGTTGAGAGCGTAGGCCGTGACTTTAACGCCAAGAAGAAGAATGAGAAGACGAAGAAGAAAAAGCCGAACTCGCAGAGCTTCATGCCGGAGAATAACGGTGATCAGGCAGCGCCTCCTATCCCGGAGTTCGTCCAGCAACTTCGTCGCCCCATGTTCCCTCCCTCGGCTGTACCCAAGAGGTCGTCCTAGTATACTACTAGGACACAGCCCATGCCGAGTGGGAACCGTTTGAGTTCAACCTTGTGAAACTTGAGTCATCTGTACAAAACTGTGTTCGATAGAGTGCAAGAACCAATTACGCGTCAAATGAAATAAACCGTTGTCTGTGAAATGTTGTTCTTATGATATCGGGAGAGTGACGATAGATCTTGAGAATTTGTCATCACGTCAGGACCCACTTTCTTCGCCGGAACAACCAAGACAGAGACCGCCAGTGTTATATCCCAGGTAGATGTTTCGAAGCACTTAGTGGTTCATCGTATTGTTACAGCTAAGTAGGTAACAGCATTAGCCTCTGGACGTATTGAAACAAAACAACTCTCTTTTCGTTACCTCATGTTGCCTTGTTTCATGTATCGGTTTTTGTTCCTAGTCACTTCCCAAACTGAATTGTAACTGGACTTCCTGCATAGCTGGGTTACCTCCTAATACGCAGCGTCAATAGGACTCGATCATTCCTCAGCCTGTAGACATACTTACTTTCCCATAAGATTACATATCAATGCCAGCAATGGTAGAGCAAGGGTTTTTTCACAGCGGTTTTCTCGATAAAGTGTCGAACTCTTCGACATCGTTCCGAACATGGCAGCAGTTTCCGCTGTTGTTACATGTTCATCGAGAATATTCGGCTTCATGTAACTTTTGATTCTGATTAGAATCCTTGGCATTTTTCGCCGTTCCGTCTCGTTTCATTTTACTTCTCGCGTTCCACAGCGAAGTGATGTAATGGATCTGATCTACTTCGATCAGAGCACAAAGTCATTGAACCGATTCCATAAATCTGCATGCAGTTAAGAGCAGTTGTTGTCGAATCGAGAGCCAACCGTGCAGGAGTCTCACGGGAAACTGGGCAGCCACAACCTAGTCAATGACGCGTTATCAGGGATGTGACTTTTTCCATGGTGCACTTCTCTCGTTGAACTCATCGAAAGTTAAATGCGATAGATGTCATTCTTCTTTTTTCAGGACAGCGGCTTGTACGATAAAAAACTTGTTCACTCCAGTATAAGTCAATCTGATCCTAGGGACTGGTCGATCTAACACAATTCAGAACATCTGAACCAATCTCCACCCAATATCATCAACGACACATTTTGGGATTCCTGGTGTTCCCCTTCTCTGTGTTTGTGTTGATCATGAAACAGGCACATACTACTTTCTTTCGTTTAGTCACATTGAACATCTCTCGCATCGTTCCCATGAGGACTTGATCGTACATCGACAATCTTCACTGTTCGTCCTTAAGTTTGGGAAACTTCTTGATGTTTTCAATGTTCCAGGATGTCTAGCAGCTCAATACATTCATTGTGTATCACCCGAATTTGCAATTCTTTGTACGGCGTTGTACCATTATGAGATCATTCTCATTAAAATCCTGGCCACTCCTCACAAACTCAAAAAATAATACAAACAGCTTCTCATCGTCTTCGAATCTCAGTAATCAACTGGACATCTTCAATGCTCGATCGTCAAGGAGGCGGAAGATGAATGCGAATTTCAATTTGGAAATGAACCTTAGGTATCACAGAATGGATGAATGAATGCGTCACAAAAAGCATCTATTAATGAATATGATTGTTTCTCCAATCCAGTTCGAATTCTCTGCTCCTCAACACTTGGAGTTCATTGTACCTCAGCACAAGCATGGGTATTGCACTTTCTCTTTTCGAACTGACCAACTTGAAAAACAGCACTTTACTTGTAGTAGAAAAACCTTACACGATGGTATTTCCCAAATTGCAAAAGCTCAGTCCACACTTAGCCGCGGGTAAACGGTTCTTCCTAAAATTCTTTTTTCACCGGAGCTGCTTCCTTCTACAAATAGACATAGAGAGTTGGGGATACTTTTGGGTTTCACTTCGAAGTCCAGACCTTTGAGCTATCTCAGTTGAGATGAGATTAGAACAGAATGGTGTAGATTGACTCATTGTCCTCTCTGGTTTCAATTCCTCCAATTCTGGTAAGCAGTTCGCTGTGATGTAACACAAAAGGTGATTAGTCAGCAGTTGTTGACGAGTTGAATTTTACAACTCTTGTCTTTTTGCGTAGGTCTCATGAATGCCGGAATGAAACAGAACCTGCTGGTGGTGCGCTTTCCCGGAGTTCTCTCGTAGTGTCTACCCACTGATATCCTTCTCGATGAGTTTTACGTTTGATAGCTGAGTATCATCTGTGCTTCCTCTGCATCTTTCACCTGGTTGCCAGAAACTTCAAATGTTTTCTTTCCTTAGACGTTCTGCAAGCATTTCGGAACATGAAGGAGATAAGACTATTTGAAGGGTTGCATCCACAGCAGATGATGTTGGGTCTTGTTTTTCCCAACAAAGGCTAACTGCTGGTGGTTGTGCATCCGAATAGAACGGCCCTTCACCGTTCGGTCAAACATACTTGTGGAGAGTCAAGAAACATAAGAACGTTCTGCAAACACAACATGTTGCTCGAATTGGGCTTTCATGGCGTCTGCCCTTTCATCAGTACAGAACTTCTGTACCTCGCAGTCAGATTACAGACTGAACTAGATAGCGGCACTTTGCCGTACATGCACTAAACGTTCGGAATCAAACTGAACTTTATTCAGTGCGCGACCGTACTTCGCTACTCGAATTTTGTCGATTATGAAGTTTCTATCATCTACTTGAGTTGCACATTTCGAGAACTTCTCTTTGTTGGAATGAGGTAGAGTCCAGCCCCTCATTAGTCAAGTTCTGTATTTCCCTCGCATTTTGCGATAAGGCCTTCACGATAACAGAATATACTACATGCTTCTGAAACCATCTACCTCGAACCTTGCAAATTACTATTCTGTTTCAAAAAGAATATCACATTTCGAGTTGGGGATAATTCGATCTTGCCTCGGTTCATACAAAATAATACTCAAAAAACATGAGACAGTACAGCTCGGATGCAGTCACAAATCCGTTTTGTACTGTGCTATTCTAAGACAATTGTCGATGGTGCAGCTTTACCTACGCTGTCGAACCTAGTCAGAGTCATACATAGCGTAGCATTGAATAACCAACTGGTTGATGCCTCATCTCCACCTTGGGAAGCACCACCGAACGTCATAGTTCTAGTCAGTATAGATTGCCTCTTGTCTATGCTCATAAATTGAGCGGTATTGAGGAGGAGGCGGTCGTGAAGACAGCACCATTTTCAGATCGGAAAAGACGTCTCTCTCGATATGCCCAATCACGTGTTTACATCTCACATATTAAAAGTACAATTCTACCGCTTCTTGCCTATTCATACATAGAGCGACATTGAAGTGCAAACAAGTCTACATTACTGAACTCCAAGGTCCTTACATAGTGTTACCAAAATAATCATTTTCATTGATAGGCTCCCAACTCATTTTCTCCGTGCAAACAAGGTTCCTGTTTCATTATATAAGGAATACTGGAGTGAGGGACCTGAGACCTTAGAACGCAAAAAAGGAGGTGGTAAGACCTGAATGCAACGAAAAACAAGTATTTGTAAATCGAGATACTTCTAAACTTCTTAGTGTACTACAACATAAGAATTACAAAAAAGAGATGGCCAACCTCGGATTCATTTCACGTAGTGCATATTTAAAGCAGATACGACGATATTCCGCTTCAGCAATCCCGAAAGCCTTCACAATTATTTTCGTAGTCGAATGAACAGCCTCTTCATTTCCTCGCTGATGACATCAGGAACAATAGGATTGACGGCATCATAGAAATAAAAGCGAAAACAAGGGCTGTGAAGAAAAGAAAAGCAGGGAAGCTCGATCCCACGATTCCAGACCTTTACAGAAAACTAAGATATTGAGAGTAATGAAAGTGCTCGTCCTATTTCTTGCGTGAGACATTGGTTACACGGCTTGGTATAGAACTAGAGTCATATTGATACGCACAACCTTCTGTAACTAAATCTAATAACTTATGGTTATTTTTTGTACTCACAGCAACAATCTGTCTGTCAGGTCGCTTTTAATTGCACTCTTCTCCGTGGTTGGATCGTCCAGTTCTCCCCTTTTATTCGCTTTTTACTTGCAGAACAGCACATCGCGTAGTCACTACACCGACCTTTCTTGAGCGTTTTCTGCATTTTCAGGACTTCTCTTTCGATGCTATTCCATCCGCCTCCGAGGGTTCCGAAAACATTTACAATTCGTTACAGCACTTCGATGCCTCAGTCAGTTTCTCTGTGAATTTTTCAGTTCCTTCGCCGGCAAATACATTCCTTAGTTAATACTTACGCAGTCCTGAGTTATTTTCGCTGACAGCTACTGTTATTTTCGTGCTCCCTCACATTTCGATTGGATCTATTTTTCATTCACGGTGGCTATCGTCTTCACGGAAAAATCTTGAGCTACGATTGTATCCCGCAAAGTTTTTTTTCTGATTACCTCTCCAGTTTGTACTGATTCTTGCCTATTGCCTTAAGTTTCCTGCCTGACTATGGTTCCTACCTTTTACGAAGTAGATTGGGAGTCCGCAGTTACCATCCAGTAGTCTGTTGAATGATGAAGAAACGCACTCCCAAGATCGGAGATTGCGAGGGCCGTTTTGTATAGAAACCAAGAGGCTATCGACGAACTTGTTCAATCATTAACGTTCTTTGCTTGTACAACTGTGTCAAACGAGCGGGTAGTTCTGTGCATCGATTGTTTTAATCAATCACTATTCTAGAGTTGCATATTACTGTTCAGGTTGTCCTGTTTCGCTTCACACGTAGCTCGCACCGACTTCTCAACTTCCTTCGCAGTAGAATTGACTGAAGTGTCTTCAGCTGCAATTGTTTCAGACGGTAGGCTCTCTTAACTAACCTTCAACTCTGCACAATTTCCCCAGCTCTAGCGAACCCTTCGCAATCGCCTTCAGCACGGTTATTTTCGCCTTAGACGCAGAAGAGGAATACGAGCACTGTGGAACGTGAAATTAGTGTGGCGTCTTGCTTTGTTCTTAAAGTAATATAAAGTAGAAATGAGTAAAAAATTTGCAAAAAATGCATTTTAGATGATAATATGTGTTCCGAACTCGCAAATATCATAGCTGAATCGCTTAACCATAAAATCATAATATTTCTTCACATAAAAAGGATAGGTATAGTCTACAGGATGAGCAAAAACCGAAGAAGAATGGTGAAAAGTTTTTATAGCGCCCAAACACAAAATATCTGGGAGAAAAATAGAAATAATAGAGTCAACGTTTCCATATTTCTTGCGAAAATTAGTGCGAGACGAAATTATTGGAATCGAATTTTTACATGACTAAATCATCAAGAGCAATTGAACCCTTTTTTAAAAGTTATACCCTCACAGGGAATCATCATCTCACCTCGTATTTCATCTCAGCTTGAATCAATATCATTGGCATTATACACTTTATTTTAAAAGGCTTTTATTTTTAAAGTGAACTTCGGACAGCTTTTTGGGGATTTACAGAGCTTTTCTCGAATATGATGCATACCATGAAAAGAAAATAGAGGTAGTTGAAGTGTGGATCCAGGAAAACTGAAATAATATCCGTCGAACATTTGACTGAGCTCATATTTTTAGTAGAACAAACAGCTTAGAAAAGAAAGGAGTCAGGATAGTAATTTTTGGAGCTAACATGGTAATTTGAATCGTGTATTAAACAAATTAATTTTCTGCTCCATTTTTCTGGAAAGAAGGATTCTCAATCCATTCATCCTATATTGCAAATCTTTGCAAGATATT
>JAAUYH010025578.1_pt1 | contig 12967 bp, 7 predicted proteins | sample 7278061 | NCBI WGS metagenome assembly JAAUYH01 (sample SAMN14350203, study PRJNA611818) | marine sediment metagenome | isolation source: surface marine sediment (0.6m) | place: French Polynesia: Moorea | collected 2018-08
CAATCTGCCTCTCTGCCTAATTCACTCGATGCTGAGTCTATCGGGTTAATCTTGAGAGCACTGGATTTTGCAGCTCAAAAACACCGGGATCAACGGCGTAAGGATCCAGCCGCTACCCCTTACATTAATCACCCCATTGGATTGGTTAATATTCTCTGGAATGAAGCGGGGATAACCGATACTGCAGTGATTGCCAGCGCCTTGCTGCATGATACGGTGGAGGATACAGCGACAACCTTTGAAGAGTTAGAACAAGAATTCGGTTCAACTATCCGGCAGATCGTTGGAGAGGTGACGGATGATAAATCGCTGCCGAAGCAGGTTCGGAAACAGCTACAGGTGGAACATGCCGCTCAAATTAGCGATCGCGCCAAACTCGTGAAGCTGGCGGATAAAATCGCCAACGTGCGAGATCTAGTCAAATCCCCTCCGTCTGATTGGTCTCTAACGCGAATACAAGCCTATTTAGCTTGGGCAAAGCAAGTGATTGATCAAATGAGAGGCGCCCATGGGGGATTAGAAGCCTTATTTGATCAAACCTATCAACAGGGCGTTAGTTCGCTAGCCAATCAAGAGGAGTAGGGTATGGGCGTTTGTCTACTCTCTACTGCCTCCTCCCTCCCTAAATCAAAACTAAATGCCCAAGCTCATATTTCTCATATCTAAGGTCTTACTAGATGGCGTTCTGATCGCCGGTAATTGGCGATGACTTTAGTCCGGCGTAGGGGGTGATGTAGCAACAAAGACCCTAAAGGCAACCCTGTACATCCCAAAGCAACCATGATGAGTGGGTTGTCCAGCCCAATTGTGAACCCGATTCCTAGAACCACTGCAAAGGCCGCCGTCAGCAGGGAAACCCCAACCGCGTGGTCTTTACTCGCCTCCGTCAACAGAATTTTTTCTACGGCTAACCCAATCGCCGTTCCAATCAGCCAACCCGCCGCCAGGCCAATTCCAGCGCCCACAGCCACAGGTTTGAGCTCTCCTCCCATGGTGTCGGCCACACTCCAAACTCCGGTTAAAGTGCCGATTCCCACCACAGCGCTGGCGATGGTATCCGCGATCGCCCCCGTGGAAGCCCCTGACGCCGCCATTGTCCAAGCCGCCGCTTCCAGTCCTAATACACTACCGATGGCGGTTCCAAATGCAATTACCAGTGGACTTCCAACGGTAGTAGCCACCATCGCCGCACTCCAAAACACCAATCTCGACGAAAAAAGCGTAAACAAGAAGAGTAAAACAACCGGGTGGTAAGAAATGCGTCGAGTTCTAATGGGAATAGGAGCAGTCTTTACCTGAATGGGGAAAGAATAAGTCTCTGGGACGCCATTGGTGTGAAGCCGAACCTTGCGAACATAGTGCTCACCCGCCATCAATTTACTGGTGTCAACTGTAATTTGACATTCCGTCTGATTCCCCTCAAACGTCTCTTGCTTAAAAGATATCCAAACATGACCGCCTGAAGCAGAAAGCGGATCATTCGGGTGAGGTTCAACGTCCCACGTTCCCTTCAACATCACCTCAGGGACAAGATTATTCAGGGTAATGGTTTGAGTTAATCGCTGTCCCAATCGTTTCGCTCTGAAGTCAAGGTCCATTGGACTGATTTGAATTTCAGGCGAATAAATGGGATGAGAAGGTATCGCCTGCAAAGCCGCCAATGCATTTGAAAAGCGGTCCTGGAGCTTAGGCTCCACCATTTTTTCAAGCCATTTAACCCAGTGCAGATCAAGTTTAGGAACTAAATGCTGAAACTTAATCTGATAGCTAATGTCAACTAAATTTCCGATCTCGTCCGCTTGAGTTTTAGTCAGCAAACAGAGCAGCGTCATTCCCAGACTATACAAATCAGAGGCTTCAGTTAGTTGGCGATTGAATAATTGTTCAGGGGGCATGAAACCCAACGTGCCTTTCACCACACTGCTGACCCCAATCTCTCCATCACCAATCCGAGCGAAGCCAAAATCCACCAGATAGACATTGACTTGGTCGTCAACCAAGATGTTGTCCGGTTTGATGTCTCGATGAATGACAACGGGAATTCTATTTTGGAGATAAACCAATATTTCTAAAATAGAAAGGGCAAGATGTCTGATTTCAGTGGGGCTAAAACTGCGCGAAACTTTCAAGGAAAATGCATGTTTATATTCCTGAACCATGCAAAAGCCAGCCTCTGTTTGAAAGCAGTCGAGATAGCGCGGAATGCCCGGATGATCAAGTCCACGCAACACTTGAATCTCGCGGTCATACGCATCATAGTCTGACCAACTCGCGTCAATTTTAGCGAATTGAAACTGTTTAATTACCACCGACTGCTGGCCCCGGATATCTTTTGCAAGATAGGTAACTCTGCCCCCGGCGCGATTAGAGCCCAGCGTTTTCTCTACTTGATACCCCTGATTACTAAAATCTGGGAAATGACTCATAACCCTCTTAAATTCCGTTGGCTTTTGGGTAGATTCAACAGGTCTTTAAATTGAAATCATGAAGTGACTATATCGACACACCTACGCCAATCCCCCTGAATATAAACCCTCTGCTCCCTTAGCAGAGTATTTTGTGACATAAGCCACAGTAGATACAATTGATTTTGGCGGACCAAGCAGGGCAAGTGCAAAACCTTACCTAAGCTTTATATCTTTGGACTCTGCAACAAGTCTATATTAACGCTCGTCAAATCCATGCAGATGTTTGCGGAATCTTCGCTACAAGTGTTGCAACTATAGATAACACAGTTGCCTAAGATAAAAGGGCATTCTCATTAAACCTAACTCAAACTTATGCCTTATGGTAGATACGAATTTTATAGGTTTTTCTAAGTCGATTATTCGACCCGCCACCGCCCTAGCCCTTCTAGCGCTCACAGCTAGCCCTAGCTTTGGCGCTGCGCCGATAGAATTACCCCGAGCTCCTGCAGCAAGTTTGAATAGGCAACCCACGCCGCCCCCAGCCCCCAGCACCTTTGAAGAAGCTTATACATTAGGCGCTGGCGATCGCATCAGAATTGATATCTTTCGCGTGCCTCAATATAGTGGCGAACATGAAGTTTTAATTGATGGTTCATTAAATCTACCCGTCGCCGGCGCTGTTTCAATTCAAGGTTTGACCTTAAATCAAGCCGCTGACGCCGTCGCCGCGGCCTATGGAAATATTCTTAGAAATCCTCGAGTTACCGTTAGCCTAGTTGTCCCCCGTCCATTTCGAATTGGCGTCGCGGGTGAAGTCACCAGTCCCGGCTCCTATACCCTTGAACGTCAGGGGGCGCAATTCCCAACCGTCACCAGCATCATTGAAACAGCCGGTGGAATTACCCATTCTGCAGATCTAAGACAAATCCAAGTGCGTCGACCCCAAGGATCTGGAGTCGGCCAAATCATCTACATCGATCTATGGGAATTTCTCCAGTCAGGCGATCTGGCTTACGACTTAACCCTGCGCGACGGCGACACTTTATATATCCCAGCCACAGACCGCTTCAGTCTAGCCGACGCGATGCTGTTATCAGCTGCTAGCTTTGCAGCCAATGAAAATCGTCCCTTGAACATTGCCGTAGTCGGGGAAGTTTTTCGTCCAGGGCCTTACACTGTCACCGGCACAGCCAGTACCGGCGCAGCAGGTGAGACCGGTTCAGGGGGAGGATCTTCCGTCCCGCCAACCGTCACTCGGGCAATCCAAGTTGCTGGCGGCATCAAACCCTTAGCAAACATTCAAAACATCCAGATTCGCCGACGCACGCGCACGGGGCCTGAACAAATCATCGATGTCGATCTGTGGTCGTTGTTGCAAACCGGCGATATTGCCCAAGACCTGGTTCTGCAGGAAGGCGACACCGTTTTGGTGCCAGAGGCCGATCCAAATGCTGACCCACTACCGCTTTCAGAAGTGGCCGCCGCAAGCTTTTCTCCAGACACCATGCGGGTTAATGTCGTAGGAGAAGTTAATAGCCCAGGGGTGACTCAAGTACCGCCTAACGCTCCCTTAAATCAAGTGCTATTAGCCGCAGGCGGATTTAACAATCGGGCGCGCCAAGGGAAAGTTGACTTAGTTCGTCTGAATCCAGATGGTACAGCCACTCGACGCAAGATAGACGTTGATTTCACCCTGGGTGTCGACGATGATAGAAATCCTCCCCTCCAGAATAATGATGTGGTTATTGTCAGCCGTTCAGGCGTTGCTAGGGCGTCTGATACGCTAGGAACTATCTCGGATCCGCTAAGTCGGGCATTTACTCTGATTTCTCTCCCCTTAAGAATCTTGGGGCTATTCTAGTCATTTTATCCGCTTAAGTTCAGTGTGTTCGCTAGCAGAACAAGGTTAAGGATGATTAACAAATTTGAGCTTGTCCGCGGCAAAGATACACCCTGTAGCGTTTTTATCGACTATTCCTGAAACTATAGGATTAAAGGCGAATAGTTGATAAAAAATAAATTGACATACAGCATTTACCGGTTCTACCAAGACCGAGCAGCCTTTTAAAAAGGCTTTTAGAGTACAAACTTAAAGACTTGACAGAGGTCAAAATAATGAGGGCTGACCAGCGTTTACCAAATAATGAACCGCAATTTCCAGGCGCTAATATTCCCATTGATGAGAATGCCGAAGGGGGACTGGAATTTGGCCAAGCCTTGGCCGCCATCCGCCGTAGAATTCTGTTGATTGCCGGGGTAACTACCGTTGTGGCTTCTGCCGCTGTACTTAAAGCGATTACGGATACCCCCATCTACAGTGCGGGTTTCGAAATTCTGACCAAGCCGGTGACGCTGGAAAGCCAACTTATTGGCGCCACGAACCAACAAACCCTGAGTCGTCAGCAAGATTTGATTTCAGTTACCGTCGACGCCACCAAGCTCAAAATCTTAAAGAGTCCCCGACTGATTGATCCGATTGTTGATCAACTGCAGGATAAATATCAGTTTGTCGATTATGGGCAGATTTCAGGAGGATTATCCGCCGAAGCCTCAACCGATGACGTGCTGACGGTAATCTATCAAAATAACAACCCTGAATTGGTTAAAGATGTTCTGGACTTAGTCTCAGTTGCTTACATCCAATTTAGTTTGGAAGATCGTCAGCGAGATATTCTTCGAGGGATCAAATTCGTTGATGAGCAATTGCCTGAGCTACGAGGTCGAGTGGATGATCTGGAAAGCAAATTGGAGGAACTCCGGCAAGCCCACAATTTAATTGATCCCACCATTCAAGGCCAACAACTGTCCACCCAAGTGGCTACCTTTGTCCAGGAACAGCTGAATATTCAGGTTCAACTTGATGAAGCGCAGCTCCTCTTTTCTGATTTGCAGAGAGAGTTAACTCGGCAGGGCGAAGCCGCCGCCGCCTCAGCACTGACTGAAGATCCCCGCTACCAAGGCCTATTAGCTCAGCTGTTAGAAATCGATAGCCAACTGGCGGAGCAATCCACCCTATTTTTGGAAGCCAGTCCAGAAATTCAGATTCTCCAAGAACAGCGACAAAACTTAGCGCCGCTTGTGGCCAGAGAAGGGCAACGGGTACAGAGACAGGTGGATAGTCGGATTCGGGAGCTCAGTACCCGTAATCAGGCCTTAGGCGAAGCGGTTGATTTGCTGAATCAAAGGATTAAACAGCTTTCGACAGTCGCCCGCCAATATAGCAACATCCAGCGGGAACTGGAGATTGCCACAAACAACCTCGATCAATTTCTATCTAAGCGGGAGGCGTTGCGTATTGACGCCGCCCAAAAACAGGCTCCCTGGGAACTTCTCAGCCAACCGGGCGACCCTATGGCCTCTTCAGGAAGCGTCCAGCGCAACTTGGTTTTGGGGACAGGGTTAGGCCTATTATTGGGCATCGGGGCTGCTCTGATGGTAGACAAACTCAGCAGCGTCATCCACACGGTCAAGGAAGTCAAAGATGTCACCAAACTACCACTTTTGGGCGTCATTCCTTTCAACGAATACCTGGAGAAGTTTGGCCCTGCAGCCAGTGTGGCGACCCGCTTAAAGCAAGCCGGTTATGTGTTTGGGCTTACGCCTGAGGATGCCCAAAACCAAACGTCTGCGCCTTTTATCGAGGCTTTCCGATCCCTATACGCTAGCATTCGCCTGACCAGTCCAGAGTCTCAAATTCAGTCTTTAGCCATCAGCTCTCCCGTTCCCAATTCAGGTAAGACAACCGTCAGTTTGCACTTGGGGCAAGCAGCCGCCGCCATGGGACAACGGGTGCTGATTGTGGATACCGATTTACGTCGTCCAAGTTTACAAAGTCGACTGGGCCTCCGGGGTCAACAAGGATTAACTGAATTTGTCACGGCGGGATTAGGGTTCGAAGAGGTCTTGCAAAAGGTGCCCTTGGACAATAACTTGTTTGTCGTTACCGCAGGCTCGGTTCCTCCCGATTCAACCAAGGTCCTCTCCTCAAAACGGATGCAGCAATTTATGGAGCAGGCGAAACAGAACTTTGATCTGGTTCTGTACGACACGCCTCCGCTGCTAGGCTTTGCAGACGCCTACCTCGTCGCCGCCCAAACTGCCGGATTCCTCATGGTGGTGGGTCTAGGCAGAATGAAGCGCTCGCTGCTTGAGCGGTCAATGGATGAACTCAGAGTATCCGGTATTAACGCATTGGGCGTGGTGGCAAACGGCGCTAAGGATCGCACAGTCACAGCCTACAGTTATTACCAGTACTACACGGATCAGGACTTTGACGAACAGGCGGCGATGGAGCAAAACTATGACGATGAAGATGAGACTGAGAGCCAAACGGGCGTTATCCAGTCTGTGCTAGAACGCGCCCCCTGGAAGAACCCGAAATAAGGTTCACCTAGGGTTTGTAAATCAGCCTTAGAGCCACTGAAATTAAAATAAAGCGCTTATCGGCTAAGTGATATGAAGTCCTGAATCGTCATTTTCCTTATAGTAAAAAAATAAGCCGCTATGAGTAATAGCGGCTTATTTTTTTATGGCTTATTTCTTTATTACTTGCCGCCAAGCCCCCCACATTGAGCGCCCCACTATTCGAAGGGCAAACGAAAGGGGTTAAGTCCAGCTTAAAAAAATGCGCCTAAAGGCTTAGATTCCAATCACTGTCTTGACCTCAGCCAGAAACTCTTCTTCAAGTTTGACAACGCCATCGGCAACTAAAAGCTTCTCCAACTCATCAATAGCTGTTCGTTTAAATTCGTTACTCTCTAATCGCTGATCAATGTCCTGAAGGAGTTCTTTCACCTTCTGGGGAACAGGCTAAACCAGCTGTAAATCTCACGAAGTTGAGATTGCTTGATGGATTAGGCTTGAATAGCCCCCAAAGTGTTTTGTTTCTTACAATTCATTTAGGACAAGCACAACATCGCGACTAACAGATATTTAACCCAATGACCTGACGCAGTATCTAGGCTAATTTTGTAGGTTGGGCCAGCTAATCAGGAATCCTTACGGGGGGAAGGTTTCTCGCGATTAGTTGATAGCCATTTCAGTACGACAAGTGATACACCAGGTTAAGCTTGGGAACTATTAGGCGTTCGGTAAAGACAATGTAAATGGGAGATAAAGCAATAAACGGCTTTTTTCTGCCTGTAGACGATTTGTCTTTTGTGTGAACCTTGGTCAAACTGTTGAAAAATCAGGGGGTTCAGCCATGTATGTCAGATTTTTGTGAACGCACACTGGGTCGGAGACTAGGTGAGCATTGATAGACAAACTGGTGAATTATTAAGGAATACCCAATGACACTCAACTATATCCGCGAGGCGTACCAAGCTAGCAAATCCTTGGCGTACGCAATTCGTACCCGCAACTCCAGCAAATTACAAGACTGCCTAAGTCGACTCTGTCAACATGACTTGATGTTCACGACCCAAGTACTTACGCAAACTGGGTTTCGGATGGAGGACTGGTGGCAAACTCAAAAACTGACGGAAATTGGGACATGGCTGAACGGGGGTCAGGATTCGGAAACACCCCCATGGGTATTTTGATTGGCTTGTGCGTTGCTATAGTTTTAGCCAAGTTGGCCAATACAACTTTTTTGTTGTTGTAATCGCTTTCTAATACCTATTTCAATTATTTTCTCTCACACTGAGGCTAACGAAGTAGATTCGACAGTCTCTTTATCCGTTTTTCCGACAACAATGAAGACTTCGCTTGAGCGCTTCGCCTCCGCGTTGCAGAATTTGGAATTCTCAACGGCGGAGGTTTTGAAGCGCCCTTTAAAATCTCGATTTGCAGCGGCAGGGACAAAATTAACGGGGATGTTCAAGAAATCCCCGTTAATGGGTTGACGGACTTAGGCGTCAGAAGAGTGGGCCTGTTCAGCTACTAGGACTTGTACTCGCGCTAGCTGCCGTTGGGCATTTTCAGCCTTGGGGGAGCCAAGGCGCTGCAAGATTTCGAGGGAATCTTGAAAGTATCGCATTCCAGCAGCATAGTCTTTTTCAATATCGGTAGCCAACACCCCTAGCCACTGCAGCGTCATCGCTTTGGTGGGAAGATTGCCAATTAGGGCGTTGATCTCCAGGGATTCTTGAAAGAGAGCGATCGCAGCTTCATTTTCGCCTTGCTGGACCTTGAGTATGCCTAAGCAATGGAGGGTAGCGGCTTTGCCTTTAATATCGCCGATTTGTTCTTTGATATCGAGGGATTGTTGGTAGAGGGCGATTGCGGCGTCAATCTCACCCTGATTCGCTTTAAGAATACCTAATTGATGGAGGGTAGCGGCTTTCCCCCGAATATTGCCGATTTGCTCTTTAATGTCGAGGGATTGTTGGTAGAGGGCGATTGCGGCGTCAATCTCACCCTGATTCGCTTTGAGAATACCCAGTTGATGGAGGGTAGCGGCTTTAATCTGGGCATTATCGCTGTGGGGTTTGATATCGAGGGATTGTTGGTAGAGGTCGATTGCCTCCTGAATCCTGCCCTGATTGGCTTTAAGCATCCCTAGACAATGGAGGGTGGCGGCTTTGGTCTGAACAGCGCCAATTTGATTATTGATGTCGATGGAGTGCTGAAAGTGCGCGATCGCCGCTTCAGTCTCACCCTGATTCGCTTTGAGAATGCCCAATTGATGTAAGGTAGCGGCTTTATTTTGGGTATCGCCAAACTGTTCCTTAATTTCCAGAGAAGCATTGTAAAACGCTTCTGCCTCTTGAATGCGGTCTGTATGGCCGCAAATCCACCCTAGTTCATGCAAAAGACTAGCTTTTTCGCGACAAAGGCTTTCAAACGGCTCAATCGCTTCAACGGCTTGTTTAAGGAGATTTTCCGCCTTAGCCATCTCCCCCAATTCTCGATAAGCAATACCGAGTTCTCTCAGCGCCTGGTAATAATTTTCCACCTCATCTACAGTCGCTTCAGACCTAGGGCGACACTCCATCACCCGTCTTTCCAAGGCTTCGACGCCATCCTCCGGCTGCTCTAGCAATACTTGCGCCGAAGTCGGATCTGGCTCCGAGGCCTCAACAGCAAACAACTGAGGGGAAGGGGAGGGTTCATCAGCAGATACCGGTTCAAAAACTTCCGGCTCTGCTACTGGCTCTGCTTCCCCAGAAAATTGAGCAGCCTGTTGAGTGAGATCTCCCATAAAAGGGGCCTCTTCAGCAGCCTGCTCATAGATATCTGGCAGAGCTGTTTCCACATCTGACGCTGAGTCCTCAAGCGGTTGAGATTGCGCCTGATCAAAGCCTTCTTCCGCAACAACGTTTAGCGCCGTTTCATCAGACAATTGGGAAGATTGCGGATCAAGATTCTCTATCCAAACAATCTCTTCAGAGGCCTGTGTAGATATATCGGAACTATCCTGATCTACTGCAGAATCGGTTCCCCCAAAGGATTGAGGAAGCGGTTGATCAAGCGCCTCTGCCCAAGCAACTACTTCAGAAGCTGGAGTGGATAGATCAGAACTATCCAGTTCTACGGCGGGCTCGGTTTCCCCAAAGGATTGAGAAAGCTGTTGATCGAGTTCCTCTGCCCAAGCAATCGTTGCAGCGTCCTGAGCGGACATATCGGGACTATCCAGCTCTGCTACAGGCTCAGTTTCCCCAAAGGGGTGGGGAAGCGGTTGATCGAATTCCTCTGCCCAAGCAATCGTTGCAGCGTCCTGAGCGAACATATCGGGACTATCCAGCTCTGCTGCAGACTCTTCTTCTCCCGAAGATAGGGGAGATTGCTGGTTGAAATCCTCTCCCCAAGGAACTGTTTCAGCAGCCTGAGTGGATAAATCAGAACTATCCAGTTCTACAGCAGGCTCGGTTCCCCCAAAGGGTTGAGAATTCGGTTGATCAAACTCCTCTCCCCAAGCAACTGCTTCAGAAGTTGGAGTGGAGATATCTTCCTGATCGATTGCAGGCTCAGTTTCCCCAAAGGGTTGGGAATTCGGTTGATCGAACTCCTCTCCCCAAATACTTACTTCAGAGGTTGGAGTAGAGATATCTTCCGGCTCTACTGCAGGCTCATTTTCCCCAAAGGGGCGGGAATTTGGTTGATCGAACTCCTCTCCCCAAATACTTGCTTCAGAGGTTGGAGTAGAGATATCTTCCGGCTCTACTGCAGGCTCAGTTTCCCCAAAGAGTTGGGAATTCGGTTGATCGAACTCCTCTCCCCAAATACTTGCTTCAGAGGTTGGAGTAGAGATATCTTCCGGCTCTACTGCAGGCTCATTTTCCCCAAAGGGTTGAGAATTCGGTTGATCGAACTCCTCTCCCCAAGCGACTGCTTCAGAGGTTGGAGTAGAGATATCTTCCGGTTCTACTGCAGGCTCATTTTCCCCAAAAGATTGAGAAAGCGACTCATCAAACTCCTCTCCCCAAGCGACTGCTTCAGGTTCTGTAGTGAATATATCGGAACTATCCGGCGCTGCTTCTGGCTCCACTCCTCCAGTGGATTGGGGAGATTGCCGCTCAAACGCCTCTCCCCAATCCACTGCTTCAGAGACCTGTGTGTCACTATCGGGACCATTCAGCGCTACTTCTCCAGGTAATTGGGAAGATGGCTGATCAACCCCCTCTATCCCAGTAGTCGACTCAGAGACCTGTGTATCAATGTCAGGAGCATTCAGTGCTGCTTCCTCAGATAATTGGGATGATGGCTGCTGATCATCAAAATTCGCTAACCAATCGGCCGCTTCAGAGACCTGTATAGACATATCAGGACCATCCAGCTCCGCTTCTAGAGCCGCCTCCCAACGGGATTCGGCAGGATTCTCGTGCTCGAGTTTAGCCCAAGCGGTTGCTTCAGAGACCTGTGTAGACATATCAGGACCATCCAACTCCGCTTCTTGCTCTACTTCGCCAGAAGATAGAGGCTGCTGATCGATATCCGCTGCCCAATCTGTTGCTTCAGAGACTAGTTTAGGACTGTCAAAGCTCTCCGGTTCTGTCTCTAAATCCTCTTCCCAAGGGGATGGGAAAGGAGTTTGCTGTTTCAGATCCGCTGCCAAGGCAGCCGCTTCAGACGTCCGTCTAATAATAATAGTGGGACCATCTGATTCTGCTTCCGACTCCGCCTTCCAAGGGGATGTAGAAGGATCCTGCTGTTCTGGATCCTCTGTCGACTTCCCCCGCAAAAAACGAAGCCATTTAAAGGGATTATTGAAAGGCATGGATTTGCCTCACTAACAAGGTCACATACATCTACCGCTAAGATTCGATAAGATATATAAACCATGATATTCAACTGCCACTAACTTCATCATTACAACATAATTTCCTTGGTTGTCGCAACAGTTGATATAGCTACAATCAGTTCATTAAAGCGAGGGAACAAACTCAAAAAGATTCAGCAATCCCTGCCAGCCCAAAAACACCGCCATCCCCAACACAATCGTCAGCAGCAGATTTTTTGTCATTCCCCCCACAATCCCCGCCGCGATCGCACCCACCAGTCGCCCATTAAGATAACTAAAGTGAATTGCGCCATCTCGCAGCAACACCTCGGGCGCCACAATCGCCGTCAGCACCACAGGCGGCACATAGCGCAGCGCGCTGATCAACTCAGGAGACAGCGGAATACGACTGCTGGCCCCAAACATCACATAGCGAATGGAGAAAGTCGCGATCGCCATTCCAGAGATCATTAGAACTTCATTCATGGCCATTGATTTGGGTGGATGGGTGGATGGGTGGATGGGTGGATGGGTGGATGAGTAGATGGGTGGATGAGTAGATGGGTGGATGGGTTGTATGCATCCGCAGATACTTAAACACCATGAGAGGCGTTCAATGTGCGTTCACTAAAAACCCCCGCCCCAATCCCAGCGATCGCCGCCGCCATCAGGCCGAGCTTGTGGGGAAGGGGGTAGGCAATCAGGGCGACGGCGCCTGCTACGAGCGCTGCGATGGCCATGGGTTTGGTTTTTAGGTAAGGGATCACCATGCCGATAAATGTGACCGACATGGCGAAATCTAGACCCCAGTCAGCGGCGTTGGGAACTAGCCGCCCGACAGTAATGCCCAGGAAGGTGCACAATTGCCAGTTGCCATACATGGCCAATGCCGCCCCCAGATAGTACCAATGCTTAAACGGAGAGCGATCGCGCGCTTCGTAGCGGCGAATGGCGATCGCAAATGACTCATCCGTCAACCAAAATCCCAAGGCTACTTTCCATCGCTGCGATAAACCCCTTACATGCGGCGCTAAACTGACTGCGTACAGTAAATGCCGAAGATTGACGATAAATGCTGTCAGCACCACCAACAGCCACCCTGTTCCCGCGGCGATCATTCCCACTGCAATGAACTGAGCAGATCCCGCAAAAACCAGCGCTGACATAGCTAAAGCCCCTCCCACCGAGAGGCCGTTACTGGTTGCTAACGCGCCGAAGATAATGCCGAAGGGAATGGCGCCGATAATCAGAGGGAGGATGTCTCGGGCGCCGGTGAGGAATTCGGTGAGGGGGGATGGGGAGGCAGGGGAGGCAGGAGAGGCAGGAGAGGCAGGAGAGGCAGGAGAGGATGGGGGAGATGGGGGAAATGGGGGAGATGGGGGAGATGGGGGAGGTA
>JAAUYH010042707.1_pt1 | contig 12967 bp, 12 predicted proteins | sample 7278061 | NCBI WGS metagenome assembly JAAUYH01 (sample SAMN14350203, study PRJNA611818) | marine sediment metagenome | isolation source: surface marine sediment (0.6m) | place: French Polynesia: Moorea | collected 2018-08
AAACCCAACCCACTACGAAGCGCTGTGAAATATACCTTGCTAGTTCTGTCCACCTTCCTTTCGTTGGCTACCCGCAATTCATGTGTCACCTACAATCCATGCTGCTTACTACCTTCTCACTGGATGGCTTGCTCATATCTATGTGCTACTGGAACCCACTTCCTGCGTTCAAGCCATGATCATCCCGGTGCGATGTTTCACGTGCGGCAAAGTTCTAGGCAACAAGTGGGAGGTCTATCTTGACGAGCTAATGCGTGGCCACAGCGAATGCCAAGTGCTGGACAACCTCGGCATCATGCGATACTGCTGTCGCCGAGTGATGCTGACACATGTCGACTTGATCGGCAAGTTGCTCAACTACGACAAGGTCGGTGGCTCAACGCTTCCCTTGGAACGAGAACGCTCCGAATCGACTACATATCAAGGAAGGTCGTCGGTGCCCGTGGTCGATCTCGACACAGCCCCGGAAGTGACGGAGCCACCAACCGCAACGAAAAGGAAGAAGGTTCTCAAGATTGACTCCACGAGCGATGACACCGACATGGACGAACCCCCCGTGAAGAAATCCGTTGAAATCACTGCGCAGGACACAGCCGCGAGTTCAGAAGGCCCAGGCGATCAGGACGCACAGCCCGAGAAAGCCGAGGAACTTCAGGCATTACAAGGGCAAACGACACAAGTAGATGAGGCTAGAAAGCAAGAAATAACACCGCAATCCCCATTCCTACCATCATCACCGCTTCCGTCTTCACCACTGCCATCTTCACCGCTACCGTCCTCACCTCCTCCACTACACTCGCCAACACGCCGCACGGAAAGATCGCCGTCGCGTCGACTCGACACTTCCCCTTCACGTCGCATTGACCTTCCCCCTCGCAAGCGACTGGTAGAGTCACCTGATCTACAGTCGGGCAGTTTCATGATGGATATCGCTGCGCCGCTACAGGACTTCGGCGCGGAAGGGCAGCAAGATCCGAAAGGAGACGACGAGAGTGGCGTGAAGCTGGAGAGTAACGAGGAGAAGGTGGAAAGCGAGAAGAAGGAAGTGGTGGAGGTCAATGCCATGGACGTAGACACGCAGGAAGGCGATGTTAAGAACGAGAACGATGACGACCCGTCCAAAAGAACCTCAACGCCGTGGCTGGATTTCAATGAGTAAGTGCCTCCGTGGTGGCCTGTTGCTGTTAGTGCTTTAATTTGTCTTCCGATACGTGAGGGCTAAGAAAGTAAATCAAACATGAAGCGCCTTGCGCAGCTCGTCTTGAAAACCTCGGTGCCAAGGCGATGAATAGATAGTAGTAGAAATACAGTTACAAGTCGAGGTGTGTCGGAAACCACCGCCTCACACACTAAACCGAGTTTAGTAGTTGTCAATACAATAACTCCGCAGCCACCACGCACACCCAACGGGTCTATTACCGATACATCACGAGCCCGTTATGTAGTGGGGAACAAGGGTGGAGACCCGCCTGCGACCGCCTGCTTGTCGGCTTCGCCGACCCGCTTCGTCCACTCGAGCAAGCCAGCCAGTTCGGCGTCGTAAAAATCGAGGAATTTCTGTGGATGCTTCACATACGACGCGTCGGCCCACACGCCCACATTCAAAACGTCCGCGTAGGAGAAGGCGGACACGACGCACGCGGTGCACGCCTGCGCGGGCGCCAGGCAGCGGATGTCGAGCACCTGCCTGTTGGCGCAGATGACGGTTTCCTTGGGCCCCGGCACGTTCGTGAACAGCAGGGTGACGCGCTTCGTGATGTGGCGCCACAGCGGCACCTGTATGGACTGCGGCAACGACGCTAGCAAGCGGAACATCATGAACGAGAACGGCACTTGGAACCCGAGCTTCATTTCGCGCGTGAGCCGCGTGCACTCGGCGAGCCGCTTCCGCTGCTCTTCGTGCCGAATCGGCATGCCCATGATGACCACGGTCAGCGCGTTCACGACGAAGTCCACGGAATCGGGGGGATGCTGGTTCACGGGCAACGCCGTGTGCACTTTCTTCGGCACTTTCTTATCGAACGCCAACGTGTACGTGCGCACCGCGCCTGCCAACGCGCCCAACAACAAATCGTTGAGCGTCACGCCCAGTTGTCGCGACGCTGCGCGTAGCTGGTGCACGGAACGTGGCCGTGCCCACGCCGCGTGCTTTTTCGGGGTCAAAACGCCGGTGTTGAGCGAATTTCGAGGGTCCGGAAAGAACAGGTTCGCAGTCCCATTGTACACCTCGCGAAACGGGCGCGTGATCTTGTCCATCATGGTGCCGGCCGCACCCGCATCGACAAGCGCGGGATGTAACTTGGCACGAGGCGGCAACGGGCTTTTCGACTCTGTCTGCGGAACGGTGCCGTCGGCGAGTTGTCGTAGCGCGAATTGCACGAGTCCCACACCATCGCCTACCACGTGATGAACACGGAAGACAATGTCAGAAACGTCCGTGTTGCGCGCCGCGAAAACGGTGAGTGTCCACGGCGGGCGGTCCTTGGCGAGCGGGGTGGAGAGGAGTGCATTGAACGAATCGGGAGTGAGGGTTTCCTCGCGGCGCTCGACGTGCAGAGCGGCATCAAAATCGGTGCACTCGATAAACACTTTTCTCTTCAAATCGATGCGGCTACGAAACCGCGGGTGTGTGCCGAAACGCTGCGCAATATTGCGGACCGCCCACGCGGTCGTGACTTCGCCCTCGAGTCGAAATATGCCCGTGATAACCGGCGCGTTATTGCCGTCATTGTCGTCCGCAAGCAGCAATTCGAAAGCCTCGAACTTGTGCCAGTTTCGTGCGCGTCCCATGTTTCTCTTGCCTGCCATCGCACTGTTTGATACTGTGCTGCCGTTTCTATGTGCGGTGTGCACCTTTATCAGGGCGCATCTGAATTCGTGATGTGGTCGATACGTGTACTGTATGTTTGTCAACGCAGCCGATTTGGCCCTAAATAGAGGACCAGCAGTACAAAAATAGGCACATACTCCAAGATTGGTACATATGTACCAATCCTGTAGGACTGCATTGTACCACGTTGCAGTTTTGTATTATGTGAATGTAACGTTTTTTTATTTTGTCCAGACATTGTCATCTCGGCTAATTTTATTTGCAGACTGCTCTCAAAAATTGTCATAAGCCATCGTCCTTCAATGGCAGACCTTTAATGGTCCGACTTCTCCACAATCGTTGTAGATGAGCTTACTAAAGCACCATTCGAGGAGTTCGGTATGTGCCAAATTTGAACAAAACAACCAGCTCCTTCTGCCCTTACTGCATTAGTTCCGCGGTCCAGAAGTTGAACACAGCTCATCAGAGATTGGGAATAGTGGAGTCACAGTTTATTCTTGAAGAGTCATATCGATGAAAACAACTGGAAGAGCTTCAAACTAACATAAAATAAAGTTTTGTATTCAAAGCTCTTCGTTCGGTCGTTATTCATGAGCGAATTCAATTATTCTTGCGTTGATATTCTCGTTCCCCTGTTCAGTTTTATCAAAAAGACGCGGTTCCCAAATTCCACGATCCAAAGATCTGCATGAAGGCACGTAAATAAATTCCAAGTAAAGTTGCGTTGCATCCTTTCATTCTGGGTTATGAACCAAACCTTAGATCATGGAAACTCATCCAGAATATACTCTTCAATATTCATGCCAAACCAAACGAAACAAGAATAAGTAAGAAGAATATGCTTTGAAGTTCCAATAATGGATTCTCAGAAAAATTGCAATAAGTCAGAAACGAATATATTTTTGACAATCTCTGCCACCCATCCAAGTGCTCGTAAGGCATTCTCATCCACATCCTATATTCTTTGAGCGGAACTGACTCGAGCCCATCCTCCGTCATCAGCACCCTCTTCAAAGCGATTCGATGTGTCTTCTACTGTCGAATCTGGTTGCGATGTCGCAACTGGGAGACATACTCTTGTTTCACTCTGTGGCGAGCGTTCGTTTGATAGGCTCGAAAAACTCTGTTCTTGAGTGTGATCCAGTGGCTCGTCTACCCGGTTCTCTACCGGTTTTTCTTGTTCACTACTATCCTGTAACAGGCAAGTGAGGTCTGGCTTGATCTTCTCCTTCCCTTGTGTACTAAGCGACCTCATTTTGTTCATCGAGTCACGCGTAGCCGTTTTCTTGGGTTTACCACCTAACCTATCTGGCGAAGTACCTGTAGAAGACACCAACTTCTGCAAGATCGCCGATAACGTTGCCTTGAACAGATTTGGAGTCCCATGCGGAACCTCAAGTTGTTCCACACGCGAATCGATCTCCTGCAAGAGCATCTCTACATCTATCATGGGTAAACCCACACACACGGAATGGCAGACAAGCGAGTACCTTGCCTTTCAAACGAGGGCTGTTCTTCGATGGCCTTTACTCTAGATGGTATACCTACCTATTTATACTCTACATCATGAACTGTCCGCTGCCGCACCATCTTGGGAACCGACAGCGTAGTGCAGTGTGCTTGTGAAAGCAGTCACTGGCACGCTTGCCGAAGAAGTGCAAGCTTCGATAAACCTGTACGCTTTGTGTTGTGTCAAGCGCAAGCACATTCTGGTATCTTTCGATCATCAGAGACACTGGATTGTGAAACTATGACAGTACCTTCTCTGTCTGGAGCATTCGTAGATAAGGGACATCAAATCGATGATCAACAGTAGCAGCGTAGAACAAGTAAAACTCGATTGACCCTTCGCACCTTACGTCGGTTCATATTGATAATATTCAAGATACGGGTTTTTTCTACATGCTGCGCGCACATTCGTACAAGTACAAACGTTCATCATCTCATGATTTGAAGAACTTAGCTACGGTATCTACTACGGTATGACTTTTTCAAGAAAGGAATTTGGAATGTCTCAATTCTATTGGGAAAATCATTCACAGTAGCACTACGTGAGTTAGTCTTCCGTTTAAAAGGGGAGACACATGTTGGACCGACACTAAATTATGGAATGAAACTGAGGCTAAACATTTAGTGAAGATACATTTCAAGTGAAATCTCGTATTAGTATCACGTGGAGAAGGGCAGAATACACAACAGTTCAACCACGGCGGTTATTACGGTAGATAAACGAATGATAAGTTATCTAATCCCAGCCTTGACTTTGAACACTGCGACGGTAGCACCGTGATTGAGTTCATATTGGCTCTGCAATTTGTTGTACGAATAGTCCGAGTTCTCCTTCAATAAGCGTTGAAACAACTTGCCTGCTTTCGGGTCTTTCATCCATCGTCCACACAACACCAGAAGCACTTGCCCTTGTTTCGCGTACCGCGTCACATGTATCACTACTTTTCTCACCATGTCTGTATAACTCTGCGGACTATTGGTCACCGCCTCAACTATCTGCTCACACTCCTGGTCATACATGTGCGTGATAGTTCGGGTAATGAATCGGTCGAACGCGACCACCAAATCAACCGTGAGTCGCTCACGTCGCTTTCGTCCCGCCTCTCCGACCGCACGCGGACTGCCCGCTATCGACCGTTCGAATGCCACAGTCACCGCCTTCGCCAACCTGCGCACTTCCGTTTGTCCCACTGGCGTTCTGCTCAACACTGTTTCCACACTTATTGGCATCTCTCCATTGTCCGCTAACACATCACGAATCCAAGGTAGGATGACTTTTGCTTCGACATCCAAATAATCAGACACGATGTCCAATGTAACCATCCACCACTCGTGAAACGCCATCAAATCACCAACAGTCAATTCCGCGCCCATGCGACGCATCGCACACACCATCGTCACCGCGCACTCGATCTCGACACGCACCGCGTTGTGGATGAGTGCGACAACATCTACGGGCCCACCTCTCACCGCGCACATATCCAGCGCGGCCATCTCGGCGAACGTGAAAGAAACGTCCTGCAGCCGAACCGCCTCCTCGTCATTCGCGAACACCGTCGAGTCCTCCTCCGTCGCACACTGCGACGCCTCGCGCAGTAGGAGCGCTTGGCGGATGCTCGGCGTGCGGCCCAGCCCCTTCGTGAACGTCGCCTCGCCCTCGTCGATGTTGCGGTCGGCTGACGCCACCACCGCGCGCGCTATCGCCCCGCTTTCCAGAAGCCCCGTACCGCTGCTCTTGCGCCGCATCAGCGCGCCGCCGGCACTCTTCCCTCGCGCCAGGGCGCCAATCCCGCTCCTCTGCCGACTCATGCAACTGCTCTTTTGCCGCAGTAGCCCGTCGAGTTCGGGGTGCTCATTCGCAGCCGAATCTATCTGCGCCACTTTGCTTTGTCGGCGTTGCACGCTGTCATCGTCGGAACTCGCCGCCTCGCTCCACAGTTTCGACAGCCCTTCCCCGTCTGTCCTGAAATCCGGCACGTATGAGCCCGGTTCCATTCCGGAATCGTGCCGTCGTTCGGTAGAGCGCTTCTTCGCGCCCGTGTTACATCTTATAAAACTGCGTTGGTCCCATAATTACGATAAGAACCCGTTGTTTCCCGATTGGGATACCTTTTGAAATTGAACATTGTTCCACGTCGAATTTGGATGAGTGTGCTACTCATTTGCCATTTCGTGGGGGTTCCGAGTCCCCGGTGGGCGACAAGACAGATGTAGCTTATGAAATCATCTCAAGCGTCTTTGAGTTGAATTGATCTTGGTAAGGAACCGTCAGCAAGGTCAATTCTACAATGTGAGGGCAAGAGATGAATAACAATCTCATTCAAGATAATACAGTGATAGTCGTACGTGTTGTTCACTTGTGCGTTTCCTTGGCTTACTTATGAGTGAGTGAAGCATTTGGTAAACATACAACATGCTTGCAATACATGGCCGGTCTGTAATTGTGTTGAAAATGAGATTGCTCAATGTTGGATGTTGTCGAGACTTGCACTGTACGGCTCAATAGTGCAAGAGTGTCCGTGCACATTCATCGAAACGGACAAGCGCCAGGAAAGGTTGTCATGAATGAATCGGCTTGCGATTGGAAGAAAGCTTTCATGCGAATTCTTCTTGCATTTCCGAATCGTCATCGTAGTGTGGGAAACAAGGTCAGCGCAACATCCTGTCGTGCTTACAGTCGCGTGCCGTCCTTGCTGGCCTGAGATTTATTTTGCGATAATATTTCCGTGTCGTGTTGTACTCCGCCCTGTTGCGATTCGGTGACCATATTGTCGTTGCTTTGTGCGTGCAGCAGCACTTAGAGCAGCCCCTGTTTCTTTGCAGTTCCGTACAACCAACACTGCCCACACTATTTACTATCACGGTAACTGTAGACTAACCGACTCCGCCTCTTCCTGCTCACTTACCCTGCCCCCGCCTGCTTGCTGCTTCGCTTCTGCGTGACGACCGCTCAGACTCTCTCGTCAGTTCTAGCGTGACAAACACATCGACTCACCCCACGCACACCATGGCTGACGCACAGACCTTCATCGTGCAGGGGGTGGAGCTTGGGAAGAAGGCCGTGGAGCAAGACCACGCTGCTTGCGACTCTAGCGACCCCGAGTTGTACAATTCCGCCAAGCGCACTTATCTCAGTGCCATCGATTACTTTCGCACTGCCTTGAAGTATGAAAAGGTGCCAAGGACTCGTGAAACACTCGAAAAGAAGATTGCCGAATATTTAGACCGAGCTGAATTAATGCACAGCTGGATCGAGGAGTATCGTAGTAATCAGGCTTCGGGCGGCGGCGGCGGCGGCGGTGCCGCGGCGACGAAAAAGAAGCCGGGGATCAACGGCAAGAAACAAGCAGGAAAGAAAACCGGAAATAATGATGATGACGAAGATGACGAGGAGACCAAGGCGATGAAAGACAGTTTGAATTCTATTATTCTATCTACGAAACCAAATGTGAAGTGGGATGATGTGGCTGGATTGGAGGGCGCGAAGGAAGCGTTGAAAGAGGCTGTCATCTTGCCCAAACGATTCCCCCAAATGTTCACTGGGAAGAGAAGGCCGTGGAAAGGAATTTTGTTGTATGGACCCCCAGGAACTGGAAAGTCGTATCTGGCGAAAGCGGTCGCGACGGAGGCTGATGCCCACTTTTTCAGCGTTTCTCCAGCCGATTTAATGTCGAAATGGCAAGGTCAAAGTGAAAAGACCGTGAAAGAATTGTTCTCCATGGCGAGGAAGAAGGGCAACTCCATCATCTTCATCGATGAGATTGACTCACTTGTCAGCACACGAAGTGATACTGAAAGTGAAAGCTCCAGACGTATCAAGACCGAGTTTTTAGTGCAAATGGATGGTGTCGGAAAGAGCACCGACGGAGTGTTGCTACTAGCGGCCACAAATATCCCGTGGGGTTTGGATGATGCCATGCTGAGACGTTTGGAACGAAAGATTTATATTCCTCTGCCCGACGCGAAAGCACGCGCGAGAATGTTCGAAATTAACTTGGGCAGCACGCCCCACAAGATGCGACATGAACACTTCAGGGAGTTGGGGAAAAAGACCGAGGGCTATTCGGGAAGTGATATTGCCGTGCTTGTGCGCGATGCAATCATGCAGCCTGTGCGCACGCTTCAAAACGCTACCTCATTTAAGAAGGTCATGGTCGAGGAAGACGGCCAGAGGAAGGAGAAACTCACGCCCTGCTCACCCAGTGACCCCGGCGCGATTCGTATGTCTTTGATGAGCGTGGAACCGGACAAATTGCTCGTGCCCAAGGTCACGAAGAATGATTTCATGATTGCGCTCACGAGCACCAAGCCATCAGTCGATCGTGATAACATCGCGAAACATGTCAAGTTCACTCGCGAAAAGGGACAGTCGGGTGCCTAACAGTGTATACAATAAACGACTTCTAGTGTTTTTATTTGTGCACGTCATGTGGCTACCGACCGCGTTCCTTGTTCCTCGTGCTTCTGTTGGCAATTTGAATCGCTGAAGCGTGTCATCAATAACAAATCACATGCGTGTGACAGCTTTTGGATACACCTATACAGACATAACTATGCGAGTTTGGGCATGAGCACTCGCCGAGAAAACGTTGCGCATTGTAAGATTCAATTTACGGAAAAACGAGACGAGAGCTTCACGAACTTGCGTTTACTAGAAACGTCGAGGTATCTTCTTTTGGGTTCGTGCATTACTATGTGTTCGTTGCCCGCGCACAGGAAGTTGTTGAATGTGGCGGCTTCCTCGGTAACAACGAATCGCAACCAGTCGATTTACATTCGCTCGTGTTTCGGCCTTCAACGCGTTGCCGATGGTGTAGTTGGCTTCCACGGCGTTGAGAAGTTGTGATAAATGGAATTGCCGAAGCTCACCCACTCTTGTTTGAGGTGTGGCGCCGATATTGAAACATAATGCACGCGCACGATTTTCACCGATCCCGTAGACTTTTTGTAAAGCTACCCAAAGCTTCCGTTTCGCAGGCAACGTGACGCCAAGTAGCCTTTTCGACATCGCCCGAGGTCGGCAAGCTGAGTCTCTCGGTGCGGACCAAAATAACGCTTCGATATGGCGGTTTCCGTCGCGAGGGTTTCAGGGATTAATGGTTTCTGACTTAACCAATATTTTCGAACTTTACCGTTCCTTTGATGCTAGAAAATAAACTGTGTTTTTACATAGTTCGGTTCTGGTTCGAACGGGTCCCTGTTCTTCCGAAACAGAACCGAACCGAACCAGGTGACCCCGGAACCATAACCGAACCAAACCGGATCAACCCGTTCGGAACGGAACCATAGCCATACTGTGTAAATGAAAACATTGAAATAAGTAACAAGAAAATTTCAAATAAAGCCAGAATGGTACCTGATACAGTGGAATTTCAAGAACATATGTTTTAAAACATCGAATTAGTTCTATTTTAGTACCAGAATATCCATCAAATTTATCCCATTTAAAAAATTTATCAATTATCTAAAAAAATCTCTGCAAATACAAAAGCATTTCCTACGAAGTATCCGATTAGTCACTTAGCTTTATTTCGTTTTGTGTCAATCAGATTTCTTGCTAACAAAAATACAAACCTGGTCGTAAATGACAATGCTTGTGTAAAACACACGGCAATTTCTAGTTTTGTATTTGATAAAACTCTTTCTTGATTCATTTTCAACCAGATTAATGGATCCGCAGAATATCATTTTCGAACTGCTGTAGCTTGATTTAGTTTATTATCTTCAGAAAACGTAGTTAATTTAATTATTTTTCTACTAGAGATGCTTTAATTAAAAGAAAATTCAATGACTAACGGTAACTTCATCGAGTCCAAATGAACTAGTACACACTAAATTCAGAGCAGTTATCATTCAAATCTTTCCTTCTTAAATCTGACGGAGAAGATTGAATTTCTTCATATGCTGTTTGTCTGATTAAATCAACGATATGTACGATACACTGGGTTTGGAATCCTGATTTCGTGAGAGATTTTCTAAGCATTTCGTTCATTCGCACATTTCAGATCCAATATCTGCTGTGATAGGATAATTTTTTCTTCAACATTTCACTCCTCATAAAATTTCGGAACATCTTTATGAGGTGCAAAAGTTATGATAAAAGACAAATATAAACAATATCCACAAACAAGTAAGCTCTCACTGCAGGTTTAAGTGGTTCTTGACATGGCTTCTGAGGGTGAAATTCGGCGAAATAACAAAATTTCGATCGGATGATGAAAGATGAACGAGAAAATTCTACAACGAAAAAATTCCAGACATACTTTATTCTAAGAAGACGCATATCCGTTTGTAGGTCAAAAAGAATCAGGGCAACGCAGCAAGAGCCCAAACTAGTTGCATTTTTCTCATATATTACACTAAATTCCAAGAACCAGACCATAAACCAACAAAACTGGAGAAGACGTATTAAAACAAAAAAAGGACTCATTTACTGCTTGACCACTGAAAAGGCTGAATATCGATATTTATTTTAGTATCGTAGCTCAAACTATTTGTCATTCCCTTGCATTCACCTTCTACGATTTCGGAAGTGAGCAGCCTTGCGTATGTATACATGAAGACAGTGGTTGATGGATGGGAAATCATAAAAGGTGAATCTGAAAGTCAGCTTTATTCCGCGAGTGGTAAAAATTCTGATTATCTGATGTCTTGTGCTGTGCGTTCACTTTCAATCTGTATACAGCGTTCCATCATTCAATTCGAAAACCTGACTTTTACATCTAATCTTCTCGTAAATATTCTCGTGTTCATTAAATCCATATGAAAGTTGACATTTGAATTATAAATTCTTTTCGTCCAATCTCTTCCACTTAGCGCTGCGTTCTTGAAGTAATCTTTCGAGTTAAAGTGGGCGACGATATCTCGGTCTCAGATAACTGACTATTTTTCACAATCTGCAAACTCGTAGACTTGAACACAATCCTTCAGGGCAATAACTCTTTCGGGTTTTGAGACTTTCATAATTGCGAGTGCAAAGCTACTTCGTCCAACACCAACAATTTTAGCATGCTGGAATCATATCTGTACAAAAATGTACTCTACTTGAATACAATTGAATATATGTATTCATATTTGTCTAATCGATCCAGTTATGTGAGCCATTCATTTATTTGAATAAGATGACTAGATTGAATTATTTATCCAGCATTGGTCAAATTCTTTTGCTAACTTATTTGTGATCCTGTATACTCTATTCAAAGTTCACCAACACTTCAACATATATGGACAAGAGTTAGACACTCCTGATTTTGTTGAGTGGGCTTTGAAACGTAGAACTGGTAATGCTTAAACTAGATTTGTATTGCATACAACGAATTTTGTGTAGTACATGATTCCAAAACTAGTTGTGCTTTTAGTAAGCGACACAATTTTGATACTTTCCAATTTGGAAACGCTACTTTTCTTGGACATGAATGAAGAATATCGGCGATTGCAAGATGTGACTGAGATACTAAATAATTCCAAAAATATAATTAGTTAGTTATTCTCAAGTCTAGTACGTAGGGATAATTTACTCAAAATTGTAACGCGGTAGAATTGGTTATTAACTTTGAGAATCTTAGTCCACTATTGTCAGCGTAAGATGATTGTTCCATAGGCAAATCCGCCGCCAGAACTATTCGATGTTGGTAGGCTGGGATTTCACTTTCTCTTTCAGTCAGTGCAACATTATCCCTCGTACTCATTTGGCTCATAGTACGAACCATGATGTATATTGCCTCCAGAGAGCACGTTTTCTCCGATTTTGTGTTGGCAATATCTCCCATTCGATAGTGAATGACACCATAAGGCTTCCAAGGTACTTTGCTAGTACCTAAGTACTTAGTCAGTGGGATCGTCAAACATAAAGAGCATTAACTAATGAGATACGTCCTGCGGATAACTCGAATTGTTTCGCAATGCTTTAGAACATCGCATGAAAGTGGTAACACCCATTCAAAATAACATTCACACTTTCCCATCGCACAACTTTGAATATGGAAATCCCGCCCATTTATTGTGCAACCTAGTTTAGCTGGTACAAATCTCCCGAACAGAAGTCCAATCTTAAAGTTGTGGCTGGTGACCATTATAGGTATGTTTAACCAATAATCGAGGAAAAGCGCGAGCTGCGATCTTTTGAGGTAGTCTCCCAGGCATTCTATTCGTCCGGCTTTACCGTGGTCTACACTGACACAATCCCGATTGATTGAGGACACGAGGTTCCGTTTTGATGACCTTATAATACTTGAATAGTGGAAATGAATGATTAATAATAGCAGAACGATATTAGAGCAAGCACGTTCCACTTTCGATGTTTGAAGAAAATCATTTGCGCGAGTTGTTGATTTTTACAAGAGGTTTGGCGTAACGCTCGTGCACCCATTTGATTTTTTTCTGCGTGCTGAGATGCATCAGTTATCTACTGCCCTGAATACATTTGAAGAATTTACAGGAGTAGAGAAATTTAGCTACAACCCAAATCGAAAATTGTAATCCATGGGCCGTTCTATAGACATGTATGTACCTCCATATATCGTGCACCGTACACTCAGCGAAAAAAGATAGGTACAAACGCGAAGTGCAGTGTAGTGACAAATTTGGAACAGAACGGTCCATTCCAACCGTTCCAATAGAAAGTTTAGT
>JAAUYH010021748.1_pt1 | contig 12965 bp, 11 predicted proteins | sample 7278061 | NCBI WGS metagenome assembly JAAUYH01 (sample SAMN14350203, study PRJNA611818) | marine sediment metagenome | isolation source: surface marine sediment (0.6m) | place: French Polynesia: Moorea | collected 2018-08
CAGGTGGGGTCGTCCTGCAGGCCGAGAGCGAACGCCCGTTCGGTTAGGGGCACGTCGCTGCCGTGCACCGGCGTCGGCGCGGCCCCGGCGGCCAGCAACGCGCCGAGCGCCGCCGCGGCCAGCGGGAGCGTTTCTGATCCGGCGCGGCGGTGCTTTCCGTGCTCCATAAAAACGGCCGGGGGACAGCGTGTCCCCCGGCCGGGTCTGAATCGACGAGCGATTCGGCTAGCTGATGGCGCAGACGCCCGCAACGCGGTTCATGAGCGCGTTGTAGAGGCCTTCGGCGTTCTCGTAGCGGCTCTGCTGCGAGTAGCCGTCATCGCTGACCAGTTCGCCGAAGTCCTTGCGCAGGGCCAGACCGATGTCGGTCTGCGCCGAGGCGTCGCACTGGGCGATGGTGAGCAGCGCGGTGAGGTGCTCGCCCTGACCGGCGGCCAGGTCTTTCTCGAGGCTCGGATAGGCGTCGTAGATGAATGCGGCTGCGGAGCTGCTGCCCCCCTGACACGAGTCCGGCGAAGACGAGTTGGAGCTGATGGCTGTCGTGCCCAGATCCCACGTCACGTTCGTGACGGCTGCAACCGCCTCGTTGTTCGGAGCGATCATCGCACCGAGACCGCACTCGGTGTAGATATCGGCGAATTCCCGGGCCTGCAGACCCATGGACACGGTGACACCGGCCAGCAACAGAATGACCTTGCTCAGTTTCATCGAATTGTCTCCTTGTTCTCGGAAGGACGCGAACGGTTGCAACGATGGTCGAAACGGGAGTCGGGTTCGTCCCGCCGAGGTGTTCCCCGGTACCTCGGCTCAGGCGCCCACGGGGCTCCTTCACAGCGACGGGCCGATGCTATCACATCGCCAGCGCGCTGTGTCCAGTGTGCGGGTGGCGGAGGTCGGTTTCCCGGGCTCGTCGTCCGAACGGTCCGGTCAATGCGTGGCCAGGAACGGAAACAGGATGTCGCAAAACGCGATCTTCTCGGCCTTGCCCGCCACGACATGAGCCACGTCTTGCATCGTGACACCGGTGGCGTTTGGCAGACCCTGCTCGAGGGGCTGTGTCGTGCGCGGTCCCGTGATGACGTCCTGGCCCGCGTGGATGACGAGTGTCGGACACGCGATGTCGGCGAGATGTGCGCGCACGTCGTGGCCGTTGCACGCCTCGATGAACCGCAGGTGTGCCTGCAGACGTCCGTTCAGAGTGCCCCAGACGCCATCGGGGCCCAGGAACTTCTCGCGGTGCTGTTCGTAGTAGTCGGGCCGGAACGAGTACACCGCCACCAGTTCCTGGAAGGCCAGGAAACCGGCGTGCTCGTGCATCCGCCCGAAGCCGTTGAGCTGGTCGGTCAGGCATTTGTCGGCGTGCACCCAGCAGCCCATGTTGACCATGCAGCGCACGAGGTCCGGCCGCTTGAGCGCGACCATCTGGCCGATGCAGGCGCCCATGCCGACAAGGCCGACGAAGCGCACACCGGTCCAGCCCAGGTGATCGAGCAGGCCGATCATGTCGTCGGCGTAGAGCCCGGTGCTGGGCGGTATCGACAGGTCGTCGTCCGATTCGCCGATGCCGCGATAGTCCACGATGAGCACGGAATAGTCGTCCGTTATGCCTCGCGCTAGATACCCCTCACGGCCGTGGCAGAAGGTGTCCCAGCCGCCGATATAGACGACTGGCGGTCCCTCGCCGTGAATCTCGTAGTACATCTGGTGATCGTTGATCGTGGCGATGGGCATGGCTGGTCCTCAGGCGCTCCTGGTCACAGGCAAGGTGGCCTCGAAATGGGCGAGCACGTCGGCCAGGGTGACCACGTCGGCATAGCGGCGACCCACGTCGCGCAGGTTGTCCCTGTGCGGCCCTACTTCCTGGTCGCCGCAGCAGTCCTCCGGAACGATGGTGCGGTAGCCGTAGGAAAAGCTGTCGTTGATCGACGCACGCACACAGCCGCTGGTGGTGCAGCCGGTGACGATGGTCGTGTCGATGCGGTGCCTGGTCAGCCAGGTGCCCAGCGGTGTGCGAAAGAAGATCGACGGCGCCGGCTTGGTGAACACGAAGATGTAATCCGGGTCGGCGATGCGCGGATCGATAGCGGTGCAGGGATGGCCGTGGTAGAAGCGCCCGTCGTACACCGAATCGACCTTCCAGTAGCTCATCTCCTCCGGCCCGCTCCAGGCGACGCGACAGGCAGCGACAGGAACACTACGGGCCTTGGCGGCGGCGAGGAGCGTCGCGGTGTTTTCAACGGCGCGCTGCACGTGCGCCGACCGGCCGAGGGGGCTTTCGCCGTCGGTGAAGCCGAGCTGGAAATCGACGACGAGCACCGCGCAGCGTTCGCCGAAGCCGATAGACTGGCCGCCGTAGCCGGCCTTCTCGAAATCGTCCATGGGCCCTCCCGGTGGCGCGTGGGGACGTTCGCGCCCTGAATCTATTGGAGCGGATTTGCGCTGTCGGTTCAAATCGACTGCGCACGAATGTCGTTGACTGAGGCCGTTGTGTCGCGTTGGGCCATGCCCCGTCGACCGCCGTGACGGTTCCCCGGGCATCTGCGGACTGTGCGTATGGCTTCGCCGACCGAAACGGCATAGGCTGGTCGGAAGACGCCCTTAGAGCGGAAGATCCCGTGCGGAAGAACACGAACGCGGCAAGACTACGCGTATGGACGATCGCTGGTCTGACCACGCTGATGGTTGCGGCCGGGCAGGCGGTCTTTGGCGCCGAGCCGCCGCCGTCGGCGCGGCTGGTGCTCGACATCAATCCGGCGGCCGAGGAGCGTTCGTCCCTCCCGGGCGATGCCGTCGCTGTCGACGGGCTTGTCTACTTCACCGCCGAGAGTGCGCAGACCGGTCGCGAGCTGTGGGTGACGGACGGGACGACCGCCGAAACCCGCCTGGTCCGGGACATATGGCCCGGCAGCGGATCGTCCGACCCGGCACACCTGACCCGCTTCGGCAATCGTGTGGTGTTCGGCGCCGATGACGGCACGCTCGGTCGCGAACTGTGGATCAGCGACGGCAGTTTCGAAGGCACTGTTAACGTCGTCGATCTCATCGACTACGAGGCCGAGGGCCATATCGAAGCCATTGCCACGAGTGATAACTGGATCTACTTCGTCACCTTCGATCTTTACCCCACCCGGCTGTACAGGACCGACGGAACCACGGCCGGAACGTCGGTGGTGTTCGAATTCGACGCGGGTGTGTTCTGGGAGCAGCATCTCGTCGCGGCCGGTGACATCGTGTACTTCGTCGCGCGCAGCAACACCATCGGCGAGGAACTCTGGCGCTCCGACGGCACCGCCGCGGGTACGATGCCGGTCGCCGACATCAATCCGGGGCTCAACAGCTCGTCACCCCGCTACGTCTCCGCCCACGGCGGGCAGGTGTATTTCGAGGCGTACGATCCCGACCTGGGGGCGGGACTGTGGCGCACCGACGGCACCGGCGACGGCACCCGCCGGCTCGCGTCGGTGCAAATGCGCGGGTACGCGACAGCCATCGACGACCAGGCGTATTTCCCGGGATACGACACGACCCACGGCAGCGAACCCTGGCGCACCGACGGCACCGTCGCCGGCACCGACCGCGTGGCGGACATCGAGTCCGGGACAGGTTCGTCGTGGCCCGGCGAATTCACGGCGCTCGGCAGCGACGTCTACTTCTTCGCCACCACGAGCGACCTCGGCGAGCGGTTGTGGCGGACCGGTGGAGTGGCCGCCACGACCGAACTGGTGTTCGAGTCCGCGGACCCCTTCGCCTATGCCCCCACCGGGTTGCTTCGAGCCGGCAACCAGCTGTACTTCGTCGCCGGCACCGAGCAGACAGGGCGCAATGTCTGGGTGACGGACGGCACCGTGGAAGGCACCTTCGAGACGGCCGACATCGACCCGACCTCGAGTGCGACGGGCGATGCGCCGACATTACTGGCGCCAACTGCAGACGGCGTCTTGTTCGCGGCCGGCAACGGCACCGACGGCGTCGAGCCATGGCACAGCGACGGCACCGCCACGGGCACCTCGATGCTCGACAACCTGGCGCCGGACGTCGCCGATTCCCACCCGACGCGCTTCAGTGCACTGGGCGATACGGTGCTGTTCTTCATCGATCACCCGACCGATGGCGAGGCGCTGTGGCGTTCCGACGGAACGACGGCCGGCACCGAACTCGTGCGTGTCTTGGAGCCGGGAGACGGCTACTGCGACGAGTATTGCAGGCGTATCTTCGGGTTGGGCGACCGGGCGTACTTCGCCGCTGACGACGGCGTGGGCGGCAGCGAGCTGTGGGCGTCCGACGGCACGACCGGCGGTACGGTGCAGGTGGCGGAACTCCGTGCGGGTTCGAGCGGCTCGTCGCCGGACGACTTTCTGATCCACGACGGGCTCCTCTACTTCAGCGCGAACAGTGGATTCCCCGAGGGCAGGAACTACTACCGGACGGACGGCACCGCGGAGGGTACGTACCCGTTGCGAGATCTTGCCGCCGGTCCATGGGACTCGCAGCCGACCTCGCCGATCGTGTTCAACGATGCCGTTCATTACCTGGCCTTCGGCCGGCAGCTCTGGCGCACCGATGGGTCGCAAGCCGGCACGGTCCCGATCGGCGACCTCGAAGGCTGCAACGTGCGCCCGCCGATGGCAGCCCACGACGGGTTCATCTACTACTCGGCCGGGGTGTGCGATCCGCCGCTGGGTACCGAACTGTGGCGCACGTCGGGCGAGGGGCCGGAGGCGGAACTGGTCAGCGACATCGCCGAGGGCGGTCTGTCGTCCTATCCAGCGGCGCTGCGCAGCGCCGCACGGGGAATCGTGTTCTACGCCTACACGCCGGAGCATGCGTCGGAACTCTGGGCGTCCGACGGCACGGATGCCGGCACGGTCCTGCTGCGGGACTTCATCAGCGGCGAGGACTACAGCGCACCCTGGCTCCTCGGCACCGTCAACGGGATGGCAATCGCCGCCGCAAGAGACGAGGTGGAAGGCGCGTCGCTGTGGGCCACCGATGGCACCGTCGAAGACATGCGGGTCATCGCGCACGTGGGATTCGGGCGCCGCTGGGTCGTGCCGCAGCCCATCAGCATCGCGGACAACCTAATGGCATTCGTTGGCCGCACCGACCAGACCGGTGACGAGGTGTGGCTCACCAACGGCACCGCCGCCGGTACCCGCCTGGCGGCCGAAATCGGCGCCGGCGCGCTCGGCGCCTCGCCCACCGCCATGTTGCTGACGGGCGACCGGATCTTCGTCGCCGCCGACGACGGCAGCACGGGCCAGGAGCTGTGGGTGATCGACCTGCCTCCCGACGCCGATGGCGACGGCATCATCGACGACGTCGACGTCTGCCTGGACGTGGCCGATCCCGACCAGCGCGACACCGATGCCGACGGCTTCGGCAACGCCTGCGACGGCGATCTCAACAACGACTGCACCGTGAACTTCGCGGACCTGGCGCGCTTCAAGAGCGTGTTCCTCACCGCCGATCCCGATGCCGACATCAACGGCGACGGCCTGGTGAACTTCTTCGAACTGGCATATTTCAAGCAGTATTTCCTGTCCGCGCCCGGCCCGTCGGCGCAGGCCGCGTGCGGCGGATGATCCCGGGCCCCGGCAGGTCAGCCCGAACAGGTAATCGATGGCGGCGATGAACGCCTGCGGCTATTGCCTGCGTTCGACGAGGGCAGTCAGCGCGCGCTGGATGCGCGCCTCGAGCTCGTCCGCCAGCAGGGCGTCCCGTGCGGCGGTTTCCTCGCCGGGCGCCGCGTAGTCCGGTCGCAGCAGGCGCGGATCGAGTTGTGCCAGCGCCGCCGTGGCCGCTGCGCGCGCGTCGTCGGCCGCCGCTGCCAGGGTGATGGGGCCGCGAACACCGCCGGCCACGAATACACCGGTGCGGCTGGTCCCGTTCGGCGCATCGGCAACAGCCAGGTAGCCGCCATCGTCCAGTTCGCAGCCGAGCATTTCCGAGAGCGATGCCAGGCACGCCCGGGGTCTCGCCGGCGCGTCGTGGACGACCAGGTCGTAGTCGCGTTTCGGTACGCGGGTGCCGGCAAACTCCGCGTACGTCACGGTCACGGAACCCGCCTCGCCGGCCTCGACGCGACGAAGCAGACCCCAGGCGACGGTAACGCCGCCGGGTAGCTGTGCCTCGAGTTCGGCCTCGCCGCCTCGCGCCTGGGTCGTCGACAGCACCGTGACCTCGCCGACGCCCTGGTCCAGCAACTGCCGGCACTGGTCAGCCGCAGTCGCGATGACGACCGGTGTCAGTTCCTCCAGCACCCAGAGCACACTTTCCGGATATTCCTCGTTGGACGGCCGGATTGCGAAACCGCCGGTCGGCCCGGGCGCCATCAGCAGGCGCCCCAGTTCGGCGCTGGTAACTACGTCCGGATGCGCGCCATAGCCACTGTCCTTCAGCGCGGCGGTCTCTTCGAGATCGAAGCCTGTGCTGACGATAACTGCACCCACGTGCCGCTCGTGCGTTTGCTCGGCGGGAAAATCGAAGTGAATGGCGTTGTCGTCGCACACCGCCACGCAGCGATCGCAGGGCAGGTAGTTCGGCGGGCGATTGAGGCAGCTGTCGATATCGATGGCGTATTCCGGCGGCACCGTCTCCGGCAAGGGCGTAAAGATGGCCTTGCGGTAGGTGAGCCCGAGATCGAAGGCATTGGTGCTCACCGAGGGGCAAACGGGCTTGCAGTGGCCGCAGCGCGTGCATGCATCGGTTACCCAGCGCGCCCGCTCGCGAATGGTCGCGACGAAGTTTCCGGGGCTGCCGTCGAGCCCGGTCAGTTCCGCCGAGGTGATCGTCTCGACGTGGTCCGAGGCGGCCAGGTTCTGCATCCCGGGCAGCGCCACGCCGGCGTGCTGCGTGGCCTTGTCGCCGAGCAGCGGCGCCAGGCGCCCGCCGAGCACCGGCGCGTTGTCCACGACGATGGCTCGCGCACCGGCTTCCACGCACAGCTCGGCGGCCGTGAGCCCCGCAACGCCGCCGCCGACGATGAGGATCGTATCGGTCATGCAGACTCACCCTCGCGCGCCAGCCCCAGCCCGGCGTCGAAGGCGCGCCGGTTCAGGTCGAGATGGCGCGGCGCGACCGTGCTCTCGATAGCCCGCTCGAGCGCATCGACGCTGACGATGCCCGTGCTGGCGGCCAGGTAGGACAGCAGCACGATGTTGGCCACCACCTTGCTGCCGAGGGTGTCGGCGATCCGGGTAACCGGCAGGCGGATGGCCTCGGTGTCGTCGTCGTGTGGTGTCACCAGGTCGGCATCCACGACCAGAAGACCACCATTTCGCATGCCGGGCCGGAAGCGCTCGTAGGCTTCCTTGAACAGCACCGCCAGTACGTCCGGATGCGTCACGAAGGGATAGGCGATGGGCGCGTCACTGACGATGATGTCGGCCCTTGATGCGCCGCCGCGCGCTTCGGGCCCGTGTGTCTGCGTGAATACGGCCTCCTTGCCGTCGTACAGGGCGGCGGCGCGACCGAGCAGGTTGCCGGCCAGCGCGATGCCCTGGCCGCCGACGCCGCCCAGCCGGATCTCGGTCGTACCTGTTGTTGCCGCTTCGGTCATGGTTGCCTCAGGCGAGGAACGGCGCCCGCTCCCTGTCGACGAAATTGCCCACGACGATCTCCTGCTCGTGATCGACGATGTCTATGTCCAGAGCTTCCAGGTCCGGCGCGCCGTTGTCGATGCGGCAGCGCTTGCGATACATCTCCACCTCGTCCAGCCCTTCGCCCAGGTCATTGCGCCGGCCGAAGCTCGTGGGGCACGGCGACAGCACCTCGGTGAAGCAGAAGCCGGTCTTGTCCATCGAACGCAGGATGGCGTCGATGAACTGGCGCACGTGCAGGATGGTCCAGCGCGCCACGAACGAGGCGCCCGACGCCTTGGCCAGGTGCGGCAGGTTGAACGGCAGTTCGATGCTGCCGGTCGGCGCCGTCGTGCCCTTGGCGCCCACCGGCGTCGTCGGGCCCACCTGGCCGCCGGTCATGCCGTAGTTGAAGTTGTTGATGCAGATGACGTTGAGGTTGACGTTGCGGCGGGCGGCATGGATGAAGTGGTTGCCGCCGATGGCCACGAGGTCGCCGTCGCCGCTGATCACCGTCACGCGCAGCTCGGGATTGTGCACGGCCAGGCCCAGCGCGAAGGGCAGGGCGCGCCCGTGCGTGGTGTGATAGGAGTCGACATTGACATAGCCGGCCACGCGGCCGCTGCAGCCGATGCCCGACACGCACACGTGGCGGTCGGGATCGATGCCCGACTCGTTGATGGCGTGCACGTAGCCGTGGATCACCGTTCCTATGCCGCAGCCGGCGCACAGGATGTGCGGCAGGCGGTCGGCTCGCATCAGGTGGTCGATGGGATGGATGGTGGCGACGGACATCGTCTATTCCCCCTCGATCACGTCGAGTATCTGCGCCGGCGTCGGCATGCGTCCGCCGGCGTGATTGAGTCCCCGCACGGGCAGGTCTGTGATGCGCTCGATTTCGCGGCGCAGTTGCCCCAGGTTGATTTCCGGCACGACGAAGCGCCGCACCTTCCCGTGTTCCGTCAATTTCCGGACGCGGGCTTCCGGAAACGGCCAGATCGTCCGGGGACGCAGCAGCCCGCAACGCAAGCCGTTGGCTCTTGCCCGCTCGACGGCACCGCGCGCGGCGCGGGCCGTGCAGCCGTAGGCGACGACGACGGTCTCGGCGTCGTCGAGGGCATACTCTTCGAAATCGACGATGGCTGCGGCATTGAGCCGCACCTTGTCCACCAGCCGGTTGATCAGGGCGTCGTGGGTCTCGGGCGTCAACGAGGGGTAGCCCCGCGCATCGTGCGTCAGCCCGGTCATGTGCACCTTGTAGCCGTCGCCGGCGTGGGCGATGGGCGGCACCAGGTCGTCGTCCGGCGCGAAGGGGAGAAACGGTTCGGAGGTCGGTGTGCGAGGTCCTTTCCGTGCTATCCGCCGAATGGCCGTTGCGTCGGGAATGACCACGCGCTCGGCCATGTGACCGACCACTTCGTCCATCAGCAGGAAAGTCGGCACGCGATAGCGGTCGGCGGTGTTGAAGGCGTCGATGGTGAGGTCGAAACACTCCTGCGGCGAGGACGGGCAATACGCGACCACGCCGTAGTCGCCGTGCGAGCCCCAGCGTGCCTGCAGGATGTCCGATTGACCGACCATGGTGGGCAGTCCCGTGGACGGCGACGCGCGCTGCACGTCGACGATGACGATGGGCAGTTCCATCATCGCCGCCAGCCCGATGTTCTCCATCATGAGGCTGAACCCCGGCCCGGACGTGGCGGTGAGGCTGCGAGCGCCACCCGCCGAGGCGCCGATGATGGCGGCGACGCTGCCCAGCTCGTCCTCCATCTGCACGAATTTCCCGCCGCAGGCCGGCAGACGGGCGGCGAGGTGTTCGGCGATCTCGGTGGATGGCGTGATCGGGTAGCCGCCGAAGAAGTCCAGGCCCGCGGCCAGCGCGCCCTCGGCGCAGGCGTGGTCGCCGATCATGAAGTGCGTTCCGGTCAGAACGCGCGGTGCCGGCGCCGATGTGTCCTGCGGGGTGGCCGTGCCGGCAGTCATCGATCAGGCCTCCGCGTCCGTGGCGTCGGTCGTGAAGATCGCCAGCTCGGGACAGATCAGGTCGCAGAAGCGACAGCGCACGCACGCCGATTCCTTGCCGTCCGCGACCTGCGGGTAGCGATAGCCCCGGCTGTTGGTGTGCGTGGTGTAGACGAGCACGTCGGTGGGGCAATAGGTGATGCAGTAGTTGCACTGCTTGCACCGGTCGGCGATGACGTGCACCTCGCCGCGCGGCACCTGCGCGTCGGCCAGGTCCATCGGTTGGCGCGAGATGTCGTCGGGCATCGTCATCGAAGCGGCGGCCGTTCCCCCGGAGTCGGTCCATCCTCCGTGTTTACGGAAGGCGCGACCAGTTGAGCATCCGTCGAACGCCGGGGGAATCGTGGCATGTGCCTACCCCCGCGTCTCGTGTCAGGTCTTGAGTCGCTCCAGCCGGTCGGCAACGGCTTCGAGCCGGTCGACGACGGTGCTGTCGTCGTCGCCGGCCGCGACGGGCCGCCGTTGCGCGCCGGCCCAGAGCATGTCCACCAGTCGGCGCGCAATCGCGTCGACATCGATGCCGTCGATGTCGGGGCCGCGCAGGAGCTGCGTGCGGGCCGAATACTCCAGTCCACCGTAGAACAGGTCACGCACGATGGCCAGCGACAGGTCGGGTTCGAGTTCGCCGCGATCGATGCCGGCACGCACCACCCCGTCGAACACCGCCACGTAGGTCTTGTTGAAGCGGTAGTAACCGTCCTGGCCGTACTCGGGCACGCGCCCGTACAGCAGCATCATGAGTTCGAGGATGCGCCAGTGAGCCAGGCAGTTCACCAGGTGGTGGCGCGCCAGGAACTCGAGCTGGCGCCGCGTGCCGCGTAGCGATTCGACGCCGCTCGCGGCGCCGTCGGTGAGCTGCCGGTAGAAGCGGCCGACCACCGCCTCGAGCAGCGCGTTCTTGTTTTTGAAATAGAGATAGATGGTGCCTTCGGCGACGCCGGCGCGGCTGGCGATGCCGGCAATGGTCGCGCCGTCGAAGCCCAGCTCGGAGAACACCGCGTGCGCCGCCTGCACGATCGCTTCTTCGCGGCGCTCGACGCGTTCGCGCCGTGTGCTGCCGCTCACAGACCCATCTGCCGCACGGCGAGGTCGCGCATGATCTCCTCGGAACCGCCGCCGATGGCCATCACCTTGACCTCGCGGTAGATGCGTTCGACGCGGTTGCCGCGCAGGTAGCCGGCGCCGCCGAGGATCTGCATGGCCTCGCTCGCGCAAAACTCCAGCGCCCGGGTGGTGAAGAACTTGGCCTTGCAGATCTCGGCCACGGGCGCGTCGCCCTCGTTGACCAGCCAGCACACCTGGTTCAGGTAGGCCTCGACGGCATCGATCCTGGCCGACATGTCGGCGATCTTGTGCCGGATGACCTGGTGTTCCAGCAGCCGCTTGCCGAAGGTCTTGCGCTGTTGCGCCCACTCGACGGCGGTGTCGAGGCAGGCCTTCATCATGCCCAGCGACTGTGCGATCAGCGCTATGCGCTCGAGGTTGAAGTTCTCCATGATCGCGACAAAGCCGCGGTGCTCTTCGCCCAGCAGGTTCGATGCCGGCACGCGGCAGCCGTCGAAGTAGAGCGTGGCCTGGTCGGAGCACCACCAGCCCATCTTGCGTTCCAGCGGCGTGCGCGTGAAACCCGGCGTGTCGGCATCCAGCAGGAACAGCGAAATGCCGAGCAGTCCCTCGCCGCCGGTGCGGGCGCCCACGACGAAATGGTCCGCCGTCATGCCGCCGGTGGTGAAGGTCTTGGTGCCGTCGATCACGTAGCAGTCGCCGTCGCGCCGCGCGCGGGTGCTCATGTTGGCCACGTCAGAACCACCGGACGGTTCGGTAATGGCCAGCGCCGAGGTCCGGGTGCCTGCGACGACCGGCGGCAGTACGCGCTCCTTGATGGGCTCCGGGGCGAGCTGGTGGATCGGCCCGATGGAGATGCTGCGGCTGCCCAGCGCGGCGGCGACACCGCCAGTGCCGCAGCGGCCCAGTTCCTCGGCGTAGGCCGCGCGCATGAAGCAGTCGTCGAAGCCCAGCCCGCCGTAGCGCTCGTCGACGCCGAAACCGAAGGCGCCCAGTTCCCCGATCTCGGCGTGCAGCGACCAGGGAATCTCGCCGGCCTCGTCCCAGTCGTCGGCGTAAGGGGCGATCTGTTTCTCGACGAAGCGCCGCACGGTTTCGCGGAATTCTCGGCGTTCGTCGGTTTCGAAGGGGTTCTTCACGGCAGCCACCACCGCCCGCTCGAACCGGGCATTAGCATATGAGGAAAGTTCATATATACTGAATGCTGCTCAGATATGTGTCCAGCCGGGGCCGCTCCCGCGTCTGCCACGCGAACCCGAAACACGGGCGACTGGTATTCCGATGGCCGTCTTCACCAGCAAGATCAACGTCAATAGCGACACGTTTGCGACCAATCGCGCCGATATGCTGGCGTTGGTCGAGCGCCTGCGTACCGTCGAGGGCCGCGCCGCCGCCCATTCCGAGAAGCGCCGACCCCGCTTCGAGCAGCGCGGCCAGCTCACGCCCCGGGAGCGCCTGAGCAAGCTGCTCGACCCGGGTATGCCGTTTCTCGAACTCTACAACCTGGCCAACTACCTGGTGGACGACACCGATCCGGACACGAGTCTGCCCGGCGCGAACATGATCACGGGCATCGGCTTCGTGGCGGGCGTGCGGTGCCTGGTATTCGTCGACGACAGCGGCATCAGCGCCGGCGCGTCGACCACGCAGTCGGTGGGCAAGGCCCTCGGCGTGCTCGGCATTGCTCTCGAGCAGAAGCTGCCGCTCATTCACCTGGTCGAGAGCGCCGGCGCCAACCTGATGAGCTACACGGTGGAGCTGTGGGCGCACGGCGGCGGCATGTTCCACGGCCTGGCGCGCCTGAGCGCGGCGGGCATTCCCACCTTCGTGGTGCTGCATGGTCCGTCCACGGCCGGCGGTGCCTACCAGCCGGGCATGAGCGACTACGTCATCGGTGTCCGCAAGAACGGCATGGCGGCGCTCGCCGGTGCGGCGCTGGTTCGGGCGGCCACCGGCGAGGTGGCCGACGACCAGGCGCTGGGCGGGTCGCAGATGCACGCCACCACCTCGGGCCTGGTGGAGTACCTCGCCGAGGACGACGCGCACGGCCTCGACATCGCTCGCGATCTGCTCGAGCGCCTCGACTGGAACGCCGCCTGCGATGCGCCACCACCGAGACGTTTCGCTGAGCCTGTTTACAGCGCCGACGAGCTCGCCGGTGTCGTGCGGGTGGACTACCGCAAGGGTTACGATGTGGGCGAGGTCGTGGCGCGGGTGGTGGACGGGTCCGACTTCGCCGAGTTCAAACCCGACTACGGCCCCGGCACCCTGTGCCTGCAGACGCGCATCCACGGTCATGCC
>JAAUYH010256673.1_pt1 | contig 12962 bp, 15 predicted proteins | sample 7278061 | NCBI WGS metagenome assembly JAAUYH01 (sample SAMN14350203, study PRJNA611818) | marine sediment metagenome | isolation source: surface marine sediment (0.6m) | place: French Polynesia: Moorea | collected 2018-08
CACGCTGGTTCTGCTCATAATAGCCGCGCGCAAGATCATTGGCGTTCTCGAGCATTCCGCGTGCGCGGTCGGAAAACCAGAACTCAACGCCATATTGGAACAGCAGCGACGCGAAGATGACCACCAGCAGCATCGGAATACTGGCGACGAGCGAGAAGAGCGCGACTAGTCGGACATGCAACCGGCCAGTGCTACCAACGGCCGACTTGGCCGCCCTGCCCTTCGCAATCCGGCGGCCCAACAACACCAGCAATGCTATGGCCGGGATCAGGTTGGCGACCAGCAAGGCGGCCGTGAGCGGGGGCGAAATGAAATCGGTGCGCTCGGGCGAGGAACTGAGGATGAAATATGTGCCGACCAGCGTACCGAGCAGGACGAGAGCGGTGATCCACTCGAACTTGCGGATCAACTCATCCTGCTCCATCATCAACGAGAAACGGCGCATCCATGCGGGCGCGCGCCGTTCTATCGGATGTTCGGGGGCATTCATCGTGTCTTCAATACAACAGTTTCGTGGTAAAAAAAGCACAAACTGTGCAAAATTGTCACGGTCTATCGATTGATTGCACCAATTTGTCGCCAGCGGTTATTTCAGCTGCGACGGGTCGATTTCATACTCGTTGAGCTTCTTGCGCAGCGTATTTCGGTTGATCCCGAGGATCTTGGCAGCCTTGATCTGGTTGCCGCGCGCATAGTTCAGGATCTGCGTGAGCATCGGCCGCTCGAACTTTTCCAGCGCCTTGGCATATACCTCTTCAGGCTCCACTTCGCTCGCCAGCAATCCCGACACGACTTCCTTGACATGATTGTCGAAGTCGACCCGCTGCATCTGCTGGTCGGCCTGGCTCTGATCTGAAACCAGGATCTTGCGAATGGCACTTTCGGAAAGGATATCCTCGCGGTCGGTGACAACGAGACGATAGATCACGTTTTTGAGCTCGCGGACATTGCCGCGCCAATAATGATTGCTGAGCAATTGCATGCCGCCCTCGGAAATCTGCTTGGCGGGCAGGCCTTCGGTCGCCGCCAACTGGAGGAAGTGGCTGGCCAGCGCCGGAATATCGCTGGTCCGATCGCGCAGCGGCGGCAATTCGATCGGCACGACATTGATCCGGTAATAGAGGTCCTCACGAAACTTGCCTTCTTCGATCAGCGCCGAGAATTCCTGATTGGTTGCAGCGATGATCCGGACGTCGAGCTTGACCGGCCCCCTGCCACCGACCCGATTGATTTCACCCGACTGCAACGCCCGCAGCAACCTGGTCTGCGCATGCATAGGCATGTCGCCAATCTCGTCGAGGAACAGCGTGCCGCCTTGCGCCTGTTCAAACTTGCCCACCGCGGAATCGACCGCGCCGGTAAATGCTCCCTTCTCGTGACCGAACAGCTCCGCCTCGATCAGTTCCGCCGGAATTGCGGCCATGTTGACGGGAACAAACGGTCCAGACTTGCGATGACCAAGCATGTGGATGGCTTCGGCGACCAGTTCCTTGCCGGTACCGGATTCGCCCAATACCAGTACCGAAAGATCATTTTTCAGCAACCTCGCGATCATCCGGTAGACGTCCTGCATCGCCGGGCTGCGACCTACCAGTGGCAGGTTGTCATCCTGCAGCGCACTGGTTCGTGCAGGTTCCTTTTGCGGTTTCAGTGCCTGTGAAACCACCTCGACCAGCTCATTCAGGTCAAAGGGCTTGGGAAGATACTCGAATGCCCCCGTTTCGGATGCCCGCACGGCCGTGTTCAGCGTATTCTGTGCCGAGATGATGACCACCGGCATGTCAGGTTGCCGGGCCCGGACGGCGTTGAGCGATTCAATACCGTCTTCCTCGCCAAGCCCGACATCGGTCAGCAGCAGGTCATATTGCTTTTCCATCATCATCGCGTCGCGCTCGCCAATTGATTTGCAGCTATCCACTTCCATGCCTTCCGCCCGCAGGGCGGTGATAATCACATGGCTGACGGAAAGATCGTCTTCTACGAGCAGGATTTTCGGACTAGGCATGGTTCAATTCCAATCAGCATTCACGGTGCCAGCGGCAGGAACAGGATGAAACGCGTCCGCTCGCGTTCCACATCCCGCTCGTAGCGGATCCGCCCGTGCATATCGCGCATGAGCTTCTTCACAAGGGGCAGGCCCAATCCCTGGCTCCCGGTCTTGGTTGATACAAAAGGCGAGAATATGTCGCGTTCAAGTTCGGCCGGCACACCGGGACCATTGTCCTCGACAATGATCTCGATCGGCAGCCGCACCGAGGCGTCGTTAGACTGGGTCGAGAGCGCCGCGCCGAAACTGTAACGGGTCCTGATAAGTATTTCCGGTTGGTCGGTTGCCGATGTTGCATCGACAGCATTGGCGAGCAAGTTCGACAATACCTGCATCATCGCGTCGGGATCGATCAGCACTTGCGGCAGCGAGGGATCAAATTCGATTTCAATTCCGGCCTCTCGATCTTGCGCGGTTTCGATCGAGAGCTTTGCCTGGTCGATCAGCATGTGGATATTGGCCGCCTCCACTTTTGCCGGCTGTTTCGATGTCAGCGTCTGCATCCGGTCGAGCAACTCAACCACGCGCCCGACTTCGGTCATGATCATCTGGATCAGGGGCTTCTGTTCATCTCCGATCTGGCGATCGAGCTATTGCGCCGCGCCCTTGATCGCGGCCAGCGGGTTCTTGATCTCGTGGCTCAACACATCGGGCGCCTGTACGGAAAATTTTGCCGGATCGCCAATTTCACCGCCGCTATTTTCGCCAATCTGGCGCAGCGGGTTCAGCGAGATGATCCGCCAAGCGGGATCATTCGGGAAGGACTGGATTGCATAATCGACGGCTCCCAGGTGCCGGTCGTGGCGATGCAAGGGAACGCTTCTTGCCACCAAGCTTGCGTCGAGGTCGGCGAGGCTGTCATCCAGGCGCTTGCTGCCAAATGATATCTCCTGCTGGACCGGTTGGCCCTCCAGGTGTTTTGCACTTGTCCCCAAAAGGGCCTCCGCCGACGGGTTCACCCGGGCGATCTCATTATTGCTGTCGACGATCAAGATGGCTTCATTGAGGCCAGCAAAGACCTGTTCAGCCGAAGGCAGCGGGGACATCAGGCCGCCGCTTTGGCCAGCCACGGATCATAAAATTCCTCGAGCATCCGAATGACGGTGGCCGCATCCATTTCCTTGTTTGCCCGGTTGCGGAAATCCGCCGATCCCGGCAGGCCCTTTGTGTACCAGCCAATATGCTTGCGTGCGACCTTCACGCCGACGTCTTCGCCATAAAGGTCGAGCATGGCCCGATAATGCTCGTCGAGAATTGCATATTGTGTCGCCAGGTCCGGATCAGGAAGGCGTTCGCCCGTCTTGAACCAGTGCATGACCTGCCCCAGCAACCAAGGCTTACCGTAAGCGCCGCGCCCGATCATCACGCCATCGGCCCCGCTTTTCGAGAGAGCGTTTTCGCAATCTTCAATGGTGCAGATATCGCCATTGACAATTACTGGAACGGAAACGGCTTCCTTGACGCCGCGCACGAACGCCCAGTCGGCGCTACCCTTGTACATCTGGCAACGGGTGCGGCCATGAACGACGATCATCTTTGCGCCGAGATCTTCGGCGATATGGGCGAGTTCTGGCGCATTCAGGCTGCTATGATCCCAACCCATCCGCATCTTGACCGTGACCGGCACATTGACAGCTTCGACGGTTGCCTTGATCAGCGATGCCGCCAGCGGCAAGTCGCGCATCAACGCCGACCCGGCGTCGCCATTGACGACCTTCTTGACGGGGCAGCCCATGTTGATGTCGATTATGTGCGCACCGCGGTCTTCGTTAAGCTTGGCAGCCTCGGCCATGGCATCGGGGCAGCAACCTGCCAGCTGCATGGACACGGGTTCCTCGATCGGGTCCCAGGCGGCTTTCTGGATCGATTGCCGGGTTTCGCGGATCATCGCCTGACTCGCGATCATCTCGGTGACGTTCAGGCCCGAACCGAAACGGCGTACCAGTTTGCGGAACGGCAAGTCGGTGACACCGGTCATAGGTGCCAGCAAGACAGGGCTTTCTATGGCGATATCGCCGATCGAGATGGGTTTCAGTTTCATGGTGATGCCTAAAATTTAAGCAGCCTTTATCGCCAAAGCGGCTGGCAGGCAAGTGGTCGTTCGTCTAGATCAGCAGCAATGTCTGATTCTGGACCAGATCAAGCCAATATCCACGCCCTGATCGTGGCCGCCGGCAGCGGCGAACGCGCCGGCCTCGGTGGGCCGAAACAGTATCGAACCGTGCAAGGCAAGCCGATGCTGCGCCACAGCACCGAAACATTGCTCGACCACCCGGCAATCAATCATGTCTGGATCGTGATTGGCGCTGGCCAGGACGAATTGGCAATGGCTGCCCTGGCTGGCCTCTCTGGATACCGTCTCATAACCGGCGGTGCATCACGGCAGGAAAGCGTGAGAAACGGCTTGAACGCGATTGAAGCTGCCGGCGGCGCCGGACAGGTGCTCGTCCATGACGCCGCAAGACCGTTTCTCAAATCGGCGATCATCGACAGGCTGCTGGAAGCGCTGGATCGAACCGATGGCGCAATGCCCGTGCTACCCGTCGTCGATACAATTGTCCGGCGCAATGGCGACCATGCCGGGGACGTCGAGGATCGAAACCGGCTGTGGCGGGCCCAAACGCCGCAGGCCTTCGATTTCTACAAGCTGCTTGCGGCGCACCAGCAATGGCCTGCCAATCACATGGCAACGGACGATACGCAGATTTTCAGGGCCGCGGGAAATGACGTCGCACTCGTAGAAGGCGACGAACAGCTCAAGAAGTACACCAACCCGTCAGATTTTGAGGAAGAGGCGCAGACCGTGAAATCGCAGATTCGGACCGGCATGGGATATGACGTGCACCAGCTCGTCAAAGGCGAGGAGCTGTGGCTCGGCGGCCTGAAGATCGAGCATGACAAGGGACTGGCCGGGCATAGCGATGCCGATGTCTTGCTCCACGCATTGACAGATGCATTGCTCGGCGCCGTTGGCGCAGGCGATATCGGGGACCATTTTCCTCCCTCCGACCCCCAGTGGCGCGGCGCAGCGTCCGAGAAGTTTGTCGATTTTGCCGTTTCGCTCATCAAGCAGAAAGGTGGAATCATCCAGAATGTGGACATGACCGTTGTTTGCGAAGCACCCAAGATCAAGCCGCACCGGGATACCATGACCGCGAATGTCGCACGTATTCTGGGCCTGCCAGTCGACAGGGTCAGTGTGAAGGCAACGACAACGGAAGGCCTGGGTTTCGCAGGACGCAGGGAAGGTATCGCCGCACAGGCGATCGCCACTATCGAGATGGAGGGCAGATGATGAAACAGAAAATGGCGACGGCAATCGCGGTACTCGCAATGTTGCAGGCCAACGTTGCTCATGCAGCGGAAACCGCTCCCAAATGCCTGTCGACCGTGCAGGCGGAAGCATTGATCATGTACCTGCTGCCCAAGGCGGTGGACGCCAGCAGGGATCGATGTGCGGCGGTTCTGCCCATAGACTCGGCTTTGATGGCCGAAAACTCGAACCGTCTTGAAGAATATGATGCGGCTTCTGAATCGGCGTGGCCGCAAGCACGCGAGGCATTGGCGGTTATCAGCGACGACAAGGTTCCCGCGGAGCTTGATGACCGGCTTGTCCGACCGATCGCCGACCTCATCGCGACCACGATGATTGGCGATGCGATCAACCCCAGGGATTGCCGCGTCATCGACAAGATTTACGGGGATCTGGAACCCATGCCGTCGCGCAATCTGGCAAGTCTCGCGGTCACCATTATCCAGGTTTCGACCAAGGATGACGCGAATACCGATATTCCCATTTGCAAAGCACCTGAAACATAGGCTAACGGCGCTGCGCTATGGAAAACCTCCTCCCCCGTGAACTGGTCGAACTGGCTGAAAAGGTCATCGCGGAAAACCGGAAAGCCAACCGCCGCCTTGCTGTCGCAGAAAGCTGTACCGGCGGCTTGGTCGCAGCTTCGCTGACCGAAATTCCGGGCAGCAGCGATGTATTCGAATGCGGATTCAACACCTATTCGAACAGCGCCAAGCAGAACATCCTGGGCGTCACGGACGACCTGCTCGACACATTCGGTGCCGTTTCGGTCGCGGTCGCCTGGGAAATGGCCAAGGGCGCGTTGGCTAAGTCCGATACAGATGTCGCTGTGGCAATAACCGGTATTGCCGGTCCCGCCGGCGGAACCGAAAAGAAGCCGGTCGGCACCGTCGTATTCGCCAAGGCGGAAAAATCACGCGACAGCGACGAAATCATTGCCGATTGCAAGAATTTTGATCCTGACGGCAGCCGTGCCGATATCCGGCTTCAGGCCGCGCTGGTTGCGCTGGAGCTGCTATTGCCTGGCAAGGCGGAATAATTGCGGCCATAGATTTCCTCGGCGCGCACGACAAACGCGCTGGTCATCTTGTTGAGCGCCTTGGTGAACATCTGTCCCGCCAGTTTCTGGAACACCCGGCTCTTGAAGGTAAATTCGACATAGAAGTCGACATGACACCCGCCATTCGGATTGGGACGGAACCGCCACTCATTGTGCAGTTGTTTCAAGGGGCCATCCAGATAGTCGACCGAGATTGCCTGGTTGGGCACCTTGATCACGCGCGAAGTGAACTGCTCGCGTAGTCCCTTGAACCCCACCAGCATGTCGGCGAGCATCTCGGTGTCGCTGTCCGACTTGATCCGCGTGCCCATCACCCAGGGCAGGAACTCCTGGTAGCGAGCGACATCGGCCACCAGCGCATACATTTGCGCGGCGCTGTATGGCAGGTCGCGTGTCTCCCTATGCGCGGGCATTCAGCTCGCCGCTCCGGGCCAGTTTCTCTTCCCGTGCCTGGCGCAGCTTCTCGAAATCTTCGCCGGCATGGTAGCTCGAACGGGTCAGCGGGCTGGAAGCCACCAGCAGGAATCCCTTGGCGCGGGCGACCGACGCGTAGGCATCAAATGCCTGCGGTGTGATGAATTCGCTCACCTTCACATGCTTGGTGGTCGGCTGCAGATATTGGCCCATGGTGAGGAAATCGACATCGGCGCTGCGCATGTCGTCCATCACCTGGTGGACTTCGAGCCGTTCCTCGCTGAGTCCCAGCATGATACCTGACTTGGTGAATATCGACGGATCGAGCCGCTTGACCTGTTCGAGCAGGCGGAGCGAAGCATAGTAGCGCGCACCTGGACGGATTGTCGGATAGAGACGCGGCACTGTCTCCAGATTATGATTGTAAACATCCGGTCGCGCGGCAACGATCGCCTCGACCGCCGCTTCGGCCTTGTTGCGGAAATCCGGCGTCAGAATTTCAATGGTCGTCTGCGGCGTGGTCTTGCGGAGCGCCTCGATCACCTTGACGAACTGGCTGGCGCCGCCGTCGGGCAAATCGTCCCGGTCGACCGAGGTTACGACAATATGTTCGAGGCCCAGCTTTGCGGCGGCGTCGGCCGTGTGCTGCGGCTCCATTGGATCCACCGGCATCGGCATGCCGGTCTTGACGTTACAGAAGGCACAGGCCCGCGTGCAGACATCACCGAGGATCATCACGGTTGCATGTTTCTTGGTCCAGCATTCACCGATATTGGGACAGGCGGCCTCTTCGCACACGGTGTTGAGCCTGTGCTCGCGCATGAGCTTGCGCGTTTCCTCAAATCCCTTGCCCATGGGCGCCTTGACCCGGATCCAGTCCGGTTTCCGCGTCCGCGCACGAGGTGATTCAGGCGACGATATGGTCGTGATTTCGTTCATGGGCTCCAGATAGCGATGGACAAGCATCTTGCCAACCAGCTTGTCGCTACCTAACTCCCCCATTAACAAATATAATGGGGGATCGCGGACGGCCATGATCATCGAGACTTTAACCTCGCCGGTTATCCTGTTTTTCATTCTCGGTTTCTTCGCCGCGATGATCCGCTCGGACCTCGCCATCCCGGAACCCATTGCCAAGGCCATGTCGATCTACCTGATGGCCGCGATCGGACTGAAAGGTGGCGTCGAGGTTGCCTCGACCGGTTTTTCCACCGAACTGTTCTCAGCCGCCATTGCCGGGATCATATTGGGCTTCACCTTGCCGCTTCTGGCATTCTTCCTGTTACGTTCGATCGGCAAGCTGGGCGCGATCGATTCCGGCGCCGTTGCTGCGCATTATGGCTCCGTCAGCGTCGTTACCTTCGTGACCGCGGTCGAACTTCTGACCGGACAGGGGCTGCGACCTGACGGTTACATGGTCGGTGTCATGGCATTGATGGAAACACCGGCGATAATTACGGGCCTGCTGCTCGCCCGCGCCTATTCACAGCGGGCCGACCAACAGATCGGTTCCGATACACCGGACAGGAGCGAGTCCGGACTGCTGCATGAAGTCCTGACGAACGGTTCGGTCGTACTGCTGCTAGGCGCGTTTGCAATCGGCATGGTTGCCGGTGAATCCGGCTTTGAACCGATCAGCCCGCTGTTCCAGGTAGGTTTCAACGGCGTATTGTGCCTGTTCCTGCTCGACATGGGCTTGATCGCGGCCCGCCGCTTGCTGCAGACGAAGAAGATCACCCTGCCCCTTGCATCGCTCGCGATTTTCCTGCCAATCGTCAACGGTGCCATTGGCGTCACCGTTGGTACGTTGATCGGTCTTGGCCCCGGTTCGGCGGCTGTTCTGGGCGTCCTGTGTGCAAGCGCGTCCTATATCGCGGTGCCTGCCGCGATGCGGCTCGCCCTGCCCCAGGCAGATCCCGGCATCTATCTTTCGATGTCGCTGGGCATCACCTTCCCTTTCAACATTATTTTCGGTATCTCGCTGTTCGCGGCGATTGCCAATTTCCTGGCACCGATATTGGGGTAAATCATGGTTGCAACGGTTCAACGCAAGCGCATAGAAATCCTCGTCGACACGCCCCTGGTTCCGAGAATTATCGGCCTCATCAAGGACGTGGACATTTCCGGATGGAGCGTGATCAAGATTGCTTCGGGTGGTGGGCGCGACGGGCGCTGGGACCATGACGAGGTCACTGGCGCCGCGGCCAAGTCGATCGTATTGATGATCGCAAATGAGGAAAAGGCAGGGCTGCTGGCAGACAAGGTCGCGCCTTACCTGGAAAGCCACGGTATCCTGATCACCATCGGCAATGTCGAAGTGGTGCGTGGAGACCGTTTCTGATGCCCGAGTTTCGCGAACTGCTGAAGGGATACCACCGGTTCAAGGAATACAGCTATCCGCGCCAGAAGGCGCGCTACGACGAGCTGTCCAAGGAAGGGCAGCATCCCCCGGTCATGGTCATTTCCTGCTGTGACAGCCGCGTCGATCCGGCGACGATTTTCGATACCAGCCCGGGCCAGATGTTTGCCCTGCGCAATGTGGCGAACCTGGTACCGCCTTACCAGGAACGAGCCGGATCAATCGGCGCATCATCTGCCGCCGCGATCGAATTCGGTGTCTCGGGGCTGCACGTGAAGCACATCGTCGTCCTCGGCCATGGGCAATGCGGAGGCATCAAGGCCGCGCTGGAAGGCGGTGACCTGGGGGAACCGGGACCGAGTTTCATCGATGACTGGATGTCGATTATCGATGGCGCCCGCGACGACATTCTGGACGAGGCGCCCGAAGATCCACAAAGGGCCCTGGAATGGGAGGCGATTAAGGTCAGCCTCGCCAATCTGCGCAGTTTTCCATTCATCGCCCGGCGGGAACAAGCCGGCGAACTGAAACTGCACGGCGCATGGTATGCCATCGCCGAGGCAAAGCTGTTCGAGCTCGATGAAACCACCGGCGATTTTTCGGCAGTTGAATGAACAGTTCGGGCACCGAGCCATTTCTGAATGACCTGGATCTATCGCTCGCGAAGGCGTGGGCGTTGCTGGCGGATGGACGCAAGAACCGCAACTCGCCGCTGCACACTCCCGTCATCGGCAGTGTAGACGGTCAAGGCTCGCCGAGCCAGCGTGTCATGGTCTTGCGGTCGGTCGATGAGCAGGCCCGGACATTACGGTTCAATACCGACAGCCGCTCGGCCAAGGCCAATCAGATTGGAGATGGAACGCGAATCTGCGTACTCGGCTACCATGCCGAGGCGAAGGTGCAACTACGCATGTGGGGTACCGGCTTCATACATCGAAATGGCGAAGCGCGAGAGGCCGCCTGGGCACGGGCCACTGCTTTCAGCAAGCGCTGCTACCTTGCCGATCCGGGTCCCGGTAGCAGCATAGCCGAGGCCGGTTCCGGACTTCCGGCAGAATTGGAAGGCCAGCGTCCGACCGAAGAACAACTCGTCGCGGCGAAGGAGAACTTCGCAGTTCTGGAGTTTTGCATGGACAAAATGGAATGGCTCTACCTTGCGCATACCGGTCATCGCCGGGCTGTTTTCACATGGCATGAAGACGACGGGCAATGGGATGGAGAATGGATCATTCCCTGATCACAAAGCCGGCCACCGACTGTGGATGGGCAGCAGGGATACTGATTTTTTCTTGAAAGCCCCTGCCCCAGCGTCCATCACAAGCGGGATGAACAAACAAGACAATGTCGCCCTGCTGATCGACGCCGACAATGCCAGCCACCAGGGAATTGACCCGGTGCTGACCGCGTTGGCGGAACTGGGCACCGTCAATATCCGCCGGGCTTACGGCAACTGGCGAAAGCAGGCGCTAAAGGGCTGGGTCGACAATCTCCACAAATATGGCATCGAGCCGCAACAGCAGTTCGACATAACCCGCGGCAAGAACGCGACCGACATGAAAATGACGATTGATGCCATGGACCTGCTGTTTCGCGGAAGGGTCAACGGCTTTGGCATTATGAGCAGCGACAGCGATTTCATGCCGCTCGCCATGCGGATCCGGCAGGAAGGGATTGATGTCTATGGATTTGGCAGCGCCAAGACACCCGATGCGTTCAAGCAGGCATGCAACCGCTTCATCGACGTTGAGGCGCTCATAGAAGCGGAGAAACGCGCCCGGAAGTCCGAGGGAAAGGGTGCGGTCGATGAAAATGGCAAGGTCGACGACGTATTGCTGAAACTGCTGGTGGATGCCTACCAGGCCAGCAAGCGCGATGTCGAAGGCTATGCCAGCCTCAGCGAGGTCGGCAAGATTGCCGGAAATCGCTCGAGCTTCGACGTTCGCAATTACGGCTACTCGCGGTTATCAGACATGCTGGTCGAGATCCCGAACTTCCAGACGAAGCGCGACGAAAACGGCCATTTGCAGGTCAAGCGCCTGAGATAAGCCGCAAACGACGTATCAATTAATCGGGACAGAGCGACCCGAACCCCCGATTCAAGTCATTTCTGCCCATTGCCCGGCTTGCTGGGACCCCATGATCAAACGTTACTGAGCTTGACAAAAGAGGCACAGATATCAATGCGGTAGAGGTGCAAGAATATGCCATCCCGCTCGCCATTTCGGCACTACTGGTAGGACTCTGCCTGAACTTGCATTTCCGGATATTGCGCTGGTGTGCCAATGCGATTGAAGAGATTGAAGCCGACTTTCGGCGGCCAATACTGGTCGTTGTCAGCCTGATTTTTATCGCCCACTTGATTGAAATTGTCTTCTTCGCAGTTGCGTTCTGGCTCATCGATGTCAGCGGTACTGGCAGTCTCGAGGGCGCACAGGTGTCAACGGCGGCCGACTATTTCTATTTTTCGATAGTATCCTATACCACTCTTGGCATTGGCGATATCGCGCCGGAGGGGGCCATGCGGCTGGTCGCTGGAATCGAGGCACTGACAGGCCTGCTGCTGATCGCCTGGAGCGCGTCGTTCACCTATCTGATGATGGAACGGTTGTGGAAAAAGCCAGTAAAATAGACCGCGCCTCCAATCGAAACCGGCGACGTATCGATGAGTGAGGTCACAGCCCCCAATCCACCCAACATCCGCTTGAGCGTAGCCGTTACCGGTCATCGCAACCGTCACCCGGTCTATTCGGAAAATGCTGAGCGGATAAAGGCTGTGATTGCATCAATTTTCTATGCGATCGATAACGCGGTCTCGGAGGCACCTCCGCTTCCTGATGATTATGAAATAGGTGCCACCCGCCTGCATACATTGCTGGTCGAGGGCAGTGACCAGGTCGCGGCCGAACTGGCGCTTGGGCGGGGATGGGAGCTGATAAGTCCGCTACCTTTTGGGCAGAGACTGAACCGTGCGATCAATGCGCTGCCCACCGGCCTTGAAGATGCAAAGGCCTTGCTCGAGGGCAATGCCGCCAGCGACCCGTCGACACAAAAGCGGGCTGACAGCATCGACCAGATGGCAAATCAGGCGCGATTGTTTGAACTCGCGGACCAAGACGTGGCGATCAGCGATTTGTTCCTCGCCATGATGGGTGCCCCTGAAGACTTCGCCAAGGCACAGGCCTTCGCCATGGAAAGTGCACAGCGCGCCCAGTTGGCCGGTCGGATCCTGGTCGAGCAATCGGATATGCTGATCGCAATCTGGGACGGCGAGAGCACCGCAAACATCGGGGGCGCCGGCCACACCGTTGCAAGTGCACTTGATCTTGGAGCGCCGGTCATCTGGATCGATCCGGCAGACCCGGAAAACTGGCATGTTCTGCAGGCTCCGGAATCGCTTTCCCTGCCTCGCGGCGATGCGGCAACCCAAGGACGACACGGGCAACTTGCCAGGCTTGTCACCGATGTGATCAGTCCCGATGATTTAGCGCATTCAGGGCTGGACAAGGGCGGCCATGGACTGTCTGCATTGCGAGAGGAGCATTGGCGCAAGCACAGCTCCCGACTGGTTCATGCCTATCGGCGGGTCGAAACCATCTTTTCCGGTGACCGCTCCCGCTTTGGTTCGCTCGTGCAGGAATATGAAAGACCCGGGGAAATCGCTCAAGGCAGCGGTGCCAGGCTGTCAGATGCCCTGTCGGAAATGCCTGGTGCAGATCCCGACCTCAACGGCAAGGTGACCGGTTATGCGCTGCAGTCATTTGCGTGGGCG
>JAAUYH010004410.1_pt1 | contig 12961 bp, 12 predicted proteins | sample 7278061 | NCBI WGS metagenome assembly JAAUYH01 (sample SAMN14350203, study PRJNA611818) | marine sediment metagenome | isolation source: surface marine sediment (0.6m) | place: French Polynesia: Moorea | collected 2018-08
CACAGGAATCGGTGAGCTCACCGGAGCTTCTATGGGCATGCTGAATGCGAAAGCAAGCAAGAAACAGTAGCCAATGAGTTGAAAAACATACGCCATGGTGAAGGTGAGTGACTTTCAAGCTGTGGTAGTGAAAGTGTTGATACTAGACTTTGCTGAGTTGAGTGATTTGGGATTGCTAGTGGAAGAGAATGAACGCCGAGTTTATAAGTGGATGTGATCCTTGAAGGCATCGAGTGTACACAGTCCTGAATGTGGGAATTGATACCAACTGCGTACTCAGTTCTAACATTTCACAGCTATACAATTTCTAAGGATGGTATTGTTGATACCACTTGATTGGTATAGCCTAGAGTGAAATCTCCAATTCCTTTTGTGAAATATGATTCAGCACAGCGGGAAATTTGTGATTGCACAAATCGTTGTTGAGCTCAATCTGTTCACTGTCATGTTTCGAACTTCTGCTTGTGAGAGAATGTTGTATGAGGCAGCCTACAGACGTTGCATGGAAGATTGTACAACAGGGTCAAGTACAGTAAATTTACATTGCTTGCGGATGATTCAGACAACTGGGTACGGTACGCAAACGGGGTTAGTGCAAGCTGTCAGATGCTTTGAGTCCAACCATTCAGCCTAGCAAATGGTTGACCTCTGATTTTTAGGCGCATGTATCAGCGAATAAACCATAAAATTTAGTGTCAGTTGGAAAGGGGATTGATGACTCCGAACATCACTGTTCAGAGCAGCAACAACTCGGGTGTACTTTCCTCGTATATTCTGCTGGAGCGTGTTTTCAATGCTAATTTAGATATTTGGCCCGGAGGACCAGCGGATGTAGCAGTTCATTACATCAGAACTTGTAAATAGTTTAGCAGTTCATGGCACTACTCGACAAATTTTGCTTGAGGTTCATAAGGGGTTTGAAGGGCAAAGAAATGCTACATGTGAACACTGATTTAAAAAATTGGTTTTTTGCAAACTGCACCGATACTCGACTTGCGCCACAAGTTAAAATGGTCCGCGTGGTGTCACATACAGTGCAGAGGTAGCGGTTCGAATTCATTCGAAGTTACCAGCCCGCCGATCCGCTCTTCACTTGACACCGTGCTCGTGATATGCAGTTGAAGTAGGAATAATCCAAGTAGATTAACTTCTCAGCCTTGTCAATTTTTTCTCTAGTGTATTTCGAGTGGCTCCATCCTATCTTAAGTAATGGACGAAGTTACAGCTACAAATACAAGTAACCATAGATATCAGGATTGAATCTAGAACCCAATACATGACTACGTGTAATTCCCTACTCACTTCGAGAACAACCTCATAAAATAGAAGCGACAATTCGGGGTACTGCTTTATCAATCCAAAAAGCATGCATCAGGTGCAAGAACGACGGTACGTAACCACGTATGAATGGATTCACTCTGCGTAAAAATTGAACTACTTGGTTACTTGAGAAGAACAAGAAGTGGTTTTCCCTTCTTGTAGCTTCAGAGATACCGATTGTGTCTGCACTCTGTCTTCAACGATTTCCGTTGGGTCAACATTGTCGATATTATACCAATATTAGATTCTGGTTTCGCCTCGTGTGAGCTTTTCTCGTAAATACATTTAGTTTCTAGCACTCTCCCTTGAAGTCGGCTCGTAAACAGATCAAATCCTTCGTACAGTTTATGCTGATCATTCGTTTCTCTAATAGAGGACCTCAATAGTGATAGGGATTGGTTGCCGAATTTCTGTCTCTAATTGCTAAGTTGGAATGGTGCTTTGCTGGACCCGATCAACAGTACGAAGAGCTTGGGAGGAACTGACGACTTGCCACGCTTCATACGTAACCTTACGTTAGATGCAGCAGTTACAGCACTTCACCACACAGTTCACGGTGGTGTGCACGCTAAACTTGTACCTCTCTCAAAACGTAAAACTAGTCGATCTCCAAAAATTGAGATTGTAGATTAGACAAGCTGAAAGTGAGTTAGTCGTAGAAAAGTGAGATCAGGTGAAGGATATTTTACAGATCCAAAAAATATACTTCTCATTCACCAGCTGCATTATCAGACACGAGCGTAACAATCAAGAACCGAGATTCTAGCCACGAAAGAAACGAAAGCGGTACCGCGAAAGATGAGTTTATTTATTTACTTCTATAATACAAAGCCATGAGAGTGAGCGCAGCGTTGCAAATGCTAAAAATAGTGCAATCCTCGACATTACTAATTTTACAATAACTCAAGTTGTAACTAGTCACATAGAGCACAACTTGAGCATGAAGCTTGCAAACGCCTTGTTCAGCGCGCCAGGATTATTTGCAAACTTTTCAACGATCCCTTGTGTATCATGTTCTGCGAGTTTGAAGTCCGATATTAACCCATTAAAACCAGTGGACTGTGCAGGTGAATGTCCAGTGACGAATTGAGCAAACTCGTTGTCAAACGTAGTTTCCGTCGGTGTAAACGGTATGGAACCAGCGTCGAATCGGCCGATCGCATGACCGCCGAAATTTCCCGCTAGTGCTTCCTCCACGGTGAAGCCCTTGCGCCGGAACCCCGCGAGGATAACATCAGGTTCATCTTCGGAAGTCGGTATCTCGCCAAGGGGGCCTGCAACATTCGCATCCACGGTACCCTTCGGGCAGTTGAGTTCGGGTGCGCCTATGATGTCCATCGTCAGCTCCATTCCAATCTTGATGCTATCCGCGAGAGTTACACACGTGCCTCGGGTAGATCGCCGAAGCAAGTCAAAGGTGGATTCCAAGAACCCATTTTCTGCTCTGTCCAATTCGTGTACCAAACTCGCATCACATTTCCCTTCGAAACAATCATGAAATCCGGCTCGGAGAAGCCGTCCCGGCCAACGTGACTCTTCGGGGTGTCCGGTAATGGCGTTTCGTAATCGAGTTTTAACTGCATTCCAGTCAGCAGGCCCGCATCGTTGTTGAGTAGGAATGCTGCCCGCTTCTTCCTCGAAAGATTGACGGACTACTGGTGTACTCGAAACGAGTACTAGAATCAGGCATGTCACTATCAACAGGAAGAACTGTGACATGTCGGCGAAATGTAGGCGCTGTGGTCGTGACTCTTTCTGTTGTTGTTTATGTTGTAGCACTCGTGAGTGAGATTGATCATGCACCTGATATATAAGAAGTGAAAAGGTGGACTGTGATGAGACTAACCTGTGACATAAATCTGCAGCTCGAGTGCATAGAACGCTCGTTGTTAGAGTGCCGAATAGAAGCAGATATCGAACCCTCGGAGCTTAGTTACCTTGATAACAACACTGGCAAGGGTGAGACGTCTGACACGTTATGCTAGTGACACGAGTTAGTCCAGTTTGTATTTCACTCCAAAAACGCTTTTTCGAACCATCATGGGACGCACTCGCCTGATGGAAGATCACTACATCTATCAAACATTGATGTATTATGCAAGTCATAAACCTCGGCTAGTATGAGTAATCCTCGTTCTTTGCACGAGGTAGGAGCCGAGCACTTGCGTACTCATTCGCACCCGCTCCGGACAAGATTTCCCTGCCGATTACCTACGAACCTTGTCTATCTACCTGTCCGTATTATTGCAGGATACACATGTACACGGCCATTGCTGCGTCGAACAAGGACAGCACAGGCAATGTTACAACTCATCTTTTGTACAGCGCATAATTCAAAATCGGTTAGACTATCAGATAACGCGATACAGGTACTTCCAACAATGGCGTTCGTGTTGTAAGTCGGGCCAGAGTACGACGTCCTGAAACAGTTCACCGGGTTCATAATGAGATATCTGCCTACTCACCGAAAAACATACAGACCCGCACGAGTAGCTAAGTCTGCACCTTTTCGCATGCCTCCCTGTTTCTCAGAAATTTGCACTATCAGCATTACTTTCACCTCAATGCAATAATCTGAACATACACGATATAGCGAAATCCTGGGAACCATCGCGAATACCATTCGCTTAGCGAGTCTGCACGGGGTTGTCCATCTGTTCAAAGATGCGCTCGTGGAAAAATAACATGAAACCCTCTTCGCTAAAAGAAACCAATCCTGTGCTGTACATAGCACGGTACTCCTTTGAAACCAAAAGTACCCTCGCTTGTTGGCCACGTCATAAACCGACACTCAACAGTGCTCAATCATCACGGTCATTCCCAGCCACCCTTTTCTTAATAGAATTCCACGAAAATTTGCGCCATCTCAAAGGTTTCAGGTCAGGTCTCGTACGCATTTCAGTTATTCGTTTTCTTCGAGGCGCAAACAGTGCTACAAGCATGAAGATGACACCCACAGCAATACCAATCCACGCAACGCAGACGAAAAGCATGCGCGGCAATGAGTGTTCGATTTTCCACGTCACAAAACCATCACTCCCAAAAGATGCTCGCTCGACTTGAACGTTCACGTTGAGATTCGCGAAGTATTTGTCCTCTGACCCGACAAGCGTTGCATGCGGTTTAGTGCGAATTGTAAAACTTTCATTGCGGCGAGGCTCGATAACGCGCGGCTTGAACATCCGCGAATCAAACATGTTACACAAAGGTCGATAATCCTGTTCCGCAAGATTATCAAGCCTAGCGTTTTCGGCTAGAACTCGTGAATGGGGCAAGAACAATGCGAATGCAGTCGTAGAAAGAGGGTCAAACGTGGGTTGTGCCTGCAGTAGAGGAGACTTTAGCACCACGCTGAATCGGAACAGAGGACGTAGACGCTGTGCGTGAGGTCGCGTCACATGTCGCAAAAGACGAAGAAAAAGACGAATACCTGCAGTAGAGGCGCCACCTGGAGACGCACCATCAACCATGTGCGAATCACATATTGCGACAATTGTGCCACGGCCAAAGAATCCTATGCCCAATACACCAAACCGGTCAACACGATTTCCGCCGTCTTCCTTCGCCATCTTACTAGTTTGTCTTACTTTGAGTTCAGCTTTCACAAGCTCACCATGACTGGGGAACGCAACAATGGGGGCGCCACTATCAATTCGATACGTTAGTGAACCAACCTCTACATCACCGCTGACCACTTGGTTTCCAAATGCTATTCCAAACGAGGCGAGAAGTTTGTTCAATGCATCAGTCGAACCACCTCCAACAACTGGTGTCCATCTTGAACGGGTATTGTCATCATTAAACTTGATATCTTCCATGATACTGGTGTTGTACCACTCTGCCGCAACAATAAGTGCGATGCCGTCATTGACAACAGCATTGCGCACAGCAAGTCTCTCGCTCTCAAAAAAGTAGTCTTCCGAGTCGAGAAGAAGCAGTGTACCATACTTCTTCCCCAGTTCCAAACCAATACAACTCAGCGGACGGTCAAGAATGTCCACAAAGTACCCACGTCGACGCAATACTTTGAAGAGACGACGATAATTCGAGAATGGACTATCGCCCAACCAGTCCAGCATATCTTTCTTGTCGGACTCAAGACTGTCACGAGGGACATAGCCAGGAGGATATTGAATCGAATGAAACATATCCCAGAGGAGTCGCCTATTTCTCGGAGGACGAGGAACAATTTCTGTGCGAACGGGCAATTCAACAGAGCTGTGTGCATCATTCGTGATCACTGTAACAATGAACTTACCTTCAACTATCTTCACATCCTCAACATCGTCACCGATGGCGCGCAAATGAATTCCTAGGCCAGCAGACCACGGCCAAAAACGTTCGGGCAGTGAAACAGCAACCTCGAGCATATCTCCATTCGTGAAGGGCATCCAAGTGACATCTGCCACACGTCCATTGACACCAGCTGAATTCAATATCGAAATGTTGAGCGTTTGCCAGTCACCACCAATAAACATCGGTTGAGCACAGTGCGGCCACATTAGACCACAATCATCTGTGGTCATGTCAATGTATTCTGGGAAAATATAAGCATTGGGACCAGGAAAAAGTGTTGATGGTTGTCTCGGTGAACGAAAAGTAACATCACTAACTGAATGCTCCGAAGATACCAAGAAGTGTTGACCCGCACTTTCGGACGCAGTGAAACCAAATTCCGAACGTGCGCGTTCGAACGCGACGAACTCGGCGTCAATTTGGAGCATCACATCAACGAAAACATTGACATCCATTATTCCCGCACCTTGCTCGTACATGGAAGAATCAGAAAGTTGTTTTGCACTCTGCATTAGCGCTCGCTTAACACTGGCAGGGTTGACGACACGTCTACGGCGCTCTCGCGGGATAGCGCTTATTACAAGCGCTATCGCACCAGAAACAATAGGACTTGCCACCGACGTTCCGCTGAGCGGTCTACATGTCGCAACGTCTTTGTTACTCGGTGCAACAAGATTGCGCGCGTACGTCACAATGTCCGGTTTCACACGTCCAGTCTTTCTGCGTGTATCTCTAAAATTATGGGCAGTAGCGCCTCGCGAGGAGAAAGATGCGATTGAACCATCAGGTTCGACACCGCCGACACCCACCACATCCAACATATCTCCGGGGTTATTCAGCGTCCCCCATCGCGGCCCATCATTCCCAATCGCCGATACAATGATAATCCCCGCCGCAGTAAGCTCGTTCACCTTGTCGACGAATGGCTCGTCAGCAAAATCCGGGCCACCGATACTGAGGTTCAGAACGTCGACGCCAATGTGAAGCGCGTAGTTGAACGCATCGAGAAACCATGACGTATAGCTTACCTGCTTTCCTGTGAACAATCGCATTGCATACAACTCAACGCCTGGCGCTATACCCGGGCAATGGGGGTGGCGCCCCGCGAGCAGGCCGGCGACAAAAGTTCCATGTCCAACCACATCCTTTTGCACGCCCTCGCCCGTCCAGTCCGTCTGCTCCAGAACGTTCGCCAATCCGCTGAATTGTTTCACAAGCCCCGTGTCAAACACAGCGACTTTCACGCCGCTGCCGGTGTATCCGCGTGCCCACAAATCACCGGCTGAAAATGCATGTAGTTTTCCGCCGCGTGTAGAAGGATTCCATCGCCTGCTTCGTTCCAATGTATGTGGCTTTCGCGGTGCACTTGATGCATCAGCATATACTCCGCGTACAAAACTTAGCGAACTGACAACAGACGCCACATTGCGATGTGATGGAATTAGCACAACGAAGTCAGTAGGAATATCACGAGCATGCGCAGAACGCGGGCGAAGCGAGCACTCAATGGATTCGCGGTCTAGGGCATTGCAGAGCACCTTCTCATGGACATCGACGGGCTCAAACGTGCGAAACGAAACAATCAAATCATCGCGGTTTGCCGCGGGGGTGTCGACGAGCACAGTCCATAGCACGAGAAGAAGCACGGACTGCATCGTCATCGTTTCTTTCAGTTCCAATGTTACATCGGATCCGCTTTAGGAGCGTAACGCGGAAAGGCTCATGCTGGTGTTAAAGAGAAGTCGACTTACGAGAACGACAGCGATGTGGGATTGATCTGCTTGAAGAATGCACCCCAAGAGTGCATCTGTCGCAGGAAAATAACAATTTCATTTCCAGCACCGAAGAAACTGTTTCCTCCCATTTTGGTAAAGTGTTTTTGGAAATACTGTAAGCCCCAGGTCAAACTGTCAGGTTTTTGGTGTTGCTGATTTCGAGTGACACTTCACGCCGCCCCTCTCAACCAACAACTGTACCTCGTGTCGCAAGGCAGGAGTTCTCGTGCACGCAGAACACGATTTCGCTCCGCAAATTGTTCGGAGCGCCCTCATTCAAAGCGCACGCTTCCAGGAAGAAGTTAAGCGGCATTTTGTCGCGCGACAGAATTTAGAAGTACTAACTAAAGCAAAGCATTTACGTCATTGACACAATCTAGTGATTAGTTGGACGGCCTTTTGAAGTTATCAGGGCATTGACGCGTCTAAACATTGATCCCACAAGCTTTCGAATGTCATCGATAGACAGTTTTTCCCATTCATACACAAGTCTTTCTTTTAAATCGTCGATTGAGTAGTACAGAGGCCCTCCTTCGTAAACTGCCAGTGATATAGTCCCCCAACAGTTCTCAATTACGTTCATGTCGGAGGAACACGGAGGCCAGGGTAAATCAGTGATTCCTGTGGTCGCAAAATAGTCGCGGGTGTACTGTGCGTGGTGTGACGGAGCGCCGTCTTGCTGAAACGTAACGCCTTTTGGGTACAGAGAACCAATAAAAGGCTCTAAATAGGTTTGTGGCATGTTTACATAGCCCACGGCATCAATTGTGTTCTACACAAACACTAATGGGGTCTTCCCTCGGTGGGAAATCCCGGCCCACACCATTACGTCTCCCCCGCTTTTCTGCCGCTTTGAAAATATTGGGCGGGGGAGGCGTTTGTCGTGCCAGTATCGAGCGGTTCCGTCTGGACCATCCAGACAGAACCGCTTCTCATCTGAAAATATGGGGCGCCGCCAGGCAGAAGGGCTGCGCTCGCTCATCTCCTCCGCTCACTCAAAGCGACGCTTAATATGGTTACAGTTTAGCATAGGGCGAGGTTTCAGCACTCGACACTCCAAAAATGGGCTGCTAGCCAAAGTTCGCTGGACCGTCCGGAGAGAGGCAGACACGCCGGTCTCGTTTATAACCATCCTCGCCGTCTTGCCACCCTTTCTCGCTGCATGCTGTACAACTCGTACAGCACGTTGTGATATTTAAGGTGGCCTTCCTCCGTTTTTCTTCATTACTCTTGATTTTTTCTTCGATACATAGTTCCACACGACAGTTTGTGAGCGTTTGATATTGTTTGCAATAGTAGGTATGTTGATACCAATCTTCAGTAACGCGTCAATAGCGCTGGTCTCCTTTTCCGACAGCCACTTACCCCTGACCATGTTGCTTTGAGTCCATTACAACCAAGGTTGACCGTCGCTGTCGCCGTTGAGATGTTCATCAAATTTGGGGTGCTCTGGGTGGTGGCATCGAAGGAGCGGACGGCGTACAGTTGAAGAAATTGAATGTCGCCTAAATTCTGTCGTGCGACAAAATGCCGCCTAACTTCTTCCTGGAAGCGTGCGCTTCGATTGAGGGCGCTCTGAACAATTTGCGCAGCGAAATCGTGTTCTGCGTGTACGAGAACCCCTGCCTTGCGCCACGAGGTACAGTTGTTGTTTGAGGGGGCGGTGTGAAGTGTGACTGGAAATCAGCGACCCCAAAAACTAACATTTTGGCGTGGGGTTTACAAGATTGAACGGATAGTACAAATTTGATCAACATTGAAAACGTTCTCAGTTCCTCTCTACTGTTGGATTTTGAAGAGCAGTTTTTTTGCTGCCCCTTTCTGCCTTAGACTCCTCACTTTGCAAGTGAATTGATCTAATCCTTATCAGAATAACTGGTATCTCCAATTAGAAAGAACCTAGAAAATAGATTCGCTCTGGGTCGATCCCCTTGAAGTCGTTTTTGATGATCACGCATCGAATCGACAATATTCTTCGCGACGAAGCTCTAATATGTTGCTGAGGAAGATGCGTCGTTTATTTGTTGGTACATGCGCCTTGCTATTGAAGTGAAATATGCAGTACTAAAACTGATTGCTCAACTGAATGGTTGGACTCGAAACATCTGACTGCTGTACTGTATTCGTTACCATCGTTCACGTGCCGGACCTACCTGTCCTGATCATTACTAAGGGATGAACAGTGCTTGACCCTGTTGTGAAATCTTCGATGCAATAATTGCAAGCCGCGTTATATAGCATGCTTTCACGGACGTAGTTTCGGAGACGTGCCCAGAAACTAATTGAGCTCAACAATGATTTGTGGAATCGCTAATTTTCCACTGTACTAGACCCTGCTTCACCGAATGAATTGGAGATTCCGCATTAGATTATGCCAATCAAGAGACATCAACACTATAGCGCTCAGAATTTGTATAGCTGTAAATGTTCGAGCTGAACATGCAGCAATAGTCAATTAGCATTTCTTGAACAATGTGTAGTCGTTGCCTTCGAGGATTACATTCCCTTATAAATACCATGTTCACTCTTTTCAAATAACAATCCCGAATCACTCAACTCAGCAAAGTCTACTATCAACACTTTCACTACCACAGCTTGAAAGCCACTCACCTTCACCATGGCGTATGTTTTTCAACTCATTGGCTACTGTTTCTTGCTTGCTTTCGCATTCAGCATGCCCATAGAAGCTCCGGTGAGCTCACCGATTCCTGTGCCAACCACAGCAGTCAGACCTTTATCATCTATTTCAAGGACAACACCAACCAAGGGAACGGAGATATCTATTCCAATAACAGTAGCGCAAGCAGAGACCCTGATATCGCTCCCTGCACCTGAAAAATGTGGACAACGAGACTGGATTGGTGTGAAGGGTCGACTACGATCGCTTATTCTCGATGACTCAGAACATGCTCGTTGGCCTGCTCGCCTTCTTCGTGCCGGCTTCCACGACTGTTATGAGGGGAGTTGCGATGGAAGCTTGGCACATGAGCTGAATAGACAGGAAAATCGCAATATGGGAGCGACTATCGATTTACTCCGCAGTTCGATTCGCGGTACATGTGTGTCTCTGGCCGACGCCATTAAAATTGGACTCGAACTATCTATGGAATTGATGGGTGCTCCTGAACTAATTTGTCCAAAGGGCACAGTCGATGCGGAGAGAGCTGGCCCTACCGGAGAAATTCCTACACCGAGACAAGACGCCGCAACTATTCTTGCGAACTTTCGTGGCAAGGGATTCACAGTGGAAGAAGCTCTAGCAGGTAACTTCGGTGGTCATTCTGTTGGAGGTTTTGGTCGGAGGTTGTTCACTCCAACAGTAGACAGATTCGGAAACGAGTTTGCTCAGTTCGTGACCGGTTCTTCTCCCAACTCCTCAGGTTTTAATGCGTTACGTTCTGATCGAACACTTTTCAATGCTGATACAAGTGGACATGTTCAAAGCTTTGCGGACAATAGAGCTGCTCTAGACAAGGCATTTGGCAGCTTTATGTTGAAGTTGTGCTCCATGAGCCGTGATTAACGTAGTATCGATATTGTAAAATCATATTCATTTGGTCCAAACTACCGGAGAAACGAATGAATTCGACGGCAAACCTTGTATTCCGAAGACGGCGAATACCTGTTCCACAATACACCCAGAAGTATTCTTCTAATAGTATTACCGTATTTCGGCATGTGCGCTACCCCTTTCAGCTGTTTTCTGATGATCACTTGTGGCCACTTACACTCACACTTTTAACATGTGAAACATAGTGTTTGTCTCTATCAGAATGAGCACTATGATGCATCTCGATTGAAATAGTTTCTGTTTCCAAAGTTGCACCTGCAGCTTGGGCGGCCCATGGTTCGGTTCTGGGATGAAACGGTCCGAATTTCTCAAAACCGTAATCGATCTATTACTATTGCCGCAAATCCAGAACCAAACTTAAGCCAACCAGAAAATGTTTTTCAGAGCCAGAAACATTCTAGCTTGTCCTACCTAAAAGTATTTCATTATGAGAGAGATTGAACACAAAAAGTAAAATTTCAGATTATTTTTTAAAGTGCTGTTTTTGGAACCTATAAATATATAAGGAGTTGGATGAAATTGATTTTTGAGAAGAATTGATATGAACACAGCTGTTAAGAGATTACACATAAAATCCGTAAAGCGTAGGTGATTCTCTTCGACAAACATGGGTGGTTATGAATTTTCAAACACGATTTAGAGCGACAAGCCTATCGTGTAACGTAATTGCGTTGATTCATTCTACAAGAGTTGTGTTTGAGTTGGCCAAAATTTTTGGAGCGCCAATGTCGGCGCAGAAACCGAAGCATGTACCATTTACGAGATTCTTGGCAACATTAATCCGCCAGCAATCGTAGTTTGGTGCACAGGAGGGCTACCAATCATGTACTGGATATCATGAATCTCTCGTCTTGCATTTCCAAATTGTCCATGAATTCTTCAGAGTAGACGCTTTGAAGAAGATCTTATGGGCGCTTTAGCGCAATTCTAACTTCTCATTTCGATGGTGTGACTATCGCATCAGTTTGTTCAGAATACGTTTATTATAGCCGCGAACTAGAGATATGTATGATTTGACAATAGCAGCAAGCAGGGGTGTGTAGCAATAAATTGCTACTGCAATACATTGCAATACGGCGGGAGAAATTAGATACTGCATTAATTCAACTTATTGGAATTTTTATTGCGGGTAGGATATTTAATTGATATCCTAATGAGTCGTCGGAGTACTGCTTCGTCCTTCAAGAAAATTGTCCAGAGTCATATAATTGGATGAGAAAACTCTTCCGCTGCTTTCGTTTTTGTCTTTTTCTAGTTTTGAGATACAGGTGCGTATGTACTCGACCAGGATCAACTCAGCACTCAACGGCAGCTTTTTCCTTGATTAACAATTAGCAAAGGATGATAACAGATTACTGCAGTACGTATTGTAGTTCGATGAACTATTGCAATTGTTAAATATATTGATACACACTCCGGAGGCCAATTCATCTCGAAGAATAGCTATGAGTATATCTCGAGTTTTTGTGTTTCGTGACAAAAACCTCTTCATAACTGCCGCTCAAATAGATTTATGTATTTCAACAACTTTTCCAACCAACAACTTATTCCAGAGGGCTGTGCTATCGCAAGGATATAGGGCAGGTTCAAGTGATCTATCTGCGATTGCAGTTAGAGTTGTCTCGTATAATAGTTCAAAAGCCTTCTGACACGCTTCATTTTCTCGTCGACGGGCATCATTGAAGAGCAGTGCGTGATGGTCGGATCTGCCAAGGCGCGTACTAAAAAAATTGGTGCTGGTCTAACTAGATATGATGTGACATTTCGAGACTGCTTCAACGGGCCAATGAACGGATAAATTCCTGGCAATCTGTAGATCACAGTCTATTGATTCGGACTCTAGTTACCGTTCGATATCTATGCTCAGAGTCGCCACAGAGAGTTCTCAACTATTAAACATGATTACTATCTAGTTTGTTGCCGTAACCAATGACGATGGGTGGTCTTACGTTTGACGAGGAAAAAAATCGCGAGTTTGTGAAAAATGTTTTTTAGTCCG
>JAAUYH010057567.1_pt1 | contig 12960 bp, 10 predicted proteins | sample 7278061 | NCBI WGS metagenome assembly JAAUYH01 (sample SAMN14350203, study PRJNA611818) | marine sediment metagenome | isolation source: surface marine sediment (0.6m) | place: French Polynesia: Moorea | collected 2018-08
CAATGCACCAAGAAATTAATTTCTTGGCTAAAATATCAAGTCCGTTTAAACGGACTTAAAGTATAAGACAGAGAATTTATTCTCTGGCTAATGAGAATGAAATAGCCCTGTTATCTGCCTTGTCTTACATGTCTTATCTCAACCCATCATTTCAAAATTGACAGACTACTACTCCAGTTAGCTATTGCTAAAGCTCTTGACTTTTTAAATATTTATTTCCTAATCTAGCTAAATTCAATTTCCTAGCTTCACGGAAACAAGTACCAGTAAGAATAGCCTTTCTAAAATCTGCATTTTTTAAAGTTGCTCTGGTAAAGATAGTATCAGTTAAGTTAGCACCTTGGAAATTAGTTCCCCCAGTAGCAACAAAGGCAACGACAAAACTGCGGATCAAAGCATATCGCTCATCTCCCTTAAGCGCACTTCGACCAATGTACAACACAAATTTGGTAAAAGCGAAAGCGAAAGATCCAGAAATAGGGATACTAATAGCTACAAAGGGAAGTCCATAAAGATCGGGAGCGAAGACGGAAGCTCCAACACGGCAGAAAACAAAAGCCTCAAAGAAAGCAAAGAAAGCTCCAACAAAAGTAATAATAGTATCGTCTCAGTCACGACTACTTTATCCATTGGAGTTCGGCTCTTTTAGGTAGTGGTGATTCTAGTTTTTATTGTGAGCAACCGGTAGAACACTTAGATTTATGGCGATCGCCTGCAACCGCTTGGGGATGGCAAGAAATTAAAGGAGGTCAAAAGGTTCGTTGTTCTGCTGCCGAATATCTCCAAAGTTTGTTGAGATGTTAATTTTTTAGTTGCCCCTCGACAAAAAACAGGAATAATTTTAGACTAAAATACTTAATTATTAATTAACCTAATTATTTGTTGCATTCAAGACAACAAAACTTAGAATATAAGAATATAACTCGTAAGTTAGACGGTTTACCTAGTGGTTTCTATCAGCGTTCCCCAAAGTCCCCAATTGACCGATACTCCTCAGCGTCGCACAGGTGCGTTTGCCCTCATCGATAGTCTGTGTCGTCACGGTGTAAAACATATATTTGGCTATCCAGGTGGAGCAATCCTCCCCATTTACGATGAACTTTATCGTGCTGAAGCTAGAGGCGAAATTCAGCACATCCTGGTGCGTCACGAACAAGGTGCTGCCCATGCTGCCGATGGTTATGCCCGCGCTACAGGCAAAGTAGGAGTCTGTTTTGCAACTTCTGGACCTGGAGCGACTAACCTAGTCACAGGGATTGCTACGGCACATATGGACTCGATTCCGATGGTAGTTGTTACAGGACAGGTGGCAAGAGCGGCGATCGGTACCGATGCTTTCCAGGAAACCGATATCTTTGGGATTACCTTGCCCGTGGTGAAAAATTCCTATGTAGTGCGTCAGGCTGAAGATATGGCAAGAATTGTGACTGAGGCATTTCATCTTGCCAGTACAGGTCGTCCCGGACCAGTGTTGATTGATGTTCCCAAAGATGTAGGACTCGAAGAATTTAATTACATTCCCGTTCATCCAGGAAGAGTAAAATTAACGGGATATCGTCCTACTGTCAAAGGTAATCCCCGTCAGATTAATGCAGCACTTAAATTAATTGCGGCAGCGAAAAAGCCTTTACTTTATGTCGGTGGGGGGGCTGTGGCGGCGGATGCTCATCCCCAAATCCAAGAATTAGCAGAGCGGTTTCAAATTCCCGTTACAACTACCCTAATGGGTTTAGGAGCCTTTGATGAGCATCATCCTTTATCCGTCGGTATGTTGGGTATGCACGGTACTGCCTATGCTAACTTTGCCGTCAGCGAATGCGATCTGCTCTTTGCTGTGGGCGCACGATTTGATGACCGCGTTACAGGCAAACTGGACGAATTTGCCTCTCGTGCCAAAGTAATTCATATCGATATCGATCCCGCTGAGGTAGGTAAAAATCGCGCTCCTGAAGTTCCCATCGTCGGTGATGTCCGTCAGGTACTAGAGCAAATGTTGGAACGCTCTAAAGAGTTAGACCACTTATCTAAGCCCGAACAAACTAAACCCTGGTTAGCTAAGATCGACAGTTGGCGGCAAAAATATCCTTTACAAGTTCCCCATCCAGAAATCGGTTTATCTCCCCAGGAAGTAATTGTCGAACTTAATCAGCAAGCACCCCATGCTTACTACACCACCGATGTCGGTCAACACCAAATGTGGGCGGCTCAATTCCTGAAAAATGGTCCTCGTCGTTGGATTTCTAGTGCTGGTTTAGGTACTATGGGTTACGGCTTACCTGCTGCTATGGGAGTTAAAGTAGCTGTACCAGATGCAGAAGTAATCTGTATTAGCGGTGATGCCAGTTTTCAAATGAGTCCTCAAGAGTTGGGAACATTAGCTCAGTTTGGGATCAACGTTAAAACTGTAATTATTAATAATGGTTGGCAAGGGATGGTGCGGCAATGGCAAGAAGCCTTTTTTGGCGAACGCTATTCTGCTTCTAATATGGAAGTGGGTGCGCCTGACTTTGTAATGTTGGCTCAAGCCTATGGTATTAAAGGTATGCTCGTTAAAGATCGCAGTAGTTTGAAAAGTGCGATCGCCGAAATGCTAGACCATGATGGTCCAGTACTTATGGACGTGCGGGTGACTAAAAATGAAAATTGTTATCCGATGATTGCCCCTGGCAAGAATAATGCCCAAATGTTGGGTATACCCCAGCAACATTCAACTGATGATGCTCATAAATTAATTAACTGTAGTTACTGTGGTGCCGTCAATCCTGCTAGTCATAATTTCTGCCCAGAATGTGGCACTAAGCAGTAAAAGCTCTTAGCTGATTTAGCTTTGGAGGTAGATGGATAGAATAATGTAGTGTGGGCAATGCCCACGCTACTAAATCAACCCAGCATTTTAGCCTAGATGTGCTAATAGGTACATCTGTTTGGAGTGGACTAAGAATTATAATTGGTTTGCAGCTTTCAAGTTATCTCTAACTATGGATAGATTTATCTTGTCTGAGTTACCAGGGGAGATTAAGTTTCAGATTCTTACGCCGACTAAAGCGATCGCCAATTATCTCCAAGTACCTCACTATAGTTTAGAGTCGTTAGCTCAAACTACCATCAGGCAGAGGGGCTGGAAAATTGCCTCGGCTATCTTAAGTCGTCGGCTACTGTCCAAATCAGTTGGCACAATAATCAAAACCAAAGATACAGAAGGTGCAACACGCTCTTTTTTACCCACCATTAAAAGTTTATTACGGGGGGGAGTTAATTTAGAGGCATTACAACAAACTCCTGCACCACGGGTGCAACAGTTAGGACAGTTGGCGATCGCCTATCAACGGGAATTGCGTCAGCACCAGCGTATTGATGGGGCGGAATTGTTTTGGTATGCTAGCCAATTATTAGCAACAGCCACCGCTAATGGTCGCTCTTATGTAATTTATGGTTATTTTCCCCCTGGTAAAGATGAATTGGCTTTTATCGATCGCTTAGCAGGAGAAGAGAGTATTATTGTCTTGCCTCTGAAACAACTAGACTCTTCAGCAGCCAACAAAAGTATATTTACTCAGCTAGAACAGGCGATCGCTTATTTGACGGCGCGTGGTTGGCAATTAAAGCTCGATCGCCAGTCGCGACAGTCGGACTTTAGCCGACAAGTACAACAGTGTTTTTTAGAACCACAATCTTTACCACCTGGAGTTAAATTGCATACCTATGGCAACTTAACAGAGGAAGTAAGGGGAGTATTGGCTCAAGTTAAAACTTTATTAAGCCAAGATGTAGCCACCCAGGACGTGGTTTTAGTTGCCCAGGATGAACAGCTTTATGGCACAACTTTAATTGATGTTGCCTGGGAATATCAACTTAATGTTAGAGTCGCCTATGAAATTCCCTTAGAACAAACTCGTATCGGTGCCTGGTTACAGTTATTACTAGAAGTAGTAGCTAGCGACTTTCCCTTTGAGTCTACAGCTAAATTACTTGCCCATCCCTTAGCCCAGTACATTTCACCAGAGATTTGGACAGAAGCCAGACAAACTCACCCCCAGGGTTATGATGCCTGGCAAAAATTAGGGATAGATTTAAGTTTACTGCCATTGCCTGTTGGTAATCATCGCCGTGATGATTGGTGGCAGTGGTTACAGGCTATTTTATCTGGTTGGCAAATATTAGAGAAAGGTAAAGGTTGGTCAAGGGAAGTGCTTGCCTACTATCGCCTACAAGAAGCTTTAGCCGAATTAGCTCAACCTGCCACTGTGCAAATTAACAGGAATACTTTTATCCAAGAGCTTAAAGATACTTTAGCTGTGTTAAGCGTACCCGCTCAACCTGGTAGAGGTGGAGTGGAATTGCACACCCCGACATCCTTAGTGGGTACTCAGTATAAATATGTTTTTGTCTTGGGTGCTGCCGATGGTATCCTGCCGAGGGCGATCGCCGATGATTTAGTTTTAGATTTTACGGCGCGCAAACAGTTAGCTCAACAAGGATTAGCAGTTACCACAGCCATGGAGATTGCTACCCAAGCAGCCTTTAATTTTTATTGTCTGTTAGGAATAGCCATCCAAGAATTAATTTTTTCCTATCCCCAATTAATTGAGGGGAATTCTGTTTTACCTAGTCCTTATCTACAACGGTTGGCAATCCAACCCCAGACTGTACCTAAGTTACCCGTAGTTAGTTTAGAAGCTGCCCGTCGGCTCTATCTACCTCTATCTTTAACAGCCAAGAAGCAGCAAAACAGTCTCCCAGATGCAATTATGCCCCAGATTATTCATGCTTGGCGGGTAGAAACCAGTAGAGAAAGCACCCAGGCTAGGGATGAATATGATGGTGTTATTAATCTGGCGATCGCTCCTGAGAAGAGAGTATTTAGTGCTTCCCAATTGACTCAATTAGGTCAATGTCCTTTTAAATGGTTTGCCGCTCGTTTATTACAACTCCAAGAGTTAGAAGAAGCAGAATTAAGTTTAAGTTCCACCTTTAGAGGTAATCTCTATCACCGTTGTCTAGAATTATCCCTCCAGAACATTCAAACCGCCGCCGATTTAGCTACTTTTAATCGGGAACAATTAGAACAGGCATTTAGACAAGCCGAACAAGAATTAAGACTCACCGAATTATCAACCTGGGAAGCTCAACGGCAAGAACATTTAGAATTACTCGCTCTCAATTTAGCCACAGCCGAATTTTTACCTGAAGCCAGAGAAATCCTTGCCCATGAAACCAAGTTTGAGAGCCAATGGTATGGTTTACAAGTAAGAGGTACGGTAGACAGAATCGATCGCAGCGAACAGGGATTAACTGTAATTGATTATAAAACTAGCCGTAGCACGCCAGTGGGAGTCAAAGATGAAACTGGTAAAGCCAATATTGATATTCAATTATCTTTATATGTAGATGCGATCGCCCAAAACTATCCTCAAGAATCAGTGGATGCTGCTGCTTACTACTCTCTGACTAAACGCCAAGTGATGCGTCAAAAACCAAGTACTCCCGAGCAACTGGCTACTTTTGCCGCTCGGGTTAAATCTCATCTCCAACAAGGATACTATCCCGTTGCTCCAGATCTAGAACAAAAAGCCTGCCAATACTGTGACTTCGATCTAGTTTGTCGTCAGGGCGATCGACTCAAGCGTAAAGAGCTGAGTAAATAAAATTTAAAAATAGTATAGCAATGAGTATCAACATAGAATCAGACCTCAAAGAAATTCTTAATAAACTGGAGCAAAAACTAGAAAATCTTCAAAGTGATGTATCTGGTCTAAGACAGCAAGACATTCCTAACATCAACATCAAACTAGAAAACCTTAGCACCAGAATGTCTCAGGTTGAAAAAACAGTCGATAAAGTATCTACTAAGCAAGAAACAATAGAAAAGGATGTTTCCGACTTAAAGGGTGCTAAATCCCTAATAATTCCTATTGTTGTTGCTGTTACCACAAGCATTTTGACTTTGGTAATTAGAGCGATTCCTATCAACTAATAATTCCTATTATTGTTATTGTCTTAAAATTCTTAAGGTTTACTCAACAAACAGTTGTATTCATCAACGATCTAGCCTTCAAAAATTATCATCAAATCTCAAAACTTTGGTGACTGAAGACTGAAAGTTGGGAAGAACAGTTGAAATTATAGCTCGATCGCCCTCAAACACAGTTTCCTCATATAATCCATCTACCAAAGATAATACCGTTACTTTCTCCCGTTGAGGATCGACAATCCAGTATTCTAAAATTCCCCTAGCAGCATATTCCGCTCTTTTATACCGATAATCTCGGTCTTCATTTACTTTGCCAGGAGACACCACTTCTACAACTAAAGCAGGAGAAGGCATATCAGGAGTGATGGTAGCTCGTCTGCCGCCAATTGCTGCTAACAACTCTTCGGTTAAAATCATCAAATCGGGCAGTCTGACTCTGGTACGGTTTCCTGTTACGACAATTTCAGTATCTTTGTGACGAATGAGTTGGATAGGAACAAGCTTAAGAAACTCAGCAAGTAAATAGAGAGCGATTAAATTATTACGGTCTGTCTCTGGAGGCATTAAGATTAGTTTTCCATCCACCAATTCGTAGCGATTATCAGTGCCATCGTCATATGCCAGGTATTCATCTAAAGTTAATCTACTGGTAGCTGTAGTCATTGCTTATTGACTAATCAATCTATCTTTAACTATTTTACGATTTAATCTCTTTTCCTGACGATCTAAAGTAGCTATCAGCTTAATGTATTGTCAAAAAGAAACCATAGGCTAAGATTGCGGATACAAATCTAAATTTTAAAATTATCCTGATGATAAAGGGCAATTTTTTATCTCAGACCGCTTTTCATTCTAGGGTTTCATAGATTACCATTGTCAGCATATTCTGGCTCAAGCTAAATAAACTACTAACTAGAAACAATATAAAAACCATACATACGTAAATAATATAGAGGAAGTCTCAATATGCTTATTTGTCCCCAGTGCCAGTTTGAAAATCCAGCAAACAACAAATTTTGTCAAAGCTGCGGATTTTCTCTAACTGATACAATCTGTTGTGAATGTGGAGCACGTATTCCCTTAGATGCAGCAACTTGCGATCGATGCGGTGCTTCTAACCAAACTGTACTCTGGGCGATTATTTCTCAACAAGAGCGAACCGAAGAATTAGTGCCTGCATATGCTGCTTCTAGCAGCGAAACCACAACTCAGGAATTAGAAATTCAGGATTTGGCAGATTTTTTTTCTGAAGATAAAGAGAGTGAATCATCTTCCTCCTCAATGGAGACAGGATATTTAAATGCTCAAAAACGCTATGTTACTGAGCAAACAGCAGCCAAGCAACCGATTAAAATTGAAGTAAATCAACCTTTCGGTACTTTTTTTCAAGGTAGAGTGATTGATAAATATCCTCTGCAAAAATCTTTTATCGCTACTCTACAAAAACAGCAGATGGATTTGTTTGCTGAATTGGGTCAAGATCTAGATGATTCTTATCTAGCGGTTAGTCAATACTGGAATCTGATTGGTGTACCAACTCATGCCTTACCTTATCTGATTTTGGAAAAATATGCCCCAATCGTGCCAGAAATTTATGATGCTTGGCAGCAAGAGGAACGAGGAGTCGTTTTATTACCAGACCGTTCCCAATGGCAACTATTATGCGATCTTTGGTCATCAGGAGAACTAGTATTACTGCAAATTGTTTGGTTTCTCAATGAAATGGCAAAATTATGGACTCCTTTATCTCAAGTTAGCTGCGCTCAAAGTTTGCTGATTACTGACAATTTGCGCCTCGATGAAGACCAAGCTTTTTGTTTACAGCAACTATATTTAGACGATCCCCAGCAGCCTCCTACTCTCAAAGATTTAGCTGCAACTTGGCAAACTTGCTTTACAGAATCTGGTTTAGATTGTCCGCCAAATTTGGCTCAGTTATTGACAAAAGTTACTTCTGGTGAATTAACCGATGTCGAACAACTACGTACTAAACTTCAAGAATTAGATTTAGAAGAAACAAAGGGCGATCGCTTTGCTGTCGATCGCGCTCGAATTAAAATGAGTAGGGAAGAATCTCAGTTTCAGCTTACTGATTTGACTCCAGCAGAAAATGCCATCGAACCAGATTTAGATTTCTTTGATGAAGTTGAAGAGGATTTGTTTTACAGTAGCGACGCTGAGGATCAGGCTACAGCACCGCTCGGGATGCAGTTAAACAGTATTACTGACGCTAGTTCTACCGATATTGGCGCACAAAGAGATCACAATGAAGATTTCTTTGGTGTTCAGACTTCCCAGGTCAAAACAGCAAATAATACGGAAAAAAATCTTAGTTTTCGTGGCTTGTATATAGTTTGCGATGGCATGGGTGGTCATGCTGCGGGAGAAGTTGCCAGTGCCATGGCTGTAGAAACCTTGCAGAATTATTTTCAAACCAACTGGCAAGGAGAATTGCCCGATCGAGAAACCATTGCTCAAGGAGTATTGTTAGCCAATGATATTCTGTATCAAACTAATATTAATAATTCTCGTTCTGGGAGCGGTAGAATGGGAACAACTCTAGTTATGGCAATGTTGTATAATACCCAACTAGCGATCGCTCATGTGGGAGATAGTCGAATTTATCGACTCACTCGTAAACAAGGGTTAGAACAGTTGACCACAGATCACGAAGTCGGTCAACGAGAGGTAAATCGAGGAGTTGAACCTGAGATTGCCTATGGTCGTCCTGATGCCTATCAACTTACTCAAGCTTTAGGTCCAAGAGATAGCAAATATGTTAGACCGGAAATTCAATTTTTAGAAATTACAGAAGACTGTTTGTTGCTTCTTTGTACTGATGGTCTTTCAGACAACAATTTACTAGAACAATATGGGCAAGATTATCTCGAACCTTTGATTAGTTCTAGTAGCAATCTCGAAGAAGGTTTATTTAAGCTCATTGAATTTGCCAATCAACATAATGGTCACGATAACATCACGGGAATTTTAGTCAGAATCAAGTTAAAACCAGATTTTTAAACCATAATCTTATTTTTGCGCTTATTTATCACGATAACTGCCCCATATGGTCATCTTTACTCTTTTAGAACCGCAGACAAATCAACCTCTGCAAAAATGGCAATTTTCTAAGCAATCGATTATTCGTATCGGTCGCGCTCAAAATAACAATATTGTCCTCCACGGATATTTTCAAGTCTCCAGGCAGCATTTGGAATTAACGGAAATAGAGTCAGACCAATGGCATTTAATTAGTCGAGGAACCAACGGTACTCTGGTCAATAATCAGTTTGTTACTGAAACTATGTTGCAACATGATGACCTGATTCGATTAGCAGAAAACGGTCCCATATTTAAATTTGAACTGGAATCTTGTTTAACTCCAGCTACAGAAGTTGCCAAACCAGATACCCCAAAGGCAGAGAAAGTCTGCAATCATGAAGATAATCCAGCAGACAGTATTTTTTGTCGCCATTGCGGTAAACCTATCGTTGAACAAGACCGTTTTGTTGGTCCCTATCAAATTCTGCGGACTTTAGGTAAAGGCGGGATGGGAACTACCTATTTGGCTTGGGATAAAAACAAAACAGTTAAAAACGCGCCCTTGTTACTAGTTCTCAAAGAAATGAATGCAGACATGGCACGTATTTCTAAAGCTAGAGAATTGTTTGAGAGAGAGGCAAGAATTCTTAAATCATTAGACCATCCAGGTATCCCCAAGTATTTTGATTTTTTTGTCGCCAATAACCGCAAATATCTGGTGATGGAATTAATCCACGGTCATAATTTAGAACAGTTTGTTTATCAACGAGGAGCCACAGATGCTCCAAGAACCATCAAATGGATGCTCCAAGTCTGTGATATTCTCAATTATCTACATAGTCTCGAGCCACCTCTAGTACATCGAGACATCAAACCAGCCAATTTAATTTTACGCAACCTCGATAGTCGTCTCATGTTGCTAGATTTTGGTGCAGTCAAAGAATTGGGAACGGCTTTAGAAACTCGCATCGGCGTAGAGGGCTATAGTGCGCCAGAACAATATCGTGGCAAACCCTGTCCCCAGTCAGATATTTATGGCATCGGTACGACGATGATATTTTTGCTGACAGCTAAAACACCGATGCAATATTATCGCTACCAAAATAATAAATTTGAGTTTGATATTGCCAGTATTCCCAATCTGCCTGCCGATTTAGGTAAGGTGCTAGAAATTGCCTGTCAACAAGATCCAGGCGATCGCTATCAAACAGCCCAAGAATTAGCTCAAGCTTTGTCTGCTTGCCTTTATTAGCCAGTAAACAGCCTAGAAGAACAATAATTCCAGGCTGAGTCAAAGCCAAAAAACCTCAATTTCTAGCAAGTTATTGATTATGTACTAATCTTCGTCCCAATCTTCGACCTGTAGCAATTCTTGGATTGGATCTTTAAGAGAAAAATCAAACTCTAATAGTTCATTTTTCCAGTAAGACCAATCATTTCCCAGTAGTAACGCGACTTTACTAATACTATCTTCTGGTTTGATAATCTTGGAATCTACTAAGGAAGATACCTTACGTTGCAACTTGATCATGGGATGCGCAACTTGTTTTGTCATACGCTCAATCTTGTCTACTATGATATGTTGGGTAAATAGTTATGGATTTATATTGTCCTCTTTAGCTCTTTTATCTAGATACCTAGAGCTTTAAATACGAGAACTAATATGACACACTTCTAACTCATACTACACTATTTTGGCAAGTATTTTTTTGATTAATACGGTAATTACGGTATGGAGTAGGGAAATCCGACAATCGAGATAAATATGGATAAAAAATTGACGTGGGTTACTTGGGGCTTATTATTTTCTGGTTTTATCACTCCTGCTGTGGCTTTAAATTATTCCCTAGGTCAAGCAGGAATTGATGCTCACCGCTTACAACAAGCACCATATAATTTACTGGGGCGCAAAATCGGTATCGGTCAAGTAGAAATTGGTAGACCTGGTAAATTTGGTAAAGATAAACTAAATAGTCGCCAAAATTATATTTCCCCCAAAGCAGTTTTTTTCCGCAACCAACCTGCTACTCCTAACAACAACGTTGATGAACATGCCAGTATGGTGGCGGGGACAATTATTGCCCAAGACAAACGTTTATCAGGGGTAGCACCAGCAGCCAAACTATATTCATCTGCTATTGGCTCTTTGAAACAAGGAGGACAAGCTTTAGAATGTCTGGCAAGCCAGCATATTGCTCAACAAAATAGTGGTGATATTCGCGCGATTAACTTCAGTTTTGGCGAGTCTTTAGAACATGACCCTCGCCTTCATGCTCAATTAGATGGCAAAGCCTTATTAACTAAATGTATTGATTGGTCGGCAAAAAATCAAGATGTTTTATATGTAATTGCTGGCAACCAAGGCAAAGGGGGGATTCCGATCCCCACGGATAATTTTAATGGTATTACTACGGCATATACCACTAAACGTCAAGGAGAATTTACTAAAGTTGATTTTGCCAACCTAAGTTCCCTGCCCAAAGGTATTGGTCGGAGTACGATCGAGCGGGAAATCAATTCGGGCATGAGAAGGGCGATTAGCTTGCTTGCCCCAGGCAGCCAAATCTCGATTTACAATCATGAGGGCAAAATCGAGCAAGTCAGCGGTACTAGTTTTGCTGCTCCCCACATCACTGGCTCTGTGGCTCTATTACAAGAATATGGCGATCGCCTTCTGCGAACAGGTCGCCCTGATTGGAGTTTAGACTCGCGCCGTCATGAGGTTATGAAAGCAGTATTACTCAACTCTACAGATAAAATTAAAGACCCTGGCAATGGTTTGCTGTTGGGGATGAAACGGACTATTCTCAGTAAGAAAAATAAAATTTGGTTGGAATCTGATGCCTATCAAAATCCTCGCCTACCTCTAGATATAGAAATGGGTACGGGACAACTTAATGTGTTTCGTGCCTATCAACAGTTTGATGGGGGTCAAATAGCAGCTAATACTCCTGCTCCTGCTATCGGTTGGGATTATGGTCGGCTCAAGGCTAATTCTTATCAAGAATATTATTTACAACAACCTTTGCCAGTAGGTAGCTATGCAGCCATTACTTTAACCTGGGATCGCTTAGTAGAGCTAAACGATCGCGATCGCGATGGGGAATATGATGTGGGGGAAACTTTCCGCGATCGCGGCTTGAACAATCTCGATCTTTATTTAATGCCAATAGAGGCAGAGAGTAATCAGAGGAATACCTGTTCTTCTCTTAGTGCTGAAGATAGTGTGGAACATATTTTTTGTCCGATCCCCAAAACAGGACGATATAAAATTCGCGTTTACTATCGCTATCAACACAATGAGCCAGTTCAGTCCTATGGTTTAGCTTGGTGGACTGTTAAGCAAGGTAACAAGTAGCAAGGAGCAGTAAAGACGTAGCATGCTACGTCTCTGCAAGAAGCAGATAGCAATTATTTTGTTCAAGCTCCTTACTATTTTTAGGTTGTAACAAATACAATCTACTGAGGAATAACTTGGAAATCAACTGTAGCACTAACTTCTGGGTGTAATTTAACTTCTGCTTGATATTCTCCAGTGGTGCTGATATCGGGCAGTTCAATTCCTCGGCGGTCTACTTCTAGTCCAGCTTGTTGTTTGATCACATCAGCTATTTCTTGAGTGGTGACAGTACCAAAAATTGCGTCTCCTTCCCCTACCTGCTTCTTAATTGTCAAGCGACCGATAGTTTTCAAAGCAGTTTTTTTGTTTTCCGCAGCTTGTTTTTCTGCTAGTTTCTGTTGTCTTTCTTTTTCTCGTCTTTGCTCTACTTGTTTAATAATACCTGGGGTAGCAACTAGAGCCAGACCTTGAGGAATTAAATAGTTGCGAGCATAGCCAGGGGCAACTTCTACTAAGTCACCATTATTTCCTAGCTTCTTGACACTTTGGTTTAAAACTATGGGTATACGTTTTGCCATTTCTCTCCTAGATTTTTAGTTAATATTTC